>ERZ780076.401-NODE-401-length-21271-cov-4.921097_pt1 | contig 21271 bp, 35 predicted proteins | sample MGYA00511022_ERZ780076 | MGnify/ENA primary metagenome ERZ780076 (study PRJEB29588, sample SAMEA2148733) | human gut metagenome | biome: human gut; feature: human-associated habitat; material: faeces | place: Denmark | collected 2008/2010 ... | reverse complement strand
TGGGGGGGGGTGGGGGGGTGGGGGGTGGGGGGGGGGGGATCACAACACAAAAACTAAACTAGACTTAATCTTGTGAATGTGATACTTCCTGTTGAAAATCAATTAATTATAAATGTTGACTTTTAGCCGACTGGAATAAAAGTGGAATAAAAGATAAAACGATCTGTATATTTCTGCATATCATGTTATTCAGATGATTCTACGTTATCAATGAAGAAGTTTTTGTTTAATTGAACTTTTATTGTATTTATGACTTTGGCACCTAATTTGTTATTTCCTCTGAACGTAAAGTTTGTTTCCCATCCTATAAATTCCTTTTCATTTTTTGTCCGTATTAATGAATCAAGCCTGTTTTTGTATATTTCAACTTGTTCTTTATCTCCAGCTTCTGAATAATGTTCTATAGAAATTGCACAATCAACAGAGTCTAATCTATAATTTGTTTTGAAATTTATATTTGAAATCTTTTCTCCATTGACATTAAATAAGCTATCGACATATCCCATATCGACAAATTCATAGCTGTCCCAATCATTCATTGACTCTTTTAAGTATTTCTCAATGCTTTCTCTTACTTTTTCTTCGTTCGTTTTTTCACTACAAGAGTAGAGTAATGTAGTAGATATTATTATCAAGAAAATTTTTTTCATTGTTATTATCCTATTTTACGTTCATTATTAGCTATTATAAGTTCCGCTTCCAGTTCCTTAATTCTTCTCTGCAGGTTGTTGATTGTGTCCTGCTGGAAGGCTATTGTGTCAATCAGCTTGCTTAATCTGTCGCTTTCGTTTGAAGATGTTGGCTGTTCAGATGTCAGCAGCATTTCTCCTGTACCTTGTATTAACCAGTTAGTATCAATATCGCTAAAATTCGATGCAAGTCTATAGATTAATTCAAAATCAATAGTGTTACTTTTTTTATTACAATATTTATTGAGCGTTGAATAACTAAATCCAATTTCTTTAGATAATGAACGTTGATTTAAAGACTTGTATTCCATTAGTTGTTCTAAGCGTTCAATAAGTCCATTATTAATTTCCTGCTTATCCATATATCCTACATAAATGTTAAAAATAGCTATATTGCGATATTTTTATAAGAAAATATTTCTATATATCGCAATATTGCGATACCTTTGCAATACAATCAATCACACATACAAAAATAGAAATTAAAACGAATAATTGAAAATGAAAACTGATGAATTTTTCTACGAAAATGAAGCTGAAAGTATTAAAGCTGACATCGAAAAAGCAAAGTCTATGACAGAAGAAGAGATGCAATCTTACTTCAATACAGACGACAGCAAGGAAGATTTCATAAGTTTTCTTGAAGATGAACTCAAAGTTGCTGAAAGCAACATTGAAAATGATGATGATTTCAGCAGCGTTGACCCCGGCTTTGCAAATGAAGCCGATTACTTGAGATACAAATTTGCGTAATAAAAACCTCACTAAAAGTCAAAACCATTATGGAAATTAAACCAACCAAGTATCAGCCAGGACAGAAAGTCTGGACACTTATAGGAATGAAGGCTGAAGAGAAAACAATCAAGGGTATCAACATCAGTGTGGATTCCGATGGAGTACAGAAGAACTACTATTACATGTTGGTTCCAAAAGAAAAGGAATGCTCCAGTGAAGCATTTGCATCCTATTCCGAGAAAGAACTATTTAGTTCAAAGGAAGAGATGAGAATTAGTGTTTTCGGTGATTGACAAATCACATCCCGGTGTGGCCTGACCGCCTATCCGGGAACAATAGAGAAGAGTTCCTTGACATCTTTTGGCTGACGGACATACTGGTATGGTATAGTAATTCACCGTGGATAACGGGCGGTCCGACAGAGTGTAGAATTGTAGCAATTCGGCCTATTGTAATAGGTTTTACGATATGATATAGCTGGAGTAGCTTAACGGTAGAGCGCAACACTGGGTTATAAAAAATAGATGAATGCAATAATGATTATCGTTGATGTAAGGGTTCGACTCCCTTCTCCAGCCCTGATTAACTCACTTGAAAATGAAAGCGATTATTGAGAAAGAATATATCGTCGATAAGGTTGTCGGTGATATAAAGTGTGGAGACAAGGTTTTGCAGGACTGTATAGGAACAGACAGAACGACACTTATAATAAGGTTTCTATCCATCCCTATTTACCGCAATATACGAACGTTTAACGAGCGTCAAGCATCGCAGCAACAGACTCAAATTTCAGGTTAGTGATAATTGGTTCTTTCCTTTCTTTGAGATAAAAAGCTGTTTGACCTCTTAAATCTTCTACGCTGATAATTGCGTCAGTGTTAATGCACCACGATTTACCGCTGGTGTCTGATACTACAATAAAATGTTTCATAAATCTTAATTTTTTAGTTTGACAGCGTAAAATTAAGAAATCCCTCCGGAGAAATCCCATGATTATAAAATTCCGGAGGGAACATTCCGAGGTTGTTTAATGGCAGAACGGCACCAGTCTGAGGGAATAAAGATTTTGGGTGCAGGTGGCGGTTCGAATCCGTCTCTCGGAGCGAATTAAAATTTTAGTTGTTATGAGAATTTTGTCATATATCTGGTTTGCCATATTGTCTTTTAAAATACTGGCACCGTTTATCTTGTCATTGGCCGTAACATCCTGCTCTTTGGGCTTGTTGTACAGCGCACTTTCTACTCAGGGAAAGTTGCAGGGATTCTGGACGCTTGTATGCGTAATATTTGTTGTGTGTTCGTTTAAATTGAATGTTGTAACGTGGAAGGAGATATGGAAAAAGTAGTTGAAAGAAAACCTGTTATTGCTACCCTTCGTAACATGAAGGTTGGCAGTGATGAGGTGTTCAATATTGACCAGAAGATTACGGTCATGAATACGATAACTTGCCGTCTTGATAAGGAGAGACGTAATGGTATGAAATGGACTTGCATTTCAGATCGTGAAAAGGGAGTAATAATTGTAACGCGTGTTAGCTGATGGTGTTCGAATTAAATGGGAAGTTTATGACTACAATATTGTCAGATAATACAGCAGGAATGATTCTTGAGAACATACTTCTTGCAATGGAAGGAATAAAGTTCAGCAAGTCTCAGGCATCAGGAATAGTCGGTTCCGAGAACCGGTTGGAAAAGCTTGTTGAGAGCGGTAAGATACGTGCTGAGAAGAAGGCAGATTGTCAGAACGGAAAATGGTTCTGCAATGGTGCTGATGTGTTAAGGTACTGTTCGTACAAGAAGAGACATAAAAAAAGGAACAAGTCTAAAAGCCTGTGAAGGTGGTTATTTTCTACATAAATGTTTACGTTTTAATTTCTTGGTGTACGGACTGGCTTGTGAAAGTCGTCCGTACTATTTTTTCCCTGGGCACTTGGTCTAATGGTAGAACATCGGCATAATTCCATTCCATGTTTGTTTGTTAGTGTTAGAAATCTCTATTGTTAGTCGAAGATGCGGGTTCGATTCCCGTAGTGCCCACAATTTACATCGTGTTCCGGTGTGTGTTTTTCATAGTCATTTTAGTCCGAAAGCCTATTCGGGGTTACGCCAATGGCACCGTGTCGGAACTTCGGACTCTATGGTATCGTGGCGGAATTGGTAGACGCTAATCAAGATGTAAGGTGCAAAATTCCAGGATAACCGTTAATAACCAAGCCGGAAACCTGCGAGACATCTTAGGAATGACTGATTTTAAATCAGAAAGCCGCAAAAACTCCACTCATGCAGGTTCGAATCCTGCCGATACCACTATCTGCGCAGATAAGGCAAGTTGGAAAGACAACTGGAGGACATTAGTTTAAGCAGGTCAAAACAGATGGACGCATCTATGCGAGTTCGACTCTCGTATGTTCTGCAATAAGTATTTAAGAATTACTCAACAGTTAAAATTATTTTAATATGGAAATGGATATAAAGATTAAACTTCCTGAAAGCAGGAGTATCTACGAAGCGGAATTTTCATTGTCAATTTCAGGCATGAAAATATCAAACTGGGAAGCATTAAGAACGCTTCCCGAAAAAATAGAACAGTCGTTCATTGACTGTGTTGAACTCCAATATGGTGAAAAATTTTCCCAACAAGTGAAAAAGACTTTCAGTCAACGTATGTGTCAAGATAATAAAACGGGCGGAATACTTTTATGAATGGGTATGCAAACGATGAAAGAAGATTATTTTTCCGAGTTGAGAATGCTCCTATACGGGAAGATTCCAAATGAATATATTCAGAAAACAATTGAGGTTGTTTCATTCAGCCTAAAGGATTTTGATTTGCAAAGAAAAGAAACCTCCGTTATCGTATATGACAATGGAGATGAAATGATTTTGAAAAAATTCTTTGTGGCTAAGGCAGTTGAAGGACTGTGCGGAAGCTCATTGTCCTATTACCGGACAATACTTTCGGCATTCTTAAAAAAGACTGGGAAACATATCAATGAGATAACGACGGATGACATACGGATATATCTCGCAATGAAAAAACTTGAAAAGCTTAGTGACAATTCATTGAACAATATACGAAGAACGCTAAGCTCATTTTTCTCATGGACCACAGAGGAAAACATAACTTCCAGAAACCCTACACTGAGAATAAAGGGTATAAGGCAGACAAAGAGGCTAAAGAAGCCCCTGAATGAGGATGAGATGGAAATCCTTCGTCATGGTGCGAAAACCAAGAGGGACAAGGCGATTATAGAATTTCTATTTTCCACAGGATGCCGCGTTTCGGAGATGGTAAATATAAACAGAAATGATATAGATTTATTAAATGGCCAAGTGGATGTATTAGGTAAAGGTCGTAAATACAGAACTGTATATCTATCTTCAAGATGTAAGATTTCATTAGAAGAATATCTGCGTGAACGCAATGACACTTTGGAAGCATTATTCATATCAGATTATTCGGGAATGAAAAACGAGGTGTTCTTTAAGAAAGATATTCATAGAATATCAAGGGGAGCTGTAGAAATTATGCTAAGGAATCTTGGCAGAAGGGTTGGAATAGAGAACGTGCATCCCCATAGGTTCAGAAGGACGGCCGCAACTCTTGCGCTAAAGCGTGGCATGCCTATTGAACAGGTGCAGAAAATGCTGGGACATGAAAGCATTAACACAACTACAATTTACGCCCAATCAAGCAATGACGAAATAAAGACCTCACATGAAAAGTACATTATTTGAGATAAACAGGATATTGTCAATTAATGACAGCTATCAGGCTCCTGAAAAAATAATGAAATTTATTTTGGAAAACGGAGATGAAAAAAGAAAAGTGTTTTCTGAAATGTCGGAACTTTTCAGGTTTGATTTTTCATTCGATTGGTTTCATCAATATTTTGAAGATGAACATGCCGACAGAAAGAACAACAAGCAGGATTTCACGCCGGAATGTATCTCAAAACTTGTTTCCCAAATAATCGGAAGCGATAAAGGGTTTACATACGAACCAGCCGCGGGAACAGGAGGAATGCTAATAAGCAACTGGCACAGGAACAGAATGAAGTCACATCCATTTGACTATAAGCCTAACGAGCATCTGATTATATGCGACGAGTTGTCTGACAAGACAGTTCCTTTCCTCTTGTTCAATTTGTCGATACGAGGAATATCTGGAATCGTATTTCATGGGGACACTATTCATGAACAATACAAGAAAGCATACATTTTAGTGAACAGGCATAATTCCATAACGGAATATTCAGATGTGTATGAATATAATACTACCTAACCCCAAGTTATGCCGACGGCACGGTATATGGGACTGCGGGGAGCACGGCGCACGACAGGCGACAAGTATAACAGGATTAGCAACCGGCAATGCCGGGTCAGCGTGGTTCGATTCCACGGTGCGCCACAACAACCAAATAAGTATCATGGCGGAATTGGTAGACGCTGACAACTCTTAGTAGACTTGGTTATGATGTTATGAAAACAGGGCATCAATGTAAAACGAATCATACTGTTCTACGCATAAGACGTGAAGATTGCCAAGCATTGCAGGTTCGAATCCTGCCGGTACCACAAACCTTTGAAAGAAATCCGTTATTGAATCCGAAAGTAGGGCGAAGATAGCGCAGGGTTTCATCCGCGCGGCATCGGTTAGCCGTTGACTCTATCTGAAAGGTAACGCGAAATCGGAAAGGATTGATTGTGTGTGATGTGCCCTGGGGAATACGCCCCAGGGTTTTATTTATCATAATGAGAACAAAGGTTAAGGCGTAAAAATGGCGAAGTTTCGGATTGCAAAACTTGACTATCTGAACTACCTTTACAGATGTAAAGAACTAAAAGTCAAACCATTAATATTTTAATTATGGCTGAAAGAAAAGCTAAAACAGACGTTCCTGAAAAAGATAATCAGGAAGAAAAACAGGAAGAAAAAGAAGTGCAACAGACACTTTCTGACAAAATTGTGAACATAAGAACCCTGAGAGCAAACGAGATTGAATGCCGAATAGGTACAATCAATGAGAAAGGATGCACATTGTTGCTGTACAAGGATGCCCGTGTGGATATGAGACTTCTTGATGAGGTGTTCGGACCAATGAACTGGAAGAGAGACCACGAAGTTGTTAACGGAAACCTATTCTGCACCATATCAATCTACGATGAAAAGAAAAAGGAATGGGTGAGCAAGCAGGATGTCGGAACTGAATCCAATACGGAAAAGGAGAAAGGTCAGGCTTCCGATGCATTCAAGCGTGCCGGATTCAACTGGGGGATTGGTCGAGAACTTTACTCGGCACCTTTTATTTGGGTAAAACTTGAACCAAACGAAATCTTTAAGAGCACTTCGGGAAAATGTTCTACTTATACTAAGTTCTCTGTAAGTGAGATTGAGTATGACGAGAACAGAGAGGTTAGTAAATGTATCATTGTAGACAACAATGGTGTGATAAGATACCAGTTCCCTATACCAAAGGAAAAGAAGTCTGAAAAGACTCAGCAAAATTCAAGTGTATTTTCTGGTAAACAGCTAAAGGAAGCGATTGATGAAGTAAAGGTATGTAAGAGTCGAGCCGAAGTTAATGCTGTGTGGAAAAAATACGCTGCTATGCAAAACAATCTTGAGTTTAAGAATGAGATTCAAACAATGTGTAAAAGATTTCCAAAATGATAGAGTTAGTTAAGTCAGGTGTGGTTTTCAATGAAGAGAACCACACCTATTTCCTGGGCGACAAGCAGCTTTCAGGAATAACGGGAATGATTAAGAGACAGTTGTTCCCGGATAAGTATAAGGATGTTCCTCAGTTCGTCTTAGAAAGGGCTGCAGAAAGGGGAACAAAGGTTCATCATGACTGCCAGTTTGCAGACGTTACAGGATTTGAGCCTGAAAGCCAGGAGGCAGTCAGTTATATTATGATACGTACTGGTGCCGGTTATTCTGCACTTGACAATGAATACACTGTATCAGATGAAGAGCATTTCGCTTCAAACATTGATTGTGTCTGGGAGAAGGATGGCACTATAGCACTTGCCGACATCAAGACAACGTATAAGCCGGATATTGAATACCTCGAATGGCAGTTGTCAATATATGCGTACCTGTTCGAAAAGCAGAATCCTGAGCTGAAGGTTTCTAAACTGTACGGTGTATGGCTTTACAATGAAAAGTCAGAGCTTATTCCACTTGTCCGGAAATCTGACGTGGAGGTCAAAAGGCTGTTGCAGTGTGAGATTGAGGGAACACGTTACCTTGATACTGAAACTGCACTTGAACACAAGCAGGATGAAGTACAGCTATTGCCAAAGGACGTGATAAACAAATATCTTGAAGCTGTAGCGGAAGTTGAGAGAATACAGCCGTTCATTGACGGTTTCAAGGATTCGTTGAAACGCGCAATGGTTGAACACGATGTCAAGTCGTGGGACACAGGTGTATTGAAAGCTACCATAACACCTGCAGGAATCAAAAAATCTTTCGACACTAAGAGGTTTCAATCTGAGCATCCCGAGTTGTATAAACAGTACATCAAGGAGACTGAAACTGCTGCATCTATAAGAATCACATTAAGAAAGGAGGAAGAAAATGCTTAATAAGGTAATGCTGATAGGGCATCTTGGAAAGGACCCTGATGTAAGAACGCTTGATTCCGGAACAAAAGTCTGCCAGTTCACACTGGCAACGGCGGAAAAGGGATACACGTTGCAGAATGGTACTCAGGTACCGGACAGGACAGAGTGGCATAACATTGTACTATGGAAGGGGCTTGCTGAGGTTGCAGGTAAATATCTACACAAGGGAGACAAGGTTTTTATCGAAGGTAAAATCAGATCCAGAAGTTATGAGGATAACAGTAAGGTGAAGAGATATATTACAGAGATATTCGCAGATAACATGGAGATTCTTTCAACATCTAAGAGTAGTTCACAGGATAGTAGTTCACGGAATAATTCTTCGAACGCTCCATTACCATCAGGGACTCCAAGTGATGATTTACCGTTCTGATTGTTATGGAGGCTACAATTATTAAGAAAGACGGGAAGGCTACCATGGACAAGGATTTCAACTTCATGCTAAGCCTTCTCCGTAATGGTGAATATACTCTTACCATCAAGAGAAAGACTAAGCCCAGGACGCTTGACCAGAACGCGCTCATGTGGATGTGGTTCAGGTGCGTGGGTGGTGCCTTACGTGAGTTCACCGGTGAAGCGTACTGGAGTACAAAGGAAGGGGTGGAAACGATACATGACCTGTATTGTAAGAAATTCCTTACGAAGATGGTTATCACCCCGAAAGGTGAGAGGACGGAACTTGCAAGGGGCACAAAGGGACTTAGCACAATGGAGATGTCACATTTCCTGGATGCCGTCAAGACTGATATAATGACTGAATACGGAATACAGCTACCGTTACCTACAGACCAATATTATTCGGCGTTTGCCGCCGAGTACGAAACCAAATATTAAATATGGCAATAATTAAAGATTACGAACCGGAAGAACTGAAATTTGTTCTTCCGGAAGCAGTTCGGGAACAGTTTCCAATGGAACTGCATTTTGAGAACGCTGAGAGTGAGAAAGACATCCTTAAGGCAGTGAATGAACACTTCAATGCTTTGTTCCCTGAGAACGAGATGGCGCTGCGTTACATGGATGATGTGGAGAAATCGGACCTTCGTGGGAAATACTGCAAGCTTGTAGAGCAGGAGCTTCCTGAAGCTGAGAATGCTTTGTTGAATGCTAAGGAGGAAGCCAAACGCATCAAGACGGATGCTGAGGAAAGGTTGAATTCATTGAGCAAGCAGATTAAGGATTACGCTGCAAAAGTACAGGAAGGAACGGAGGAAAAGAAACTTCCGGCTACAAAGACATTCCGTATTGCTTTGAATGGGTATTTCCTGTATTATTCCATTCTTAACGGTAAGGTCGTACTGGCCAAATCTGAAAAGATTCCATCCTACGATAAATCATCATTGTGGGCTCAGGAAGATAAGAACCGTGTAGCAATGATGGAGCTGTTCGGTCTTGACTTCCCTGCTCCGGAGAAACCTTCTGATGAAGAGTTTGACAAGGAACATGACATGCTTCCAGATAATGATGGTGAAGTTATGGGTGAAGAAGAATTCAATGATGCTGTAGGTGATGAGTAGATTGCAGCATAAGCGTGGCCGCAAGTCCAATTATGCACGTTCTCTTAACAATCCATATTGGGAAAAGGTTGCAAGGAATGTGAGGTTAAGGGATGGGCATAAGTGCAGGATTTGCGGTTCACGCTATCCTTTGGAAGTGCATCACAAACGATATAAGGTAAATGGTGTATCAATCGTAGGAAAGGAACTTGAATACCTTGACTGCCTTGTCACTCTGTGCGCTTCCTGTCACGAAAAAGTTCATAAAGGAATATTAAGTATATGAAGTTTCAATTACGAGATTACCAGCAGAAAGCCAGTAACGCAGCAATATCGCACTACAAACTGAAAAACGGTAGAAATTATCTTATGGTATTGCCTACCGGTGCCGGGAAAAGCCTCATCATAGCTGACATAGCAGCAAGGCTGAATGAACCGTTGCTGGTGTTCCAGCCTAACAAGGAAATCCTGGAACAGAACTTCGCAAAGTTGCAGACATACGGAATATTTGATGCCGGATGCTATTCTGCCTCTGTCAAGAGAAAGGATATAAACAGAATTACCTTCGCCACCATCGGTAGCGTATATAATCACATGGAAGATTTCAAGCATTTCAGGTATATTCTTATTGATGAATGCCATTTGGTTAACCCGACAGAAGGAATGTATGCTGATTTCTTCGCAGCTGCTGAGAGACGTATTATCGGACTTACTGCTACTCCTTACAGATTGTGCAGCACGATGAACGGTTCGATGCTTAAATTCCTTACAAGAACCAGACCGAGAGTATTCAGTGATGTCATATATTATTGTCAGGTTAGCGAACTCTTAGCAAGGGGATTTCTAACAAAACTGAAATATTATGACCTGACAAGGATAGAACTCGTGAATGTCAGAAGAAATTCTACCGGTGCTGACTTCGATGAAGCGAGTCTTTCAAAGGAATTTGAACGTGTTGACCTGTATGGCTATCTGATTAGCATGGTAAGAAGGTTGCTGGCTCCTAAGAGTGGAATACCGAGACGTGGAATACTTGTGTTCACGAGATTTGTAAAGGAGGCTGAAATGCTAACCCATGAGATACCAGACAGTGCAGTGGTCAGTGGAACGACTCCGAAGAAAGAACGTGAACGGATCTTGTCAGACTTCAAGTCCGGAAAGATAAAGGTTGTCGCTAATTGCGGTGTCCTCACTACTGGATTTGACTACCCGGAGTTGGATACAATCGTTCTTTGCCGGCCTACGATGTCACTTGCTTTATACTACCAGATGATAGGTCGTGTTATCCGTCCATACCCAGGGAAGGAAGGATGGGTTGTTGATTTGTGTGGAAATATTAAAACATTCGGTAGGGTAGAGGATTTGAGGATTGAGCAGCCGGAAAAAGGAAAGTGGATGATAAAGACTAACGGAAAACAATTAACCAATGTAATACTATAGCTTATGTATGTGATAAGAGGACAGATACCAAGTAAGAGTAACTGTTATAAGATAGTAAATGTCGGTGGTCATGCAAAGCTGGCCAAACAGAAGGTTCTTACTGAATATGAAAAGAATTTCTATATCCAGTGTCCGGAACGTGGTAGGATGGTCAAGGGATATTTCAAGCTGAAAGCAAAGATATATTATTCAAGTAACCGACCGGATCTGGACAATTCTCTTAAGATTCTTCTTGATTGCCTGCAGCAGACCAAGACGATTGATAATGACAGATATTGTGTTCAAATAGACATTCAGAAGTTCATCGACAAGAAGGAACCACGTATCGAATATGAGGTAACTCCGATTGAGTTCTGAATGTAACTTAGCTTTGTAACGTATCAAAAACATTAATATGGGAAGAAATAAGAAGATTGGTCTTGATTATTTCCCTTTTGATATTGATTTTTTTCAAGATTTGAGAATTAGAAAACTAATCAAATACCAGGGTGGTAAGGCTGTTACAGTATATGCTCTCCTGCTATGTAATATCTACAAACAAGGGTATTACATGAGGTGGGATGAAGAGTTGCCTTTCTTTGTATCGGAACAAACGGGCTTTGAAGAGGCGTATATACGTGAGGTCATTAAATGCTGCTTGGTAATCGGGTTATTTTCTAAGGAATTGTATGATTCTGAAAAAATATTGACGTCAAAAGGAATACAAGAAAGGTACCAGAAGATATGCGATTTATGTAGAAGAAATAATGAAATTCACGAATATAACATCATTTCTTCCGAAGATATAGCTTTTTCTTCCGAAGAAATGATGATTTCTTCCTCAAAAAGTACACAAAGTAAAGTAAAGGAAAGGAAAGAAAAGAAAAGTAAAAAAAATAATAAAGAAATATCTCCTTCAGGAGATACAAAGAAAGACGAGCTTTCTTTGAATCCTCATCCGCAAATAGAGCATGTTGATTTTGTCAGATTGCAGGAATACTTCAATACTACTTTCAACGGTAAATTGTCAATGGTCGTGAACATGACCGAAGCAAGGCGCAAGGCTGTCAAGGCAAGAATAGCCCAGTACGACAAGGAAACTGTATTCACCGTATTGAAGAAGGTGGCTGCCAGTCCATTTCTTTTAGGGTGTAATGACAGAAACTGGAAGTGCGATTTTGACTGGATATTCAAGGCGTCCAACTTCACGAAAATTTTGGAGGGAAATTATGATGAAAAAGGAAATACAAGTAACCCAATCGGAAGAAAGCAATCTGTTAACCGTCTTGCAAACCTTGCCGAAGCAATACTTACAGGCTCTGAGACCTAAGAGCGTGGATGATGTGTTCGCATCATCTGAACCATCACTTGGAATGCTTGTGAAGGAGTGGGGAGAAAATCGGGCACGTGCTGTAGTCGTTTTACTTTTGGAAGAAGTCGTGTCATTCTTTAATGCTTCGAACACAATGGAAGATACGCAGGTAGCTTTTACCACCGACATGATAATAGAGGAATATCCGTACTTTAAAGTCGATGATATGAAGCTGGCACTAAGGAATGGAATGAAAGGAAAGTATGGAGAAATATATAATCGTCTGGATGGGTCTGTAATTATGGGGTGGCTTCGTCAGTATAACAGGGAAAGGTGTGCAAGGGCTGACATATTGTCCTACAACGATCATAAGCAGCTCAATGAAGCTGAAAGTAACGGTCTGTACTATGAGGACTACCGAAGAATGTTGCAGGAAAAGGCGGCAAACGGTGACCAGGAAGCACAGAAAGCCTTGAATAGGTCCAATGATACGCTTGCCTTCATGAAACGGAAAAGTCTGGAGAAACGAAGAAAAATGCTTGAAAAGTATGAGCAAAAAGAAGCACTTCGAAATAAAGTTCAGCAAGAAGGGACTTGAAAGGAAGGATGATATATGCTGCCATTTCGGGTGGCGAAATATCCATCTTACATTGAACGGCCATTGTAACGTGTCCGTGCTTCCGGAGCATCTTGAAGCCTTCGAGGAGACTGCAAGACGTCATTTCTTCTCAATAATAAAATGGCTTTAAAATGGTGAAGTTTCTGTTTGCAAAACTTGTCATTCTGAACTATCTTTACTGATGTAATAAACTAAAAGTCAAACCAATAAATATAAAATTATGGCAGAAATTCAAAAACTTCCGGTGATGCTCATACAGACGTCACCTATGAATCCTCGTAAAACTTTTGATGAAGCGAAGATTGAGGAACTCGCTCAGAATATTGAAGAACAGGGCTTGTTACAGCCTATCACAGTCAGGAAAATCAGCGATGAAGAAACACATATTGATGAAGAAACCGGCGAGGTTGTATCTGTAGAACCGAGGTACGAGATTGTATGCGGTGAAAGACGTTTCCGAGCATGGAATATGCTGGCTAAAAAATCTGACAAGTACAATGAAATACCTTGCATAGTAAGGGAAATGACTGACGAACAGGCTTTCGACGCTATGATAACAGAGAATTTGCAGCGCCAGGATGTAGATCCTGTTGAGGAAGCGATAGCATTTTCCTTGCTTCTTGAAAACGGAAATGCGGTTGAGGACATTGCTGTCCGATTCGGTAAGTCAATCAGATTCATTCAGGACAGAGTTAAGCTGAAAGGGCTTATTCCTGAGCTTATAGATATGTTAAGACAGGAACTTATCCCAATATCAGGAGCAATGTTGCTGGCTAAACTCGATATAGATGCGCAGAAAGAATTCTATAATGAGAACGTGAATGGTGAGAGTGCTGCAAGCATATCTGATATAAAGGAATATATTGATGACTTGTTCTGTGTTATTGATAAGGCACAGTTCTTTTCTGAGGATAATTTCAGTGATTCGATTCCATCATGTTCCGGATGCATCAATAATACGGCAAATCATGGGTGCCTTTTCTATGAAATGAAAGGAAAGGAACAGAAGTGCATTAATCGTGAATGTTTCGAGAAGAAGCAGCAGGAATATGTCAAATACCGTGTCATGAAGGAGGCTGACAATCTTGTTAAAAAGGGAGAGCCGCTGACATTCGGAAAATCAGTCATTCTAATTGAATCTCCAAAATCATGGGATAATGAAAATGAGAAGAAGAGAAAGGAAGATGCAGTCAGGATGTACAATGATATGGGCTTTGAGGTAGTGTATGATAACGTATTCGACCATCAATGCTGGTATAATGAGGGTGATGAAAGGATTGCAGAGAAGCTCGAAAATAATGAGTTGTATAGATGTATTGAGGTACTTAATTATAGAAGACCTGAATTCAAGGTTTCTTTTTATTATCTCAAGAAATCTTCATCTGTTAAAGGTGCTTGTACTGTATCAAAGCAGATTGAGGCAGAGAATATCAGACAGAAGATTAAGCGCAATAAGGAACTCATGGTTGAGAAGTCAACTGAAACCATGCGTAAATGGGCGGATGATATGACTGACTATACAAGCAAATCCGATGGAATGACATTGAACGAGCAGACGATTTTGGATGTGTTGGTGTTGAAGAATTGTGGGTATCAGTTCCTTAATTCAATAGGACTGAAAACAGGTCAGATGGATATGGTGAAATATGTTACAGATAATGCTAAGGATAGAAACAGATGGTACAGAGAATTTATTCGTACAAAATTATCTGAAGCTTCTGTAATGTATGACAGTCAGTTGAAGGAATTGCAGAATATGCTTTTCAGCGAGCAATATCCTGAAAAGTACAATGAGATGACTTCAAAACTCAAAAGTGCATACTCCAAGAAGGAAGAGAAGATGAATGAGAGACTTAAGGAACTTGAAAGTGAGCAGTAAATTAGAATACGGAGGAGTCATTTAGACTCCTCTTTTGTTTAACCTTAACAACCATTATGGAGAAAATTCATTCGCCCTGAATCATTTGCTTAATTGATATATAGTCCGATAACAATAACTTAGATAATTATGATTACGTTAAACAGACTTGCAAAAAGATGTTTTGATATAGCGTTGAAGCGAAAAAAAATGACAGAAACTACTTCTCCTAAAGCCGTAGTGCTGGCCATATCGTCAGAATGGAGGGAACTTGCTGAAGCTGGTAAGGAGCGAAGCAATCATATACCATCCTGGAGTGAACGTGAGGAAGAAGCCGCAGATGTCATAATAGCTACGCTTACCTATCTTGAGAAGATAGGATGCAATGACATCGAACAACTATTGAAGGATAAGGTTGAGTTTAATTCATACCGCGTTGACTAAGTGATGTTCCGGCTATTGTGTGATGTTGATTATTAGTGTTGTTGATTTAAATAGTTGGTATATGACAACAGAATTTGATTTCAAAACAATCCAGATCAGTTTGCTGGATTTCAACAAGGGCCAGCTTGATGGCCTTCCGAAAAATCCCCGGTTCTTCAGGGATTACCGTTATGATGCAATGAAGAAAAGCATAGAGGACAGTCCTGAGATGCTTAATCTTCGTGAACTAATTGTCTATCCTGTAGGAGAAAGATACATTGTAGTGTGCGGTAATTTAAGACTTAGGGCCTGCAAGGAACTTGGGTACAAGGAACTTCCTTGCAAGGTTCTAAATCATGAGACTCCTGTAAAGAAGCTGCGTGAATATGCGACAAAGGATAACGTGTCATTCGGTGAGAATGATATGGACGTGATGATGAACGACTGGGACAAGTCTGAACTTCAGGACTGGGGTATTGAGTTTGCTCCGGAACCTGAAAAGGACGAATTCAAGGAGCGTTTCGAAGCCATAACGGATGAAACTGCTGTTTATCCACTTATACCCAAGTATGATGAAAAATATGAGCTATTCATCATTATGTCTGCTAGTGAAGTGGATAGCAACTGGTTACGTGAAGCACTTGACATGCAGCACATGCAGAGTTACAAGACCGGCAAAGTGAGCAAAAGCAATGTAGTTGATATTAAGGATGTACGCCATGCAATTGAGAATCGTAATACCAAGTCATAAGCGACATGATAGGGTGTTCGCTAAAAAGCTGGTGAACGACCCGATAATCTGTGTGGCAGAGAGCCAGGCGGACCTATACAGACAGTTCAATCCGGATTGTGAGATAGTCACTCATCCGGACGATGTTGTAGGACTCATCCCCAAACGTAACTGGATGGCTAAGCATTTCGGAAACCTGTTCATGCTTGACGATGATGTCCACGCCTGCAAATCTATATGTGTAGAAAAAGGAGAACCGTCGAGGATTAAGGATAAGAACGAGATAACGCGTATAATATTCAATCTTGCCGAGATTGCTCAGATGCTGGATGTACATCTGTTCGGATTTACTGCACGAATATCTCCGGTCATGTACGATGAAACTGCATTTCTATCGTTGTCAAAGATGATAACCGGATGTTCTTATGGAGTGTTTTACAACAAGAACACATGGTGGAATGAAGAGCTCAGGCTTAAGGAGGATTTCTGGATTTCCTGTTACATGAAGTACAAGGAAAGAAGGATACTTACAGACCTTCGTTACAACTTCGAGCAGAAATCCACATTCGTCAACTCCGGAGGACTGGCAGCCTTCAGGAATCAGGCTGAGGAACAGAGGTCGATAATGCTTATAAAGAAACATTTCGGCGACAGCATCAATCTCAAGGGAACTACCAATAACGGTAAAGACAAGACCAAGCAGCTTGTTCAGTACAATATAACGTGTAAGTTCAAGTATTGATAAATGGCGTAAAAATGGCGAAGTTTCTGTTTGCAAAACTTGTCATTCTGATTTAATTTTACTGATGTAATAAACTAAAAGTCAATGCTATATGCTTATAAGAACCGTTAGAGGATATGATTTTTTTGAGGTTTCTTCAGCCATGCAGAAGGCGATAAGGAGAGCTGATGCGGCGGTTGCCGGATATTTTGCTCTTGAGTTGTGGACCAGTGGTTACAGGGACTATGTATGGAAGAGACTTTTTACCATAAGTGCTGAGGATTGTTACGGTGTGATAACGAAAGAGATTGAAGCCTTGTGGCAAGGTCATGAACTGGTTAACAAGGGAAGCAAGGAGCCAAAGGGTAGAATATTTGTCAGCAAGGCAGTAATACTTCTGTGCGAGTGTCGTAAGTGCAGGGACGCTGACCACCTGCAGAACTTCATTTACGACAAACTTCTGATAGATGCTGATGAATGGTTGGAAGATGTAAGGCAAAATCCGATACCAATTCCTTCATATACATTCGATGTGCATACCAGAAGAGGCAAAAAGATGGGACGAACAAAAGAGGAATTCTTCCGTGAAGAATACGAAGCACTTAATCCTCGCGAAAGGGGCCTTTTTGATGGTGTTGTATGATAATATGCCACGCATTGTCGTGGCATATATTACTAAAAGTCAAACCGAAAAAATTAGAATTATGGAAAAAGATGTTTATGGCCAAGAGAATCTTAATGGCTGTGTTGAAGAGGGTTCAAAGAAAGTTGACCTTGAAAAAAATCCAAAAGGAACTGAACTTAAAGTTGCTCACCAGCGGGAGATGGAGAAGCATGGAAAGTATGTGGCTGTCCCCGGTGACAAGACCCACACAAGGATTTTCGTCCGCAACGGTGAGGATGCGGAAAAGAAGATAGCATCGTACTTGGAAAGAATCAATAGCCGGCCTCAAAGATGGAACTGATATGGAAGAAGTGAATAAAAAAATATTTATAGAATACGTATCCCACTTGTATAGCACCGATAAAAGCTATGAGGTTATTGGCCGAGACATCAAAGCGGTAAAGTTATTCCTTGAAAGCGATTATCAGGTAAGCCGTAAAGGATACAAGGCTTATATCAGAGAGAATGCCGTTGAATTATCTGACAAGCCATACATTAAAGACGCTCTATGTGGGTTCCTTAATTATCTTGGTATTGGATATTCACGCACACGAAAAGAGAAATCAGTTAAACCTCTGGAGAAGCTTAGCAAGATTTCAGAAAAGAACATGAAACTGATGAATGAATTTGTGTATTATCTTACCCAGGATGAAGATTACTCTCCACACACTATTGAAATATATTCATTTTCAATTAAGAAATATTTCGAATACGCCAACGAGGTATCGGTTGACAATTACAAGCGTTTTGTGAGGATGTTGGAGGATGAGGGATTGTCTCCAAGAACGATACGACTACGAATTACCGCACTTGAGCGATTTAGTAAATGGATGAAGAAACCGATAGAGTTGAAGCGCCCTAAGTTCAAGAAGGAATTGAATACAGAGAACGTGCCAACCGAAGCCGAATACAACCGGCTGCTTGAGTATTTGAAAACTTGTCATAACCGGGACAGGTACTTTTTCATCAAGATACTGGCTACAACAGGGGCAAGGGTAAGCGAGTTCTTCCAATTCAAGTGGGAGGACATCCTTTCCGGTGAAGTCACTCTAAAGGGAAAGGGAAACAAGTACCGGAGGTTCTTTTTCAGCAAGCAGTTGCAGGCTGAAGTGAAAGCATACGTGAAGGAGAGTCACAAGACCGGATATGTAGCAGTTGGTAAGTGTGGAAGGCTGACACAGCGGAGCTTGTGCCAGTCAATGAAAGAATGGGGAGATAAGTGCGGGATAGATAAATGTAAGATGCACCCTCATGCTTTCCGGCATTTCTTCGCAAAAATGTATTTGAAAAAGAATAATGACGTGGTACAGTTGGCCGACCTGTTGGGACACGGAAGTATTGATACGACAAGAATTTATTTACAGAAAAGTTATGACGAGCAGAAAAAAGAATTTAATCGAAGCGTTGTATGGTAGCTTCATGTTTATAGATAACCTTCCGGAATTGATAGACCGGGAAACAATTTATGATGAGACAGGACACGTGGATTTGGAGTTTATGACTGCCATTCTTCAATGGATGGCAAGGATGGCAGACATAAGCGTTAAAGTACAGAAGTCGTTGAACCGTCTGTTGGGGTGTGACGAACTGGAGCAGAACAACAAGCGCAATAAAGATGATTCGGGAAGCAAATGGAGCGTGGAGGAAATCCTCATGCACTGCACGCTTGAAGATAATGTGTTAAAACTTCCTCAAGTACAATTTAATAAGAAGTCCTATGCTGAAGCTAAGAAATGGATTGAAGAAGCTGGAGGAAGCTGGCAGGGCGGAAAAGTGCAGGGCTTTACATTCCCTTTCAATGCGGAACGTGTATTCTCTATTCTTCATGAAGGAAAGCGGTGTAATTTACAGCAGGACTTCCAGTTCTTTGCAACACCTCCAGAAGTAGCCGACTGGCTTGTGATGCTGGCAGGTGGCGTGCATGAAAATGAAAAGGTTTTGGAGCCAAGTGCAGGTACTGGTGCTATCATAGATGCAATTCATCGAAGCTGTCCGGACGTAATTGTAGATTGCTACGAACTTATGCCGGAGAATAAGGAGATTTTATCGAAAAAGGATAATATACGTATTCTTGGAGATGACTTCACGAAGTGTGATGTTGCACGGTATGATAAGATTATCGCAAATCCGCCATTCAGCAAAAATCAGGACATTCGGCATGTAAGGCGTATGTATGAATGCTTGAACTCCGGAGGTGTATTAGCTGCAATAACTGGTCCACACTGGGAATTTGGAAGTGAATCTGAATGTAAGGATTTCAGAAAATGGCTGGAGGATAATGGAGGAAAGAAATTCGAGATTGAAGAAGGAGCCTTCAAGGAAAGCGGAACCGGGACTAAAACTATAGCAATAGTAATTAATAAGTGAGATGGGAAAGTTAAAAGTCTATTATGGATGGGCAAAGCTGGGTAAGATTCGCAAGAAGCGTGCAATATCTGTCATGTTCGAGAATGAATGGCATGGTTGCAGGAGCGAACGCGGACAAAGAATATTGAGAGCAGCCCAGGAAACAGTAATAGAGCGATACCAGGATGCGGAAGAAGAGAAAGCTGCAAAGGATTGCAGCCGGATATTTACAGAGTATAGCCTGTTCCTTGACGAAAAGCCAATAAACGGAAGCCTTAACAAGATACTCCAAATGAATAGTGACGCCGATAAGAAACATGTATCTAAAGAAATGCGTGATAAGATTGCTGAAGCCTTACGGAAAGCTTTTATGCAGACGAATCGCAAATACAGAGAACCAGGTTGGCAACAACTTGAATTGAAATTTGAATGATATGGGAAAGCAAGAAAGTATGGGCGACTGGTTCCAGATGGCTAAGGATTATGCCAAAGCAGAAAAGGAGCTGAAAATCGAGAATTGGGTGCAAATCAGCATCTGCTATGGTTACGGTCATCAATCTGTCACCCTATATACATACGACCTTCCGCGTGAAGTGTACGAAAGAAGAATGTGGGTAATCAGATGGAGGGTGGCCAGACTGCAATGCCAGTATCCGAGGAATGATGTGTACACTTCTTTTTACCACTACGACAAGCATTCAGGCGAATCGCTTGAAGTGAGTTCCTGCCTTTCTAAACTGATTTCGGCTAAAGCCCAGGTGACGAAAGCGGAACGCAGGATGAATGAGTACATCGAGTATAACCGTAAGAACAATATGTTCTTTGACGAGAACACTGATGAGGAGTTGGTTAAGTTCAGGAACAAACTGGAACGGAAGAAAACCGAGTGTGCAGAATGTGAGAAACGATTAGAACAATTGGTGGAAAGGAGAAAAAGGCAATGATAAATAAACAACTATCATTAGATATGGATTATGGCATCAGCAAGGAACAGGCTTGTATTCTCTGTCATTTGTCCTCTGAGTGCGCTGGATGTTGTGTGAAATGTAGGGCTGAAAACAAAAATGGAACTTGTTACGGACAAATCTGCTCGATACCGTCAAGAGACCATGACGGACAAAGGTGGAACGCATGGATGCACATTGTTTCCACCTCGTTTCCGGACCTTAAAAGATTTATACCTGTTAAATACAGAAAACACTTAAAGAAAAAATAACATGAAAAAAGAAGATTACGTTTCGCTTGAATGTGCGAAGCTGCTGAGAGAGAAAGAATTTAACGAGTATTGTGGTGCATACTACCATTTGAATTGGGATGATATGACCGAAGAAGAATGTTTTGAGGTTGCTCCTAATTATGACTTTAGAAATAAAGACAATGTGTATAGGGTAGCTGCACCTACTTTATACGAAGCACAGAAATGGCTTAGAGGGCGAGGGTATTATGTAGAAGTAGGGATTTATGAAAAATACGTTTGGGCTTTTGTGGTGTATGGATATGACGATGAATGCTGTCTTAGTATGGTATTCTCAGAAAAGAGGTACAATACCTACGAAGAAGCACTAAACGCAGGAATTATTGAAGCATTAAAACTTATTTGATTATGGAAAGAGAAGATATTAAAGA
>ERZ780076.394-NODE-394-length-21469-cov-3.644718_pt1 | contig 21469 bp, 16 predicted proteins | sample MGYA00511022_ERZ780076 | MGnify/ENA primary metagenome ERZ780076 (study PRJEB29588, sample SAMEA2148733) | human gut metagenome | biome: human gut; feature: human-associated habitat; material: faeces | place: Denmark | collected 2008/2010 ... | reverse complement strand
AACCGCTTCGTGGACAAAACCCAGGTGTCGGTAGTGGGTTCTGCCAATAACGTGAACGACCAGGGCTTTTCGGGCGGTGGTGGTCCTCCGCGCTGGCGCAGGAACAACGGACTTACTGCAACGAAAATGCTGGGTGTGAACTTCGCTACCCAAACCGATAAGCTGGAACTGGGCGGTAGTGCACGCTACAACTATCAGGATGGGGATATTGCAAGTATCGGTTCTACCGAGGACTTTCTGCCGGACGGCAACTCTTACTCCAACTCGAACAGCAGGCAACGTAACAAAGCCAAGAATTTCAATGCCGATTTCCGTATGGAGTGGAAGCCGGACTCGATGACGAATATCATTTTCCGTCCCAACTTCTCGTACGGCAAAACGGACAATCTCTCCAATTCTGAGAGCGGTACGTTCGATTCCGACCCTTACAGTCTGGTGACCGACCCCAATAACTGGCTCAATCTGGAGAAGATTCTCAATCCTGATGATGACCCGTTGAGAAGTATCCGTATAAACGCCATCAACAGCGGTTCGCTGAGTGACAACAAGAGTGTGTCTACGGATGCAACCTTGCAGTTGAACAGAAAGCTGAATGACAAAGGGCGCAATGTCACGTTCCGTGGCAGGTTCGGTTATACCAATAATGACAACAACCAGTATACGGAGTCGGAAACACACTACTTCAAGCTGCTGAACTACCTGCAGACGGGAGATTCCGTACTGATTCGTAACCAATACATCGCTACCCCGACCAAGAACTACAATTACAGTGCACAGCTGACTTACAGCGAACCGATAGCCCGTGCCACTTTCCTGCAATTCAGCTATCAGTTCCAGTACAAGTATAGCGAGAGCGACAAGACAACGTACGATTTGCAGGGCTTTCCGGATTGGGGATTGTCAACCCAGCTTCCTGTGGGGTATGAAGAGCATGCGGTGGACAGTCTGGGCAAATATGCGGAATACCGCTACTACAACCACGATGCATCCGTGTCCTTGCGCTTTATCCGCGAGAAGTACCAGCTGAGCGCAGGTATGTCGTTCCAGCCACAGCATTCTGTGTTGTCCTATAAACGCGGCAACTATATGATTGATACCACTCGCAATGTGTTCAACTTCGCTCCGAACCTGGACTTGCGCATCCGTTTCTCCAAGGTGAGCCAGCTGCGTATGACATACCGTGGGCGTAGCAGCCAACCTAGTATGGAGAATCTGTTGCCGATTGTGGACAACTCCAATCCGCAGAATGTACGTATCGGTAATCCGGGCTTGAAGCCTTCCTTCACGCACAACATGCGATTCTTCTATAATACGTATAATGCCGAAAAGCAGCGCGGTATTATGTCGCACGTCAACTTCTCGGCAACGCAGAATAGCATCAGCAATAGCCGTGTGTACAATTCGGAGACTGGTGGATGGACTACAACTCCGAAAAATATCAACGGTAATTGGAATGCGTTCGGCATGTTTGGCTTCAATACGGCACTGCCCAATAAGAAGTATACCATCAACTCCTTCTCCAATGCCAACTATCAGAACAATGTGGCTTATCTGACGTCCGGTAAGGGAGCAGATGCCGTGGAACGGAAGAATACAACCACCAACCTGACGCTGGGCGAACGTCTGAATGCCGCCTATCGTAATGACTGGTTTGAATTCGGCTTGAACGGAAGCATCTCCTATTCAATAGAGAAGGATAAACTGACGCCTGACAATAATCAGGAGCCCTATACCTTCTCCTACGGTGCCAATACGCAGATTTCCATGCCGTGGAACATGACGCTCTCTACCAACATTGCCAACCAGAGCCGTCGAGGATATACGGACAGCAGTATGAACCGTAACGAGCTTATCTGGAATGCACAGTTGTCGCAGACTTTCCTGAAAGGGAATGCCACCGTCAGCTTCGAGATGTACGACATTCTGAAGAAGCAGAGTAACATCAGCCGTTCGCTGACTGCAAGCGGCCGCTCGGTGTACGAATATAACGGCGTGAACAGCTATTGCATGCTTCACTTCATCTATCGTCTGAATATTTTCGGCAGCAAGGCCGCCCGCGATAAGATGCAAGGCAGACGCGGCTTCGGCGGTCCGGGCTTCGGTCCGGGTCATGGTCCTGGCGGTTTCGGAGGACGCAGGCCGTTCTAAAGCGGAGGGGATCACCCCCCTAATCAGCTTGTCATTCTGATACACTCTCAATTCTGTGGCAGGTTTCTTTTTGATTATTTTTCAGACGCGGATGACGCAGATAAGAATATTAAAAATCTGCGTCATCCGCGTCAAAGCGATAGCAAGTATAAGTTTTCAGACAAGTTGGGGGAAGAGGGACTTTTATGTTAATCTCTGTAATCTTCGGTGAAAGTTTCTGTGTTTTTCCTACATTTGTTTCACACTTAATTGTCTGTGAACATGCTTGATTGGAACTTCATTGCCAGCCAGATTGCTACGATAGCCTTCGACATTGTTTATTTCGGTGCCATCATCGGAACGATTGTCGTCATTATCCTCGACAACCGCAATCCGGTGAAAACCATGGCATGGATACTGATACTGATGTTCCTTCCCATCGTGGGGCTGGTGTTTTACTTCTTCTTCGGGCGTAGTCAGCGCCGTGTGCGCATGATAGGGAAGAAGAGTTACAGCCGCTTGTTGAAGAAACCTATGGCGGAATATCTGGCGCAGGACTCATGTGCGCTTCCCATCAATTACAGTCGTCTCATATCCTTGTTCCGTAATACCAACCAGGCTTTCCCCTTCGATGGAAACCGGGTGGAAGCCTATACCCTGGGGCTCTCCATGCTGCAATCCCTGCTACGCGAACTGGGGAAAGCAACGAAGCATATCCACATGGAATTCTATATCTTTGAGGACGATGCCATTGGGCGCTTGGTGCGTGATGTCCTGATGGAAAAGGCGCGTGCCGGGGTAGAGGTACGTGTGATTTATGATGATGTGGGTTGCTGGCATGTTCCCAACCGTTTTTTTGAAGAGATGCGCGAGGCCGGTATCGAGGTACGCAGCTTTCTAAAGGTACGTTTTCCGCTTTTCACCAGTAAGGTGAACTATCGTAATCATCGGAAAATTGTTGTCATTGACGGGCGCATCGGCTTTGTGGGGGGTATGAATCTTGCCGAACGCTATATGCGCGGATTCTCATGGGGCATCTGGCGGGACACACATCTGCTGCTGGAGGGCAAGGCTGTTCACGGATTGCAGACCGCCTTCCTACTCGATTGGTACTTTGTGGACCGTACACTGATTACGTCTACCCGCTATTTCCCGAAAATAGAAAACTGCGGTACTTCCTTGGCGCAGATTGTAACGAGTGAGCCCGTAGGCCCATGGAAAGACATTATGCAGGGACTTGTCATATCCATTTCCAGCGCAAAGAAATATTTCTATATCCAGACTCCCTACTTCCTGCCCACCGAAGCCGTACTTGTTGCTATGCAGACAGCCGCCTTGTCAGGTGTCGATGTGCGTCTGATGTTGCCCATGCGTGCTGATAACCGCTTGACGCATCTGGGTTCCTGCTCTTATCTGGCAGATGTGCTCTATTCGGGAGTCAAGGTCTATTTCTATAAGAAAGGCTTCTTGCACTCCAAACTGATGGTTTCGGATGATGAGTTGTCCACGGTAGGCTCTACGAATGTGGATTTCCGCAGTTTTGAACATAACTTTGAGGTGAATGCCTTCATCTATGACACAGAAACAGCGCTTCAGATGCGCGAAATCTTCCTTCAAGACCAGCGCGACTGCGTACAAGTATTCCTGAAGAACTGGGTGAAGCGCCCCTGGTATCGTAAGGCTGCAGAGAGTGTGGTGCGGCTGATGGCGCCGCTGTTATAATGAAGAATGATGAATGAAGAATTTCTTGAAGTGTATTCATATCGTACCATTCTTCATTCATCATTTAAATATCGTGAAGTTCACGCTCCCGTATACCCTTCTCTCCACAAAGTGCGGATGTTCCTCGAAACTGTTTTTCTTCCCGTGTTCCAAGACGAAGAGTCCGTCTTCTTTCAGCAAGTTGTTCTCGAAGATGAGATCGGGCAAGGTTTCCAGCCCGGCAAGCTCGTAGGGAGGGTCAGCAAAGATAAAGTCGAACTGCTCGCGTCCGCTTTTGAGGTATTTGAATACGTCACCGCGTATGGGTAGGCACTTGTCCGTCTTTAATTCCTGCATAATTTTGCAGATGAAGGCATAGTGGTCGCGGTCTTTTTCCACGCTGATTACTTGGTCGCAGCCTCTGGACACAAGCTCGATGCTGATGCTGCCCGTACCGGCAAATAGGTCGAGGGCACGGATGCCGTCCTCAAAGTCCATGTAGTTGGAGAGCACATTGAACAGATTCTCTTTGGCAAAGTCTGTGGTGGGGCGTGCCTTGAAGGAGTGGGGCACGTCGAAACGTCTTCTTTTGTATATTCCGCTGATTACTCGCATAGGGTTATGGCTTGCAGGTCAAGATTAGTGGCGGGATTCATGATGAATACCTGCCGGATGAATTTTCGCAGTTCGGGCAGTAGCAGTTCTTTGTCGTTTAGGTCACCGGTCAGGTGCAGCTCATCGCGTTCCTGCTCGAAGCCGAGTTGTTTCCATATATATAATAGGTAGTAGACACGGTCGGGTGTGCTTCTGCATTCAAAGGAATTGGCAAGAAGGAGGCGTCCGCGCTCGTAGCCGTATACGTCTACGGCATCTTTTCGCAAGTGTGCATACATCTTCCGGTTGTTGCCCAAGCGGCTCTTTGAGGAGAAGAACTCAATGAAGGGGCTGGCTTGGGAATAGAACTTGACATCGGGATACTGTTCGCGAAGGAAGGAGCAGACACTCTTATCCATGCCGAACAGTACGACAGTGCTGTTCTTATGCAGTATGTTGTATTGTACGGTTTCGTTTTCCCGTTTAGGATGGTTGTGATAGAAAATGATTTCCGTTTGTTCGTCCTCGAAGAACTCCAGGGGAATGAACGTGAAGCGTTTGTCTGCCATGAGCACATTGACACGGCGGAAGGGGCGTTCCAGCCATGCCAGTTCGCGGAAGGTCTGTTTCAGATTGGCAGTGAGGGAGAAGGACTCGTCCACTGCACGGTCGTAGTAAGAGAACTCGCCGTCGCCCAAAGGGTTGAACACAGAAAAAGAAAATCCATCCGTACTGAGACGGATGGATAATGTATACTGTTCCGATTTATTAAAATCAGTCGTTTCTATCATACGTTTGTCGGGGTGAGATTATTCCCAGTTACCGGCGTTGTTGTTAGCTGTTTCCAAGCTACCAATCATCAGACCGCAGTACTTGCCAAGTTTGGTTTGTACGTCCTTGATGTTGGCAATTTCTTGTGCATCCAGACCGTTCAAATAAACTTCGTACGGAGTCTTCACTTCGAGCAGACAGAAAGGAGCGCCGGATTTAGCTGTATCATTCTTGATAGCCATTTCGAACTGTGCACCGTTTCCGAAGGGAACATATCTCATTGAATCGGGGTTGAAGCCCTTCGGGAAGATAGTGTCCAATACGGCTACCCACAAGGTGTCACGTTTGAAGTTTTCCAATCCCCATTTCTTGACGTCAGCATAGTTACCTGTCTTCTTTGCCTTATTGATGATGTTGATGGCTTTCTTTTCAGTCAGACCGTCTTCCAGCTGCTTATCGTTCAGTTCTCCTTGCTTGAAGATGAACGGAAGTTTCTGGTTTTTAACAAAGTCAATCAGAGAGTCGAAGCTTGCAGTATATTGCTGGTCATGTAAAGTACGATATTCCAATTGTGCTTTACGGATGTCAATCAGACGTGCAATGACGGCTGCGTCTCTGTGCTTCTTTGCTTTTTCAAAGTTGATAGGACCCATAATGCTGGTGTAACAAATATAAATTAGCACCAAAGCACATAAGCCTAAAATGACATTAAATACTGTTTTCATGATAAATATGTTTTTTAGTTGTTATATTCGCACCGCAAAAATAAAAGAAATTAATTTAAAAACGATAGTTCCCTTTACTTTTTTCTGTTACAAAAATGATAAATAACTATTTAGAAAGGCAAATTAAGGAAAATTTTCCTTACCAACCAACTCCTGAGCAAGAAATTGCTGTAAAATCTTTATCGGAGTTCCTTCTGTCACCCCGTAGCGAGGTGGTTTTTATGCTTCGTGGTTATGCGGGGACGGGTAAAACATCGTTGGTCGGTGCCTTGGTGCGGACGTTGGATAAGTTGCAACAAAAGTCGGTATTGCTGGCACCGACCGGACGGGCGGCAAAAGTTTTCTCGGCGTATGCGGGGCATCCGGCGTTTACAATTCATAAAAAAATCTATAGACAGCAATCTTTCTCCAATGAGCTGAGCAATTTTTCTGTGAACGATAATTTGACAACTCACACTTTATATATAGTGGATGAGGCCTCGATGATTTCCAATGAGGGACTGTCCGGTTCCATGTTCGGCACGGGCAGATTGCTGGACGACCTGGTGCAGTTTGTCTATCCCGGCCAGGGATGCCGCCTGCTGCTGATGGGCGATACGGCACAGCTGCCGCCGGTGGGGGAGGAGCAGAGCCCTGCCCTCTTTGCCGATGCCTTGAAAGGCTACGGGCTGGAAGTGGTGGAGGTGGACTTGACGCAGGTGGTGCGTCAGGAGCAGCAGTCGGGCATTTTGTGGAATGCCACCCGTCTGAGGCAGTTGATAGCGGAAGACGATTGCTACAGCCTGCCGAAGATAAAGGTTTCGGGGTTTGCCGACATTAAAGTTCTGCCCGGAAATGAGCTGATAGAAACGCTGAGCTCTTGCTACGACCATGATGGGTTGGATGAAACTATCGTGGTGTGCCGCTCCAACAAGAGGGCGAACATCTACAACAAAGGCATCCGTGCGCAGATTCTCTGGCGTGAGGATGAATTAAACACCGGTGATTTGTTGATGGTGGCGAAAAATAACTACTTCTGGACGGAAAAGGAGAAGGAGATGGATTTCATTGCCAACGGTGAGACTGCCGTGGTGCGCCGCGTGCGCCGTACGCGAGAGCTGTATGGCTTCCGCTTTGCAGACGTGACGCTGGTCTTTCCCGACTATAACGACTTTGAACTGGAAGTGAACATGCTGCTCGATACGCTGCATACCGACTCGCCTGCGCTGCCCAAGGCAGAAAACGACCGGCTTTTCTACTCCGTCCTCGAAGATTATGCCGACATCACCGTGAAGCGCGAGCGGATGAAGAAGATGAAGGCAGACCCGTACTACAACGCCTTGCAAGTGAAGTATGCCTATGCCGTGACTTGCCACAAGGCGCAGGGCGGGCAATGGAAGAATGTCTTTCTGGACCAGGGGTATATGACGGATGAATATCTGACACCCGATTATTTTCGTTGGCTTTACACCGCCTTTACCCGTGCCACGGGAACGCTCTACTTGGTTAACTATCCGGAAGAACAAATAGTTTGAAAAAGAGAGGGGTACCGATGCAGTATTCCGGCATTTTTTGTATTTTTGTAGATAGAACAACTATAACTGAACAAGTATGAAGAAGCTATACTCTCTCTTTGCCTTGATAGCACTGCTGTTTACCGCTTCCGGTTGCGAGGACGATTACCGGAGCATGGTACTTTTCGAAGGTGTGGAGCCTATCTACCAGATTGGGACATGTGATAATCTGGTGTCTAACCTTTCTTATTATCTTTCTGAAACAAATGAAGATACAGTGCTGGGCATTGACGGCGGCGACGGTTCCTATAATCTAATTAACGAACACGAGTCGGTGGCTTCCGTGACTTTTACCGATGATGTCAACGGGTATCAGCGTATCAAGATTCATCCGCTGGCAGAGGGGGAGACGATTGTGAAGGTGATGGATGGTTCCGGTGAGGAAACACAACTGCGCATCACGGTGAAAGGTCGTAGGCAATATACGTTGACGAAGATGGGCTTCGAGTATGGTATCAGTAGTGGTGCACCGACGGAACTGCTGGGTGATGTTTCTAAGGCACTTGCCGAGCGTCCTTGGGTGAAGGATGGCGGGTATTATGTGCTGGTGCCCGAAGATTTCTCCAATAGTATGTGGAAAGGTGTATTGGAAATCTATCCGACGGGAAAAGAGGAGGAACCGCTAATGGGGATATACGAGACAGTTCCAGTGGAAGATGAGAACGGAGATACATATGCATTGTGGCAGTTTACTTATAATGGAGAGAAGAGGCTCTTTACGCGGATGGTCTCGGGAAATGGTAAATGTGTACTTGCGGAAAATGTAACTCCTTTCTGTCCTTCCGGTTTGTTGCCCGAAGGTGCACTGGTGGTTTATCGCGAAATGTTTATACTTCGGATGGAATAAGGTTTTAGTGGAAATCTTGTCAAGAGCAGATTTACGAAAGATTAACAGACGGGAGGCTTAGGCTTCCCGTTTTTGTTTCTGTTGCGCATCATCTGTCTGTTCTGTATGCATCATTCGTTTGCTTCGAATGCATTGTCTGTTTGTTCTGGACTAATCATCCGTTCCCTCCACTTCACTGTCCCAAACCTTAGGGTTTTTCACGGAAACCCCAGGGCTTTGGAGGGTAAATGCCAGCCATTTCACTTGCTAAGGTGTGGCATTTAGGATGGTAAGGTGTGGAGTTTGGGGAGCCGGCATGTGGCATTTCAAATGGAATACCGTGGAGGGTAAAAAGAAAAGGAGAAGCAATGCTCCTCCTTTCCCGGTAGTTTAATTTTGAAATATCTAAAAAATGACATTACAAATATACAACATCGCAGAGGCGATGTCAAGTGTTTCGCCAATTATTTTCGATTATAATCCTGCCAATTCCAAAACTTTGTCAATGGCAGCGTTCAGTCCGTCAGCATTCTTGCCGCCGGCAGTTGCAAAGTGGGGCTGGCCACCGCCACCGCCTTGGATAAGCTTGGCGGCCTCTTTCACCAGGTTTCCGGCTTTCAGTCCGCCTGCCACGAGGTTGTCGCTCAGCATGACGGTCAGCATCGGCTTGCCTTCGGCTTCTGTTCCCGCTACGAAGAACAGGTTTTCCGTAATCTGGCCACGCAACTGGAAGGCGATGTTCTTCACTGTTTCTGCCGGCAGGGGAGCACAGAACTTGATGACTTTAACGCCATTGACTTCCTGCACGTTCTTCAGCAGTCTTTCTTTCAGCTGTGCTTCTTTCTCTTTCATGAAGTCCTCTACCTGCTTCTTCAGTCCGGCGTTTTCGTCAATATACTTACGGATGGTTCCGGCAAGGTCGGGTGCGTTGTTGAAGAGCGCCTTCAAGTCGTGCAGCGTGTCCTCGATGGTGTTCATCAGTTCCTCCACGCGTGCACCCGTGTAGGCTTCGATACGGCGCACACCGGCAGCCACGGAGCTTTCGGAGATAATCTTCACCATACCGATGTTTCCGGTTGCAGCCACGTGCGTACCACCACAGAATTCTACGGAAGAACCGAACTGGATAACGCGTACATGGTCGCCGTACTTCTCGCCGAACAGAGCGATGGCGCCCAGTTCTTTGGCTTCTTCGATAGGAATGTTGCGGTATTCCTTCAAAGGTATGTTGGCGCGAATCTTTGCATTAACGATGTGTTCCACCTTGCGGATTTCCTCGTCCGTCACCTTCTGGAAGTGTGAGAAGTCGAAACGCAGGGAGTCCGGTGTAACCAAAGAACCCTTCTGCTCTACGTGCTCGCCCAATACTTCGCGCAGCGCAGCATCCAGCAAGTGGGTGGCAGAGTGGTTGGCGGCACAAGCGGCACGCTTGTCGGTATCCACGCATGCCATCATCGGAGCTTCCATGTGTTCGGGCAGCTTCTTGGTGATGTGGATAGGCAGGTTGTTCTCCTTCTTGGTGTCTACCACTTCGATGGTTTCAAACTCGTTCACCAATACACCGGTGTCACCTACCTGACCGCCGCTTTCGGCATAGAACGGAGTCTTGTCCAGTACAATCTGATACAAGGTTTGGTTCTTCTGCTTCACTTGGCGGTAGCGCAGAATGGATGTTTCGTATTCCGTATAGTCATATCCTACGAATTCGGTAGTACCCTCCTTTAGCGTAATCCAGTCACCGGTCTCTATGGCGGCGGCATTGCGGGCACGCTGTTTCTGCTGCTGCATTTCGGCGTCAAACTCCTTGATGTCGGCAGTCATGCCGTTTTCGCGGAGAATCAGTTCCGTCAAGTCGAGCGGGAAACCGAAGGTATCATATAAGGTAAAGGCATCCTTTCCGCTGATTTCGTTCTTGCCGGTGGATTTGGCGTCTGCCATGGTCTTTTCCAGCAGGCGGATACCCGTCTCCAGGGTGCGGAGGAAGGAGTCTTCTTCTTCCTTGATAACTTTGGCAATCAGTTCCTTCTGTGCATCCAGTTCGGGATAAGCGGCGCCCATGTTCTCGATGAGTACGGGGAGGAGCTTGTACATGAATGCCTGCTTCTGGCCGAGGAAGGTGTAAGCGTAACGTACGGCACGGCGCAAGATGCGGCGGATGACGTAACCAGCCTTGGCATTGCTTGGCAGCTGACCGTCGGCGATAGAGAAGGCTACGGCACGGAGGTGGTCGGCGCAAACACGCATGGCGATGTCGATCTTCTCCTGCTCATCCTTACCCTCGCCATTCTCACCGGTAGGAGTAGTGAAACCATACTTCTTGCCAGAGATAGCCTCGATTTCCTTGATGATTGGCTGGAAGATATCTGTATCATAGTTAGAGTGCTTGTCCTGCAGCATGCGAACCAGGCGCTCGAAGCCCATACCGGTATCGATGACGTGCATAGGGAGAGGTTCGAGAGAACCGTCAGCCTTGCGGTTGTACTGCATGAACACGATGTTCCAGATCTCGATCACCTGTGGGTTGTCCTTGTTTACCAACTCACGGCCTGGCACCTGAGCCTTCTCCTCAGGAGTACGAGAGTCAACATGGATCTCCGAGCAAGGACCGCAAGGACCCGTATCGCCCATCTCCCAGAAGTTGTCGTGCTTGTTGCCGTTGATGATGTGGTCCAGGGGGAAATACTCGGCCCAATAGCCGGCCGCCTCGTTGTCGCGCTCCAACCCTTCTTCAGGTGAGCCTTCGAACACCGTTACGTACAAATTGGCGGGATTAATCTTCAGCACATCGACCAGATATTCGTAAGCCCAGCCGATGGCTTCCTTTTTGAAGTAGTCGCCAAAACTCCAGTTACCGAGCATTTCGAACATTGTGTGATGGTATGTGTCATGTCCCACTTCTTCCAGGTCATTGTGCTTTCCGCTCACACGAAGACATTTCTGTGAGTCTGTTACACGTTTATATTTTGCCGGATGATTTCCCAGGATAATATCCTTAAACTGGTTCATACCTGCATTGGTGAACATCAGCGTAGGGTCATCTTTTATCACCATTGGTGCCGAAGGTACAATCTGATGTCCTTTCGACTCGAAGAATTTAACGAACGAGTCGCGGATTTCATTTGCTGTCAACATATTTTTATATTCTATGATGGTTAATATTCTGAAAATTGATTTGCAAAGATAACTTGTTTTATTATTTTTGTCGTTAAATTTGATACAAAATATTGATATCTTGTATCTTATTTTTTCATAAAACGAATAATAATGCGTAAAGTTTATTACATATATAATCCTAAGACCAGAACATATGATCGTATTTATCCCACTTTGCGTCAGAGAATAATGAGTTATTTAAGACGTTTGTTTGTTGGAATGGGGTTAGGTGCAGGAACTTTTCTTGTTTTTTTCTTTATTTTTGGTTCTCCTTCTGAACGAAGTTTGCGAATAGAAAATTCAAAACTTCAGGCTCAGTATCATATATTGTCAACAAGACTTGACGAGGCCTTGAACGTTATGAAACAGATTCAGCAAAGGGATGATAATCTGTATAGGGTTATAATGCAGGCTGACCCGGTGAATGACAGGTTAAGACTTGCCAGCTATGGAAATACAAACAGATATGGTGAACTGATGGATATGGCTAATTCAAGGCTTGTAGTGAATACTTCAAAAAAAATGGATTTATTGGCAAGACAGTTATACATTCAGTCAGAATCTTTTGATGAGGTGGTTGACTTGTGCAAGAAACATGATGAAATGTTGGATTGTATTCCTGCTATTCAGCCGGTATCGAATAAGGATCTAAAACGGACTGCATCCGGTTACGGAACCCGAATAGACCCTATTTATAAAACAATAAAATTCCATGAGGGTATGGACTTCTCGGCAAATGTTGGAACATCTGTTTATGTTACGGGTAACGGAACCGTAATTAAAGCCGGATGGGAAGGTCTTTATGGAAATTGTATAACAGTAGATCATGGCTTTGGATATATTACGAAATATGCTCATCTCAGTAAGATAAAAGTCAGAAAAGGACAAAAGGTAGTTAGAGGCGAGATTATTGGTGAAGTAGGAAGTACAGGAAAAAGTACAGGACCACATCTACATTATGAAGTTCATGTAAAAGGTAAAGTGGTAAATCCTGTAAACTATTATTTTATGGATCTTAATGCCGAAGATTATGACAAGATGATTGAAATAGCATCTAACCATGGTAAGGTATATGATTGATAATGAATAAATGTTTTTTCTATGGCATTACGTACAGATAAAGAGTTGAAAATATATTATTCAATAAGTGAAGTCGCACAAATGTTTGGTGTGAATGAGTCATTGCTGCGATACTGGGAAAAGGAATTTCCTTTTATTGCACCTAAAAAGGCTGGGGGTAACATCAGGCAATATCGAAAAGAAGATATTGACAATGTGAGGCTTGTTTATCATCTAGTTAAGGAAAAAGGAATGACACTTGCGGGCGCAAAACAGAGACTGAAGCAGGAGAAGGAGCTTGAAGTCAGGAATGTTGATATAATAGAACGTCTGAAAGATATAAAAGAAGAGCTCCTTAGTATTCGTAAGGAGCTCGATTATCTGACTTAATCTGTTATTTCGTCGTCGAAGTTTTCAATTCTTGTTACTCTTTTTACATTTTCTATTTTCTTGAGATTGTCACAGATAGTGTTGACATCGTCCACATCGTGTACATACAGCTGTATTCGCCCTTCGAATATTCCATCGTTAGATTCTATATGCAGTTTATGTATGTTTACGTTAAGTTGTTGTGAAATAACTTCAGTTACTTTGTTCAGTATGCCTATTCCGTCTATACCTTTTACCAATACGTTTACAGGGAAATTAAGAGCTTTTCCTGTTTCCCATTGAACAGCTAGCAATCTGTTGCCGAAACTAGACTTCAGTTGGGCGGCAATCGGGCAGTGCAGCTTGTGGATTATTATTCTGTTATTATCATCTATATATCCTAGAACATCATCTCCCGGTATTGGTTTACAGCAGTCTGCTATGATGTAATTTTTTTGTATAGTATCAGGTGTAAGTTTTACTATTTTCTTTTTATCAATATCAATTGCCGGAGCTGTTTCCTTTTCTTGTTGGTTCTTGTTTTTGCTGTTTCCTCCAAAATTGAATGGAATAAATTTTTTCCATCCGTTGTTCACGCTCTTTTCTTTGAACTCGTCAATGTCATTGTCACCAAGTTTTATAACCTTCTGTCCTATTTGCAACATTAACTCGTCAGGCGATTTTACTTGGTGCAGCTTGCACAGCTTCGATATGTTCTCCTCATTAGGCTCTATTTTTGCATTTTTGAGGAACTCGTAAAGCATATCCTCTCCAAGTTGTTGTGTTTCCTTTCGTTCCCTTCTTAAAATAGCCTGTATTTTTGCCTTAGCCTTGGCTGTAGTTGCAAAATTAACCCAATCCGGCTGTACCTTTTGTGATTTGGAAGTAAGAATTTCCACCTGGTCTCCACTTTGCAGTTTGTGACTTAATGGAACCAGTTTGTGATTTACCTTTGCACCGATACAGTGGCTTCCGAGGAATGTATGTATGGAGAAGGCAAAATCAAGTGCCGTACAGTTTTGTGGCATTGTTTTTATTTCTCCTTTTGGAGTGAACACGAATATTTCCGATGCAAAAAGGTTAAGCTTTATGGTGTCAAGGAAATCAAGGGCGTCAGGTTGCGGGTCGTCAAGTATCTCTTTTATTGTATGAAGCCATTTGCCCAGTTCCCCTTCGTCCTCGCTTATTCCGCCTTCTTTGTATTTCCAATGCGCAGCAAATCCCTGTTCGGCTATTTCATTCATCCTTTCACTTCTTATCTGGACTTCTATCCATCTGCCCTGATTGCTCATGAGTGTAACATGCAGAGCCTGATAACCATTGGCTTTAGGATGACTTACCCAGTCCCTCAGACGGTCTGGATGTGGCTTGTATATACTTGAGATTGATACGTATATGTTGAAACAGTCTATTGCTTCCTTGTCTGGACTTTCAGGTTCAAATATGATTCTTACAGCCAATATATCATATATTTCCTCGAAAGTGATATGTTTTGTCTGCATTTTATTCCATATAGAATAGGGCGATTTTATTCTTGCCTGTATTCTATATTTCAGCCCCATATTGTTTAATTGTTCTTTTATAGGTGCTGTAAATTCTTCAAACAAAGTGTCACGTTCCGCTTGTGTCGCCTCAAGTTTTTTCTGTATTTGGTTATATGCTTCCGGATGTTCGTATTTAAAACTCAAATCCTCAAGCTCTGTCTTGATTTTATTCAATCCGAGCCTGTTTGCCAAAGGAGCGTATATATAGAGGGTTTCGCCTGCTATTTTATATTGTTTGCTTGGTAGCATAGAGCCTAGTGTACGCATATTGTGCAGGCGGTCGGATATTTTTATAAGAATGACCCTGATATCATCGTTCATGGTCAGAAGCAGTTTCTTGAAGTTTTCTGCCTGCGCTGAGGCTCTGTCTCCAAAAATACCTCCTGAGATTTTAGTCAGTCCGTCCACTATTAATGCTATTCTTTCACCGAAAAGGTTTTGTATATCTTCTACAGTGTAGTCTGTATCCTCTACTACATCATGAAGAAGGGCAGCACATATGGAAGTTGACCCTAAACCTATTTCGCAGCATGCTATTCTTGCAACTGCTATAGGATGCAATATATATGGTTCACCGGAACGTCGCCTGACACCTTTATGTGCCTGTTTGGCGCAATTGAATGCCTTGGTGATTATTTCTACTTTTTTTCTGTGTCGGCTCTCCAGATACCTGTCAAGCAATTCTTCGAACGCTTCATTGATTATTTTCTCATCTGCTTGTTCTTGAGTAAGTTTTTCATCCGTCATATGCGTATATCCTCCATAAATAACACAAGTGCAAAAATATGAAATAATCAAAAAAAAGCAAGTATTTCAGTAGTAATTAATTGAAATACTTGCTTTTTTATGTGTTTATCTGATTCTTATAGTCTTGCCGGCACGTATATTGCTTCCTTTAATACCATTCAGCCTTCTTATCTGGTTTATGCTTACTCCGTATTTGGCTGCTATTCCTCCCAAAGTTTCTCCGTTTCTTATCTTGTGATATACTTCTGCGGTCTTAGGAGTGGTGACTTTTACAGTTGTTCTTCTGTTCTGATAAACCTGTGGCTTATAGTTGTATATACTGTCCTCATGTTCAAGGAAACAACTCACCATATTATTAGGCAAACGTAAGGCATATGTCTTTTGGTTTCCTGGAATTATATCTTTTCTGAATTCAGGATTCAATGCACGAAGTTGTTCTATATTGATTTTACAGACTTCTGCTATCTGGTTAAGGTTTAAGTATTTGTTTACGTGTATAGTATCGGTTCCTTCAGGCATTTGCATTGCCATTGGTCTTATATTATGTTCGCAGTAATATGTCATTATGTAATTTGCAGCAATAAATGCAGGTACATAACCTCTTGTTTCCTTAGGCAGAAAGTTATATATTGACCAGAAGTCTGTAGCTCCTCCGGCGCGTCTTATAGCTTTGTTTATATTGCCCGGTCCACAATTATATGCTGCCAGAACCAGATTCCAGTCATGATAAATATCATATAAATCTTTTAAATATCTGGCTGCTGCATATGTTGATTTTATAGGGTCTCTTCTTTCGTCTATCAATGTATTTACTTCAAGACCGTAAATCTTACCGGTGTTAAGCATGAATTGCCATAGTCCAACAGCTCCCTGACGTGATGTCGCCATAGGGTTTAATGCCGATTCTATTACAGGGAGATATTTTAGCTCCAATGGGAGATTATAAACCTCAAGGGCTTCCTCAAAAACAGGCATGTATAAGTTGTTCGCACTTAACATGAATGCCACTGTTTCGCGCAATCTGCCGGTATATTGGTCGATAAACTTTCTTATAATATCGTTATATGGCATTTCTATTATTGCCGGAATACGTTGTAGTCTGTCTATATAAACAGAATCATTAATGTATGGGTTGTTTTCCCCCGACTCGCAGGTTATCGGGGTAATGTAATTTTTTGAAATCCAGTCCAGGTAAAGGCTGTCTGTTGTGGACAGCATACCTTGTGGTAGTTCGATTTCCTCGCTCTCCCCCTCGGCATTCTTTACTGTTATGGTTTCTACTTTTTCTTGTGCATATAAAGTTGAAAAACCTAATGACAGAAGGCAAATAATAATCTTTCTCATGGTTTAAAATTTAATATTGCATTGTAATCCGACACCTTGAGGGCGATTACGAAATACATCGTTAAATAAAGTAGGTTCAAGTTTTAAACTCAAATCCTTTGATATGTCAAAGTCCGACAGCTCGGCATCTACGTAGGCGTCTATAACCGAAAGCAGGTAAACGCCTATAAAAGCAAATATACTGAGGTCTCTCTGACGTCGGTATATATCTTTCGCATTCTTGAAAGTTTCCTGATAATATTCCAGGTTGCTTTCTATGTCAACGTATGGCGGCAGAAAGTCCTTGTAACTGTCATTGTTCGGATTGTCGCTCATAATGTCCTGATATGCCTGCGAATAGTCATTATACATCTTTGTATTCCAGGTAAGGGCATAGGCACAACCTACAAATCCTCCATATATAATAGGGAGTTTCCAGTATTTGCGGTTATATATTTGTCCTGCTCCGGGCAAGACCATAGCCATCCAAAGCGACTTTTTGGAATCAGGAATCCAGCGTTTAGATGGTATATTTGAAGCATTCAGTGCGGAGTCACTCTTTAAAGACAGCGATGCAGTATCTACAGGCGCCTCCAGTTCTTCAATCTTATTACTTATATCGGAGGTTATTATGCTGTCCTTTTCTATTTTGCTTGTGATACTGTCGTTTGCTACAGAGTCTTTTGAAAGAACTGTTTCAAAAACAGGCACAGTAAAGGCTTTTATCTCGTTTGCCGCAAATGACAGTGCCGAGATAAGACATACCATGAAAACTCTGTATATGTGGAAATTCGATTTCAAAGTTTATTGTTTTATTCTGTTCGTTTTAGTGAATCAAGTATTTCCATTATTCTCTCAAGATCAGCTTCATCATTGAACGGGATACTTATTTTCCCTTTTCCTTTTGCGCTGCATGAGAGCTGTACTTTAGTACCGAAGAAACTTGACAAATGGCTTTGCAAAACGCCGAAAGTTTCCGGCAATTTATTGTTATGTGTTGCCTTTTTTTCTTCCTTACCGTTGTTTAATGCCTTTACCAGTTCTTCTACTTTCCTCACAGAATATCCGTTTGAAATAATTTCATTGAATATTTTCAACTGTGTCTGAGGATTGTCTATAGAAAGAAGCGCACGCGCATGTCCCATGTCGATTTCTTTGTTCTGAAGAGCCATCTGCACCTGGGCAGGCAACTTCAGCAGGCGAAGATAATTGGCAATGGCCGTGTTTTTACCTACTCGTTCGCTCAGTCTTTCTTGTGTCAGTTCATATTGTTCTATCAGGTGTTGATATGCGAGCGCAATTTCCAAAGAGTTAAGATCTTCTCTCTGGATGTTCTCTATCAACGCCATTTCCATTACGTTCTCGTCGTCGGCAGTCTTTATGTAAGCCGGTATTGTTTTAAGTCCAGCCAATGCTGAGGCTTTAAATCTTCTTTCTCCGGCAATAATCTGGTATGAATCATCGTTTATTTTCCTTAATGTTATAGGCTGGATGATTCCCACTTCTGCTATAGAATCGGCAAGTTCCTGTAAAGCTATCGGGTCAAATTCACGACGCGGCTGGTTAGGGTTGGCAGAAATTTTGCTCAACTCTATTTCGCCGATATTTGAAGAACCGGAAGTTTTCACCTCCTCGTTGTTGGATATCAGCGCATCCAATCCTCTGCCTAAAGCAAATTTCTTTTGTACTGCCATATTCTTATTTTAAATTTCTCATTATTATTTCGTTGGCCAAAGCCAGATGGTTCTTTGCACCTGTCGATTCTGCATCGTACAGTATTGCCGGTATGCCATGGCTTGGGGCTTCACTTAGTTTTACGTTTCGCTGTATGATGGTTTTGAACACCAGTTCCTGAAAATGCCTTTTTACATCGTCATAAATTTGGTTGGCAAGTCGTAATCTTGAGTCATACATCGTAAGCAGGAAACCTTCTATTTCCAATGCCGGATTCAGCTTGGTTTTTATTATCTTTATTGTGTTCAGCAACTTGCTTATGCCTTCTAGCGCAAAATATTCGCATTGTACAGGGATTATTACAGAATCGGCAGCTGTCAGTGCGTTGATTGTAATTAAGCCCAACGACGGCGAGCAGTCTATGAGTATATAATCGTATTCGTTTTTCATCGGATCCAGGGCTTTTTTCATTATCTTTTCCCTGTTTTCCAGATTAAGCATTTCTATTTCTGCACCTACCAGGTCTATATGCGACGGTATAATGTCTAATCTGTCAATATCGGTTGTATAAATGGCTTCCCTTACGTCAGTCTGGTTTATAAGACATTCATAGATAGAGCAATCTATTTCGTTTACGTTAACTCCAAGTCCTGAAGAGGCATTAGCTTGCGGGTCTGCGTCTATTACTAATACTTTCTTCTCAAGAGTTGCCAATGATGCAGCCAAGTTTATTGTTGTTGTGGTTTTTCCCACGCCGCCTTTTTGATTGGCTAAAGCAATTATTTTTCCCCTATTAATCAGTTTATTCTTGGTGCGAAATAACTAATAATTAGTGACACAATCCATTAAAAAACTGTTACTTTTATGAAAAGTGTTGATAACTTGCCGCTTTTGTTAATAACTAAAGCATGGCAAATATACTGAAAAGTGGGGTAAAAGATGAAAGTAGTTTATGAAGATTAAGATTTGAAAACGTATTGTCACATAGTTTTTTTGTTGTATAATATGAAAGATTGTAACTTTACATCGTTTTAATAGTGTATAGGTAAATATAGTTTAAATATGGTAAATTCTAAACCTCTACTTCTTTTGTCTAATGACGATGGCTATCAGGCTAAAGGGATTAATGTGCTGATAGAAGCATTGCATGACGAGTATGATTTGATTGTTGTAGCTCCTGACGGTCCTCGTTCAGGCGCATCGTGTGCAATAACTTCTGCTGTTCCGGTAAGTTATGGAACGGTAAGACTGGAAGAAGGCCTTTCTATATATAAGTGCAGCGGTACGCCTGTAGATTGTGTGAAACTGGCTTTGCATACCATTGTTCCACGTGTCCCGGATTTGATAATAGGAGGAATAAACCATGGTGACAATTCTTCTGTCAATGTTCATTATTCAGGAACTATGGGAATTGTTATAGAAGGATGTTTGAAGGGAATTCCTTCAATAGGTTTTTCTCTTTGTAATCATGCGGCAGATGCGGACTTTTCATTTACGTTGCCTTTTTTGAAAAAGATTGTTAAATCGACATTGGAAAACGGACTTCCATATGGAACATGTCTTAACGTAAATTTCCCGGATTCAAACGAAATAAAAGGCATACGTATTTGCAGGCAGACGGACGGAGTATGGATAAATGAATTTGCCCATTGTGAACATCCAAGGAATAAAGGATATTTCTGGCTGACAGGCTCATACAAAAATCTTGAACCTTCTGCCGAAGAAACTGACCATTGGGCACTCGAACATGATTATGTGGCCATAACACCTACGCAAATAGACATGACAGCCTATGGGCTGATAGAAAAACTGAAGTCATGGGATTGGTCTCTTTAAGAGAATAATGCTACAGTTACAAGGGAACAAGGTCTTCCATCCGTATGGTAACCTCGTTACCGAGTAAACTTGTAACTAAAAAACTTAAAAACTTAAAAACTCATATGAAATATTATCTGATAGTAGGAGAAGCTTCAGGCGATTTGCATGCTTCAAACCTTATGCGTTCGCTGAAGAAGTATGACGAAAACGCAGAATTCCGTTTTTTCGGTGGAGATTTGATGCAGGCTGTAGGTGGTACGCTGGTTAAGCATTATAAGGATATGGCATATATGGGCTTTATCCCTGTGCTTCTGCATCTGCGTACCATATTCCGCAATATGAGCCTGTGTAAATCTGATATTGTTGAATGGAAACCTGATGTGCTTATTCTGATAGACTATCCTGGATTTAATCTGAAGATAGCCAAGTATATCAAGCAGCATACTGATATACCTGTTTATTATTATATTTCGCCGAAAATCTGGGCATGGAAGGAATACCGTATAAAAGATATAAAACGAGATATTGATAAAATGTTCTCTATTCTTCCTTTTGAGATAGAGTTTTACAAGAAGCATGATTATCCTATTTGCTATGTCGGAAATCCGAGTGTTGACTCTGTGTCTGCATATCTGGATGCTAATCCTTATGACAGGGAGTCTTTCATAAAAGAAAACGGATTGTCTGACAAGCCTATAGTAGCGATACTTGCCGGAAGTAGGAAACAGGAGATAAAAGACAATCTGAAACGTATGATAGAGGTGGCGCGTTCATTTCCCGATTACCAGTTTGTAGTGGCAGGCGCTCCAGGTATAGCAAATGAATATTACCGTCAGTACATCGACACTGATACCAATATAATTTTCTCACAAACCTACAGGCTATTGCAACATTCTGTGGCCGCTATGGTAACGTCAGGAACGGCTACTCTTGAAACAGCTCTCTTCGGAGTTCCTCAGGTGGTATGCTATTACATGGCGGCAGGAAAGTTGGTCTCTTTTCTCAGAAAGTTTCTTTTAAAGGTTAAGTATATATCGTTGGTTAATCTCATTACGGGAACTGAGACAGTACGTGAACTGGTGGCAGACGAAATGTCTGTTTCTAATCTAAAACATGAGTTTGCGGCTATATTGCCCGGAGGAACAAAGCGTGATGCTATTCTTGAAAGATATGCGGACTTGAAACTTATATTGGGAAAGCCGGGAGCGTCAGAAAAAGCAGCAGCAAATATTGTTTCATCTTTAAAATCAAAATAGACAACAGTTATTTTTAATTTCAAATAAGTTTCGGACAGTGTTTGAACATAGTTTAAATGCTGTCCGAACTTTTTTATGCCTTGCTTTATTGTTGAAAGACTAAGTACGTAAATTTCATTTTTCCCTTTCATTTTCTGTAAATACAACTTGTGTTTTTATAAATATAGACTTTAGATATAAAAAAATAAGTTGTATTTACATATATATAATCTGTATTTATAGAATATGA
>ERZ780076.392-NODE-392-length-21549-cov-8.665348_pt1 | contig 21549 bp, 38 predicted proteins | sample MGYA00511022_ERZ780076 | MGnify/ENA primary metagenome ERZ780076 (study PRJEB29588, sample SAMEA2148733) | human gut metagenome | biome: human gut; feature: human-associated habitat; material: faeces | place: Denmark | collected 2008/2010 ... | reverse complement strand
GTGAAATTTGATGGAAAATGGTGAAATTTGATGGAAAATGGTGAAATTTGATGGAGTGTACCTGCCCTCGGCACACCTGGAACCACTTCTCATTTTTTTCTCCTTCACCCTTACCGTTTTATATGAGTCTATCTCACTTCTAACTCATTCTAACTCAATAAAAAAAGCTCCCATGAAAACTTGTTCATGGGAGCCTTGTTCGTGGCAAATTTTATTACAGACCCATATCTTTAAGGAAGTCGGCAATCGGGTCTTTCTTACCGCCAATAGTCTGCGGTTTACGTTTAATATTCAGCTTAGGTGCCTCACCATCAAGGTCAAGACCGCCCAGCATCTTCAGAAGTTTAAGCTGCGGCGCAAGCTGTGCTTTCACCTCATTAATAGCAGATACAAGAAACTGAGCTGCCTCATCAAGGTCCGCATCTGTTACCTCACCAAGCTCCATCTCTGGAATATATTTCTGAATATATTTTACAAGCGGGTCTACTACTGCTCTGGCATCTGCCATCTGAGTCTCTGCCTCAACTTTAGCCTTAGCTTCCTCATCTGCTTTAACACGAGCATTAGCCTCATTCAGAGCCTTTGCGTACTCTGCTGCCAGGTCGTCTGCACTCTGTCCGTTCTGAATTGCCGCCATTAAATCTTCTACTCTAACCATAATCTCTTTTCTCCTTTTAAATAAAATACTTATCTTTCTTTATCTTATGTATATATTATATAATAAATTTTTTATAAAATCAATTGGAAGAATATTGCGGGCCTGCTGCCGTTCGCATATCCTAAGTCCTGTAATAAGATTAAACTAGGCAGCAGGATACATTGATGCGGCCTGGCCGCTTCTATATTCTTTCCTTTTGGATTTAATATTATTATAACAAAATTTAAAATATAAATCAATTTGCCCCGCAAGATTTGAAATGGATAAACTTTCATGCGAGGTAAACTTTGCTCTACTGGACTCGTTCTATCTTTGCTATTGGACCAATTTTTCCAGGAGAGAGAGTGAGAAAAATTTTTGCGGGCAGCAGGCCAAGTTTGTAGCAATGTTGCGGCCATATGGGAAAATTAACGCGATGCGCCGGTCGCCAAACCGGTAAAAAAATTTTTGAGGGGCCAACTCCCTTCCGGCGCGGCGGGTATATGCGCCCGGGCCCGGGCTGCCAAACAAAAGGGGTCGCATATGGGGGCTGAGTTGGGGTACGCCCGCAGGGGCGGGTTGCACAAAAAAAAGAGATTTCGGGAAAAAAGATTGTGCAATTTGACGAGAAGATTTTATTTGACTTTTTTTGAAAGATGTGGTATAATGCGAATTCCGGCTGCGCCGGCCGCCTAAGGGCGGGTCTAAATTGATTATACCACATTTATGGGGTTTTGTCAAGTAGTAATTATAAACAAAAAAGAGGGCATCTGCCCTCTTAATTTTTGTGAAATATTTTTTTCCACCAAGGAATTTTTTTATTCAAATCGAAATCAATTTGTAACATTCTTGCAATACTTCTTGCATCTTCTTCGCTGAGCCGACCCGCCCGCACATGACTTTCTAATGAACCTCTATAGACCATTTGTTCACCCCTTTAGCAATGTGTGAATGTGAGTAACGCATTGGCGAGACAGTCCGCATTTGCTACTGCAATAGCCTTGCAATAAATGTCACAGCCAGGAGAATCGAACACATGGTCTGAATCTATTGCATAGTCAAGACCCATGCTTTCCGCAATCTGACCGAATACAGTGTCAAAATCATCATCATTACTGTTATAGTCATTAATATCACCGTATTCATCAACAAAACCTCTTTTAATCATTTCGTTTAAAATGTCATTAATCATTTTTAATACCTCTCTTTTATTTTATAAATAAATTATACCATAGCTTTTTTATTTTGTCAATAACTTTTTTGTAAAACGTGGCTTTTAATTATTCCACGTTTTACAATCAATTTCAGAGTTCATAGCAAGACACTGTTTTAAAATTTCTTTTTCAATCAGTACATCTTCCAAACCTGTGTGACTTTCAACAAAGTTATTGTTTTTTGTCATGTATCTGTACAAGATTTCTGCCGTTAAGCGAGGTCTTGTTGAATTGTTTACACAATAACCATTGTCAATACAAAACTGTCTGTAATCATCATCTTTTGCAAAGGTCTGTCGTGCCATTTTGAGAGAATCCCAGATTTCAGCACCAAAAGGAAAGAAAAATCTGTATTTTGATTTAGTGAGCCAACGCTGAGTTGTCTGACAACTTTTATAATCAAATCTTGCGTTATGTGCAACAATCGCACTCACACCGAAATTGTAAAAATCTTCATGCAACTGTTTTCTGATGTTTTTGAAAGTCTTTAACTCTCTTGTGCCGTTCTTAATATCTTCCCAATACTGAGGAATTTTATCCGCAAAGTATGCTTCTTTCATCAGTTCTTTATTTAAAAAGATTTCAGCTACTACAAAAGAACGAGTTTCAATAACTTCAAAGTCATCATTTAAAACAGCCCAACCGCAATCATAGCAGAACGGGTCATCAAAGGTATTAGTTGTTTCAGTGTCAAGTACGATGTAATTCATTTTTATCATTTCCTCTCTTCATTTGATATATTTATTATACTGCCTTTTGGACGTTTTGTCAATAGTTTTTTTCATTTTTTTTTGAATTTTTTGCCCGGTTTTTGTAGAAAAGCCACTATTTTGTGGCTTTTCTATGCTTTACGAGCTTCAAACTGTACATATTTTCACCAATATTGAATGAAATCTGCTGTCCAGCGTTTACAATTTCGCAATTTTCAGTAAAATTCTTCACGAAATCATTCAATTTTTCCATAAATTCAACTTTTTCTGCATCTTTTGGACGAGTTTTTTTGTCGAATTTGTAATTTGTAGGAGTCTTTCGAGTGCCTGTTTTTGTGGCTTCCTTTGCAACTTTCTGTTGTTCAGGCGTTAAGTCAAAAGGTGTGGGGCGGTTGTGGTCAATTTCATTATCCCACCATTCCTCTGTAGCTTTTTCCTCTAACGCTTTAAAGTCTGTGATTTTCTCATTGGGATTTTTGTCGATGTACTTGTCAACCCAGTTGTCAAGCCATTCCTGTGTAGGGTAATTGATTTCTGTTTTTTTCATTTACAACACCTCTTTCATTTGATAAGTCTATTATAGCACATGACCTCTGGATTGTCAAGACTTTTTTTAAATTTTCCCCTTGCGGGGAGGGGATTATTCCCCCTCGTTTTCAGTTACAACTTTTTTAGAAAAGTATGCTTTTCTCTTTTCCTCAGTTCTTTCCACAAGACCATCATCTTTCAGCTGTCTTACAAGAGCAGATACACGCTGATTGGAAAGGTCTGCAAGTTCCACAACCTCTTTCATAAGTTCAGAGATAGTGTACTTTTTACCGACTTCCATGAAGTCAAGGATTGCACCCTTATAAGCCATGTTAGCTTTCTGAGTGGCTGTCGGCTTTCTCTCAGCAGAATTTTTCTTTGCGATAGAAGCTTTCAGAGCTTCAAGCTTTTCAGCCACCTCAGTTTTGTCTTTTACAGCTTCCATAGCGATTTCGAGTGCCTTTACATAAGTCATTTTGTTTGTCATAGTATCAATCTCCTTTTTATTTGTTTTCTATGTCTTTATTATACCACCAAGTTGTTACTTTGTCAAGAATTTTTTGGATTTTTTTCTTTGTTCTTTTTGGTGGATTCTGATTCCGTTGGGACTAGCCTTTGCCAAGTATCAGAACCCAAGTTCCAAAAGCTGTTATCCTCATTTCTTGTATTCATTATAACACACTTGAAATACTTTGTCAAGAACTTTTTTCATTTTTTTTGTCCGGCTTTTGAGGTCAAGTTTTTACTTAACCTCAATTTCAAAGTCGTTGTTTTTATCTGAAATGTAATTTTCTACTGAATCGTATTCATCACAGCCGTTAATCATCATCAGAGAAAAAACATTTTCTTTCATAGTTGTGTAAACAAGCTGTCTGATAACTTTTCCTTTAGCGTATGCGTAACCGCACTCCCAAGCTGTGCCTGTATCAGAATACATTCCATGATTGACAACCCAAACTTCATCCGCAGAATCAATCGCATCAATATCTGCCATGAACACTTTGTGTCCCCAGTCCGCATTGGATAAGTCCCAAGCGTTTTCAACTTCATGCTCTAATGGAACGTAAACTTCAATTCCCTGTGACCGCATCTTGTTAATAATCTGTTTGTATGCTTCCATTTCTTTTTCATTAAACCAAGGACTTGCTAAGTAAACTCTCATTTTTTATTTCCTCTCTCTCTCATTTGATACATTTATTATAACAGATAACTCTCAGTTTGTCAATACTTTTATTCTAAAACATTTACCTCTGCATTCACTGGAACGACTTTAGCATCTCCTGCAAAGGCTCTCACCTGTCCAGTAGCAAGATTAACCGCCATGACATTCCCTCACTTTCTTCTGACTTTCAATCATTCTTTTTGTAAATTCATCACTGAAATGTTCGTACATTTCTTCTGATGAATCCGCCCGCATTGCAATAAATTCCATAACTGTACCAACACCAAACATGAATGACTCTTTACCATTTTTCGCATCATAGTTTCCAAAAAAGAATGATGGCGAATTGTTTTTCATGTCCTCAAATACTATTCTATACGCTTCTTCTATTTTCTCTTTTCTCATTATATATCACTCCTTTTTTTCTTTATTATACTATCTTTTGGATTATTTGTCAAGAGCTTTTTTCTCTTCTCTTAAAATTTTATTTATCATGTTTTTAATATCTTTTAAATCGTCAAGAGTACAATAAACTTTATCACCCCAACCACCTTTAATTGTATACGGATAATTTTTATCTTCACTTTTCTCTATTCTCATTTTATTTTCCTCTCTTTCATTTGATACATTAAGTATACACTACTTTTGGTTATTTGTCAATAGGTTTTAGAATATTTTTTTATTTTTTCCGTCCGGGCAAGCGAAAAACCCAGTGAAACGCTGGGTTTTTCTAAAAGAGGAGGAAAAACAATAAATAGTCAATAGAATAGTGGGGCAAGGACTCGAACCTTGCATGACCTTTTGGTTATCCCACTGGGGGGTAGGGCTTTCGCCCTACTCCGTAAGGAAGAAATACGCTTTTCTCTTTTCTTCAACTCTCTTTACAAGACCGTCATCTTTCAACTGTCTAACAAGAGCCGATACTCTCTGATTGGATAAATCCGCCAGTTCAACGACAGACTTCATCAAATCTGTGATAGTGTATTTCTTACCTACTTCCATGAAATCAAGGATTGCAGTCTTGTAGCCCTCGTTTGCTTTCTGTGTTGCAGTAGGCTTTCTCTCCGCAGAGTTCTTCTTAGAGATAGAAGCCTTTAACGCTTTCAGTTTTTCCATAACCTCTGCGTTAGCCTTTACAGATTCAGATTCCATAGCGATTTCAAGAGCCTTTACATAAGTCATTTTGTTTGTCATAGTATCAATTCCTTTCTTTGATTGAAATGTTTTATTTGTTTTGTTGTATTTATTATATCATAGGTTTGGAAGTTTGTCAAGGCTTTTTTTTATTTTTTTTATTTTCTTTTTTAAGTTCCTTGTTTCTTTCCTTACCTTGTATAATCATTATAGCAGATTTGATTAAGTTTGTCAAGAGGTTTTTTAAGTTATTTTTTGTGGAGAGTGCCAAATTTCACTTCATACGATTATGCGTCGTAGAGAGGTTTGTTTCTTCATCTCCTCTTGACATCTTAATTATAACACAGGCGAAGTAGTTTGTCAAGTCTTTTTTTATTTTTTTTTATTTCGTAGACTTGATGTCTTTCCTTACCTTGTAAATAAATTATAACAAAAAATTTCCAAAAAATCAAGAGGGAATGTTGCACAAGATTATGGGAAAATTTTTGTGCAGTTTTTCGCCCGATTTTCCTTGACAAAAATGCTGGGGTATGGTATAATTGCGAAATTCTACCCGGCGCGACCATCGCCGGGCCGCCCAATTTGTCAAGTGGAAAAATTGCATAAAAATAAGAGCTTTTCAGCTCTTATTTTCTACAGTTCAAAATATTCAATCATTCGTTTCTTTTCATCTTTATTTTTCAGACAATTCACAAATTTTATTTTTTCTTCTTTGGAAAGTCTTTCATTGACAACTTTGAACTTGCACCAGAAAGGATTTATTCCATGTTTGAGAAGTAATGGAAAAACTTTGAAGTATTTAAGTGTTACGAACCAACCTTTTACAGCTTCCAGACCATCAACAAGCCACTCCAAAGGGAGATACAGGTATTCATCCAATCCCTCAACCGCACCTAACAGATACATAACAACCGCACCAATAACAATTCCTTTAATCATTTTTATCAACCTCTTTCTTTATCTTATGTATTTATTATAGCATGGGGTTGACATTTTGTCAACCCCCTTTTTTTTATTTTCTCGGAGCAGATAAAACAATTTTGTATTTTGTTCCATCGGCAAAGAAAACAATTTCTCTTTCGATATTAGTTACTTCTAAGTCAGTGCAACCAGATTTTTCAAGTGCTTCTTTGATTGTTTCAATCAAGGCACGTTTTCCAGTGTTTTCTTTTCTTGTTCTTTTGGAAGTATCGAACTTGTAAACAGTCGGCTTTCTGTCTGCCTGTCTTGCTTTCTTTGCGCTCTTGCGCTGTTCGTCTGTCAAGTCTCCATCAATGTCACTTGTTCGTGTCATGTGGTCGATTTCTTCATCATCCGCAATCAACTGAATTGCTTCATCTCTTGTGATTCCAAGAGTGTTCATGTGTTTCTTAATCATTTCTTCTTTGTTCATAGGCTTTACCTCTCTTTCATTTGATACATTTATTATACATCACTTTTGGTTATTTGTCAAGAACTTTTTTTCATCCGGACGGGGCGAAACTTTGTTCGCCCCTACCCTTTTTACTCTGCGATTTCTTCCTTTTTGGAGAAATACGCTTTTCTCTTTTCTTCTGTTCTTTCAACTAATCCATCGTCTTTTAACTGACGAACCAGTGCAGAAACTCTCTGATTGCTTAAATCAGCTAACTCGACAACTTCTTTCATCAAGTCTGTAATTGTGTACTTTTTACCGACTTCCATGAAGTTCAGAATAGCTTCTTTGTAACCCTCATTTGCTTTCTGAGTTGCTGTTGGTTTTCTTTCCGCAGAGTTCTTCCTTGCTACAGAAGCCTTTAATGCTTCGAGCTTTTCAGCTACTTCTTTGTTATCCTCAACAGCTTTGATTGCGATTTCCAGTGCTTTTACATAAGTCATTTTGTTTGTCATAGTATCAATTCCTTTCTTATTAAGAGATTTATTATTTGTTTTCTATGTCTTTATTATACATCATCTTTATTCAGTTGTCAAGTCTTTTTTTATTTTCTTTTCGGCGGGCTTCTCATTTTCTTTACTTCCTTTCTTTATCTTATGTATTTATTATACATTACTTTGTTTCATTTGTCAAGAGGTTTTTTAACTTTTTTTATTTTTTTTGTTATGCGACATAATAGCCAACATAACCGCCGATAACATCAGCAAAGTAAAGTGCGTCATTGTAATCTTCAAAACCGCAAACCTTTTTATCAGTTCCATCAAATACATAATACATACACATTACCTCTTTCTTTCTTTAAACCTTTATCCCTTTGACAATTATAATTATACCACATCTGAGCCAAAAGTCAATAGCTTTTTCAAAAGTTATTTTTTTAACAAAGTGTCCGGTCTTGTTTCCGCTCGCTTAAATGCGAGGGAAACATTTACCTTTCTTGCACTCATACTGATGACAGTTTTTTGTGTATTTCTTGTGCATTGCGTAGCATCTTTTGAAGATTTCCATTTCAATCATTGCATCACTCAGTGCTGTGTGTTCTTCTGCATAGTCCGCATTATCTGTAATAAATGCGTACACACTTTCCGCAGATGTGGAACAAGTCTTTCCGCTTCTGGAATACAGCTCATTTTCTCTACAGAATTTTGCGTATTTCTTTAAATGAGTGATGGTCTGTAATGCCATCAAGTAAATATCAATAAATTCAAAATCCACAAGCAACTCACGGCAAACTGTTTTTGTAAAGTCAAAACTTGAATTGTAAGCCATCACGTATTTAACATTGTACATCTTACAAAGACTTCTTACAACCTCAACTGCCTGTACTTCACTTGCGATGGCTGTCATTTCACCTTTGCAAAGTCTTTCTTCATAAATTGGAAAATTCTTTTTTGCATAATCATCATTGCGGATTTTGTCATAATGCTCCATGACTAACATTGAAGTGGTGGCAAAGATGTTTCCATCTTTATCATGAATGACACAACCCAGATTGTACATTCCTGTTGGATTGGATGCTCCGCCTACAGTTTCAGTATCAAGTGTGCAGTAAATTGTTTTTCTCATTTTTATCAACCTCTTTCTTTATCTTATGTATTTATTATATCACGGGGTTGATTATTTGTCAACCCTTTTTTATAAAATTCCCTCGATTTCACAACATTTTCTGCAAGCATTGATACAATCATGCCACAGCCCCTCTGTGCTTGCGTACTCTGTCAGAATTTCTTCATCCCATCTGTCTGAGAAGATTCTTTCTAATCCTAATCATTTCATTTCTTGATACTTTCATCTTTCTTCCTCTCTTTCATTTGATACATTAAGTATAACACATAACCTGCGGTCTGTCAATACTTTTTATCAAAAAATTTTAAAAAACCGACCGGACAAAAAAGGCAGACTTGTGTCTGCCTAAATGTTAGAAATTGCTTGCATCCTTTTTAATTTTTGCGTCTGTCGTTGCGTTATTCAAATAATTGTACATGGATAAAATCTCCTTTAATTCTCCAATAGAAACAAGATTGTTGTTATTGATAATAACAACCCCGTCAGAGTCACCCACACGTAACTCTGCATTTGCGTTTTCCAATTTCATTGTAACTGTTTTCATCATGTTTTATTCCTCCGCAAACTTTTCTAACCAGTTATTGAATTTTGTATCAATCCAATAACCAAAAGAACCGCAAGTGTAACCGCCCGCAAGTCCTAAAAATACAACCCACGCACTCGGCTCATAGTTTGATACTGCTAATACAACTCCTATCAGTGTAAATAATACTAACCATGCTTTCTTGCTTAAACGTTCTTCCATTTTTATCAACCTCTTTCTTTATTTTCTATAATTATTATAATATATTTTTTTTAATTTGTCAATAGTTTTTTACTTTTTTCTCAAATTTTTGTAATTCCTCTATCTTTCAAATATTCACAAAAGCTATCTGCGTCCAGTGTGTCGGCAAGTTCTTTCATTGACGCTCTTATTTTATTGTATACGCAACGAACCTCGATAGGCTTAAAGTTTTTAGCTGTGACAGCTGTTGAGCAATAATCTTCTACGTTGCTTAATCGAACAACTGGTTTTCTGAAAAAGTTTTTTGAAAGTTCAGCGTTCATAAATAAATCATCTCGAACTAAATCAACCAGTTCGTCAAAAGTTTTGATTGTAAAGTTTAATGTCTCTGCATCTTCTGGAGCAAGGTATCTCACATGTTTCCAGATACTTGTATCAACAAAATTTGTCCATCCTTCTATCTTGTATTCAAATCTATAATCATAAATCTCTTTCATTGTTTTTTCCTCTCTTTCATTTGATACATTAAGTATAACACATAATGTTAAGTTTGTCAACACATTTTTAAATTTCTTTTTTTCGCTTCTTCTGTTGTTAATCCATAGGCTTTCCATGGGTCATACTTACCGAACAGAATTGTTTCATCAACTGTATCACACATTTTATTATTTACATTGTAGTCATAGTAAAACCATTTCTTGCACTCCCATTTCAGTGGGCAGTGAAAACAAGTTGATGTAGTTGCGGTGACATTCATATCTATTGTTAATAATGCTTTTATTTTCTTCATTGTAATTACCTCTCTCTCTTAACTTGATTATAGTATACCAGAATTACGGGAGAATGTCTATAGGCAAATTGCACAAAGATTTTGCCAAAAAATTGTTGAATTTCTCTGTTTTGCACAAATTCCGGCCGAAGCGCTTGTCGCCGGCCGGCCAATTTTATCACACTTCTGGAACTTTGTCAAGTAGTAAAATTGCACAAAAAATGAGCTGAAAATCAGCTCATTTTCTCTACTGCTCTTTTGTTACACTTTTCACAAGCGACCGCAACTCCGCGACTCCAAAAGTATCCATGTATGCCGCCATTGACTTTTTCAAATCTGCTGTCCTTTTGGCTCTCAGCTGTCCAACCATCCAGCTGTATTCTTCTTCTGTTAAATCTATAGGTGTACACGCTTCATCTCTTAAATAATACATTGTATCAATTCCTCTCTTTCATTTGATACATTAAGTATACATTACTTTTGGTTATTTGTCAATAAGTAAAAATGTATAAAAAATGAGATAAAAATCAGCTCATTTTTTACGTCTATTCTTTAATAAAAACTGTTATGTTACTAATCCTCTGGGCGGCACTTGCTACGTCCTCTTTTATTGAATAACCATTTTCTTCTAATAATTTTGTAAATATTGTAAAATTAAGGAAAACATTTTCGTCGTGAACTCTGTCGTATAAATAAAAATAATCTTCTTTGCCCCATCTTTCAAAGAATTTTATTCTAAAGCTTGTTACTAAAGGACGACCCTCTTCTGCGTATCCATAAAGTTTAGAAATTATTCTTTCATTTATAAATTTTTCTGTATTAGAAGTAGCTTGTATAAAAGCTTCTATACAAACTTTCCGTTTCATTTCTAAAATTTCTTTTGCTTTCATCACAATTATTTACTCTCTCTTTCTTTATTAATATTTCTGGGGGAACTCTCAGAAAAATTTTCTGAGAGTTCCAATGATGTCGTTTACATCAAAACTGTTTTCGCCCCATTCTTCTCTGTTGCGTTCTTCATCATCAAAGAGCCAACCGTCACAGTCAACAACTGTACTTTTTGGTGTGCCATAGTTTACAATTTTTACTTCGTCCCATTCAACGCTAGGAAGATGTTTTTCGAGCCATGCAAGTTTTACGCTTGTTACTGCGGTATTGTAAGCTGTTGAACCGCATTTGCTGAGCCAACTTACAATGCCGATTCTGTAACCATTTTCCTGTAACTTGTGAAGTAATCTTGCAAATACTGAGAAGTTAAACAGCGGTCTTGCGATTGCATAAGGTGTAGTATCTTCTTTTTCCAGATAGTCTAACCAGTTTTCTACACCGTAGAAGTTTGCCAGTGTGCCGTCCATGTCAAAGTAAATAGTTCCTTTTGTGTTCATCATTTCTTTAATTGTATTCATCATAGTTATCAATTCCTTTCTTTTCCTTTTCTTTAATTATATTATATACTATCTTTTATAATTTGTCAATACCTTTTTTAAAAAACTTGTAAGGTATAGAAACCGTCATTTCTTTTTAAGTATGCCAGAACCTCAGTTCTTTCTTTTGAAATGATTTCGCCAGTTGTAACATCAAACAATACAGTTTCTTTTCCTACCATAAGTCCTAAACTTTCCATAATATTTTCCATAATCTTTTTTCCTCTCTTTATTTCTTTTGATATATTTATTATAACACTTTTAAAATAATTTGTCAATAGTTATTTTGATAACCTACACATAATTTTTTCTTTCCATGTCTTTCTGATTCTTCTGAATCCGGCAAAGCCCCACATACCATTCACATCATAGAAGTTAGTTTCGATTAATCCCTCGTTTGCCATGTCAAGTGCGATGTTGTCAATCACATCTTCTGGAAACTGTGCAAGGTAACTATCATGGAATCCCCACCACTTCCAAGCGTGCCAGTCAAGACTTGCATTTTCTAATACGTTAAAGATGTGTTCACGAATCATTGTTCTTTCATTATCTGTCATTGTTGTTTTCCTCTCTTTCATTTGATACATTCATTATAGCATGTCCGGGGTTATTTGTCAACCCCTATTACAAAAGTTTTTTAAAATTTCCTTGTGAATCAAAGTCAAATCCAACATTTTCCCCATAGGTTTCGGGTTCAATTTCGATGTAATCATCTTGCATACAAACAATCTTTACACCAGAACGCTTGAAGATTTCTAACATTGTTTCATAGTCTGTTTTTCTTTCCATTATTTTTACCTCTCTCTTACTTTCTATACTTATTATACCACCAGAGGCTTGTTTTGTCAAGCCTCTTTTTTTTTTCAAATTCATTAAAGTTTTTTCAGTGGTAAAAGTAGCTTTTTCAAATTTAATCTGATAAGCAACGCCATTTACATTTAAGTCGCCCGCTTTTGTAAAAGGCACTGTATCAGCTTGCCACTCTTGACCGAAATATTCAGTTACCATTTTTTCAAAAACAGAACCTTTATTGTAGATACTGTTTTCAACCTCTGACTCAAAAAATTCTTTTGAACAAAGTGCAAAGCAAGTGCCATTTGTTTTTAAAAGTTCTTTCTGGATTTTGTTTGGCTTAAATCTCAAACTATAACCAGAACCTCTTGAGCCTTTATCGAGTGTGGAAAGAAAATCCAATGTGCTGTCATCTGAAAAACTAACATACACAACTTTTTTATCAATAAAACCATAAATGTATTTATCTGTAAAAGCGATTGCTTTATATCCATCTACTAACATTTTCTTAATCTCTTCCATTTTGAATTACCTCTCTCTTTATCTTATGTACTTATTATAACACCGACTGTCCGGTTTGTCAAGCACTTTTTTTTATTTTTTTTTCTTTGAGGGCTGTCAGCCCGAACAGTGAACTAATGGCGTGTCGCTCATCAACCCACTGTTCTGTGGGCTTCCGCATTCCCTTTTCCCTTTCCTTGATTATAATATACCACACCTCTGTCCAATAGTCAAGCATTATCGCAAAAAAAGTTGCACAAAATCTGCGGCAAAAGTTTGTGCATTATTACCCATTGTGCAAAGTGCCGAATTTCGGGAGTCCGACCTGTGCAAAGTTTGTGCAATTTTTCTCTTGACAAATGGTGAGCAGCTATGTTATACTGAAATTCTGCGCGCCAGGGTCGTGGGCGCGCCGCCCAAAAATAAAAGGGTTGGACTATAAAAGTCCAACCTTTTATTATAACATGAAATCAAAATCTTGTCAAGGCTTTTTCTACCTCATCTGCTGTACAGTGTACGCCAGTGGCGTACTCGATGTATCCAGCCACGCCCGCATAGTTTGCTGGCTTGCACCTTGGATTCAGTGAGTGCTTGCGTGCCTGCTCTCTCTCGTCCGCAATCATGTTGCTAATTGTTAAGCTGTGATTGATAACCGCTTCTACTGAGTTCATTGCCATTTGAATTACCTCTCTTTCATTTGATAAGTTTATTATACACTCAATACATCATTTTGTCAAGTGTTTTTTTCAATTCTTTTTTATCATTTTTCTTTCTTTTATCTTCAAAGACCGCAGGTCTTAAACCAACCCAATCCGCACGTTCTTTTCTCTTTTCCTTTTGGATTTGACTTTTGGTCATTCCTTTGTATCTAAATTGGTCTGTCTGAGCTTGTAATTGTATCTTTTTACTTCTGGATTTTTTACTCATGTTTATCACTCCTCTTCTGTTATTGGTGTAGATAATGCAACTGCCATTGCCAAACTTAAAGCCTTGTCTGAAAGACTTTTATCTTCACATAATCCGCAAAACCAGATTGTGTTTTTATCTTCAAAACCGAGCGTTCCAATTACTTTATCCATCATTTCTTCTCTTGTCATTTTTATCAACCTCTTTCTTTATTTTCTATAATAATTATAATCCTTTTTATCTTATTTGTCAACCCCTTATTTTATTTTTTTTATCTTTCTCTTAACCCATGTATTACTATTGTATGACCGCAGTTATCACAAGTGTAATAATATTCATCACCACCATTTTTATGATGTACTGCACTTGTAAACTTGTAAGGCTCATTACACTCTGTACAGTAACCATTGTTCCATGCTTTATCATCACCTTTATTCTGCAATGTAATTAATCCGCTGATACCGCATCCAATAGCGACCGCAATTATAATTCCCATTATCCACTTTACTATTGGACTGCCATTCTCTGCTATAGTGTTCACAATACACAGTGCCAGGAATCCACCAACTACTACACTAAGTGCAACTGCTACGATAATAAATCTTACTGTATAACTCATTTTTAATACCTCTCTTTTTTCTTTTATTATACTACTAGATAACTTATTTGTCAATAGGTTTTTTATTTTATTTTTTATTTTGTTTCCCTTTCCTCTTGACACTATTATAATACCATACATCCGGTTACTTGTCAAGCTTTTTTATAAAAAAAGTGAGGAAAAATCCTCACTTTTAAAATCAATCTTCGTTTATTTCAATAATAGCATTGCCGTCTGCATCACGTCCCCATGAGCCATTGAGCCAACCTGTGTATCTTGTTGATACGATTTCATCATCATAGATACATACTGTACCCATGTTATCCATTACCATTGAACAGAAGTCACCAACCATCCAATCTTCAATACCTGTGAAAGACCATTCGTTACCACTAAAGTCTACACAGTACACAATGTCCTCTTCTTCATCAACCTCTGTGACTACAGCCAGAGCCGCATACACATCACGCACACATGCTTCATCTACTGGACTGCTTGCGGCGAGTGCTGTAGTACAGCCTGTCATCATCATCACTACCATTACCATCATCATCATTACTTTCTTCATTGTTCTTACCTCTCTTTCATTTGATAAGTTTATTATACAGTATAACCGCCCATTTGTCAAGCCTTTTTTGTAAAAAATTTTTTGTTAATTTTTTAACAATCTCCGCCCTATTTACCAAAAAGAATGTTTGCGTTAATTAGTCCGGTGTGTACCAATCCAATAGGCCAGTACTATTTATTGTATCATAGTTTCGGGAAGAAGTCAATGTACAAATTGCACAAGATTTTGCAACGATTTTTGTGCAAGATACCTATTGACAGCAAACAAGGTGCGCCAGGACCGCCAGCGCGCCTATGTGCCACTATACACGTATACCTGTACCCTGGTACCCCTACTCCTATACCCATGGTACCCCATGCCTACTACCTACATACATACATGTATTAATACATTTGTTTATTTATTTATTTATCTTATTGTCTTTGTCTTTGTTTATCTTATTGTCTTTGTCTCTCTTACTCTTCTCTTCTCTCTCGTTCTGTCTTCTCTCACTCTCTCCTTGCCCCTTGGCAAGGCCTGCCCTTGGGCAGGGGCAGCAGGCCTTATCTCCATTGTGTATACCAATGTTTTATTTTATTTAATTATTATCCAGTAGTGTACATGTATGGTATGGTATGTATGTATCTCAATGTACTGTATAGTGTATGTGTATGTATCATCTATTATACATGTATCCAACAGATGTATGTATGTACATAGTGTGGTGTGTATTGTACTGTGTGCATGCGGCCTTGTGTATGTGTAGTAGTATACATGCTGTGCTGTGTATTATAGACTACCTGTGCATGGTGTGCCCTTAGTACATAGCATGTGTGTATAACATACATGCTATGCATAGTGTACTATTTATTCTTTAGTATGTTTGTGTATAATAAAAAGGCATTGTGTATTGTACACAATGCCTACCTTGAACTCATTTTAATTTCAAATATTTTTTATCTGTTTTGGCGGGCTTGCAAGATGCGAGGCCACCCCGTCGCTTCTCAGAATAGCGGCAATACCTTTGTTGTGTGTTTCTCAGATATCTTCTGAATAAAAAAGTCATTGAGAGTTAGTGAGATAGTGTAATGGGGGGTGGTATTTCGGGAAAAAAATTTTTTTCGTTTCGATTTTGATTTTGCTCTGGGCAACTTTGACACGAAAAGTATTTTGAGTTTCGATTCTACAAAATCATCCTTTGACACGAAAAGTATCTTAGATTTCGGTATTATCTACAAATTTATCAATTTCAAAATTACCGATAAATTCATCCAAGTATTTCCATCCCCAATCATCCCTATCCTTCAAACAAGGCTGCACAAGATATAAAATCTCTCTATAACTTACATCATCTAAAACATATGCTTTGTCAATTCTTTGACCCAATCATTTATGGGAAAAATAATAAATTGGGTCCCATCTCCCTTATCTAACTCTTCTTTAGCTCTCTTTCCATAAGAAACGTTTCTACAAAATATTCCAACTTCCCTACATTCGTCCATCATTATTTCTAAATTTAAACCAGTCCTTAAAAGAATCAATTGAAGCTTTACCACTGTAAATTAAAAAGGTTTTACAACCAATTCCCACAATATAAACCATGGCAAAACTTCTTGCACAAATTCCAATACTTTTACCTAAAGCTTCAAGTCCCAATCCCAATGCTTCCATTATTCTTCATCCTCCATATATTTCTGAAGGCTCTCAGGTACTTCAACGCCACATTCTACGAACGCAGCAACGGCTTCCCGCAATTTCTGGTCATCATCTATTGGACTTGCCATGCAAATGCACTGTCTACCATCAATTATAGCTGTAAATAATTCCAAATCAGAGCCTTCCTCAAGAAACATTCTATCTCTTAATCCTTTTGGAATTGTGATTCGTCCTAAGCTATCAATTTTTCTACTTGTATTTTCAGGAATTAACTGTTTCATCATTGTTCTCATATTTCATTTATCTCCTTTGTACATTTTTTATTGAATTTCTTGCAAAACAAACTACATTGTCTTTCACCTGTTTCGCAAGGGAAATGATTCTCTAACATATCTAATTTATTGTATCTTACAACATGTGCGTAAAAGTGTTCCCAATCAAAATTATCAAAAATCCTTTGCGCGATATATCTTTCTCTTTTGTCTATCCAATCATCTACACTAATTGGGATGCCTTGCGGTTCTTGGTCCATTCTTCGTCTTCGCCAGTCAAAAGGATATATATAACCAGCTTCCCGCATTACTTTAGTAAAATCTGAGCTGTATTGCATACAAGCTGCTCCATAAGAAGAGATTATCATAACTAATACTTTGAAAATGGGTCCTCATTATCCCATCCTTCTGGAAAAATACAATCTAATAAACTATTTAACACGTTTACCAAAAAGAAACATGGCGCACCAATTAAAAATATAAACATTGCTAAACATTTATCAATATTAGAACTTTGCGACAAAGGTTCTATAAATTGAAAGCATAATGTACAAAACATTAATAGCCAAAAGAACACAATAATTTGTAACATTTTATCTTTTCTCTCCTTCTTTTGTTTATATATATTTTAACATTTTTTTTCTATTTTGTCAAAAATTTGACTTAGCCTGGGAATTCTGTTATAATATATTTAGGTAATGGAGGTGACTATTATATTAAAATTAGATTATACTCTCACCTCAGCTGAAGAAAGATTAGAGTTAGTAAATAAAATTCTTGAGGAGAATAAAGAGCCCAATGAGGCTTATTTAGAAATCCTCGCAGAATACTTAGTAATTCCAATAGAGCGAGAAGAGAGACGACAACATAAGATTTTAACTGACAATCGCATGGCTACAGTTAATAAAAGAGAAACTTCTTTTGAAGGTTTAGTCTCCCAACTTGAAAATGGCGAAGATGGTATTTATAATTTATTAGATGATGAAAAAGGAAAAACAACAATATTTCAACCGAAAGTAACAATAACTAAAAAAGATGTAGAAGAAATTCCCTATTTAAAACAGATAAGAGATGCTATAAAAGTTTGGGAAGAAAAATTAAAAACCGCATCAGGTAGAGAAGCTTTTATTATTAAGAAAGCCATTATTGATTTGCGGAAAGACCAATACGTTATTAAAAACTCATATAAAAAACCAATCGTGTTTAGTAGAATAACACGTTCAAAACATATTACTAAATTTGAAGATTCATTTAGATTTGATGATGAAAATTATATTATTCCAGAAGGATACTCATTTTGCGACCCTGCGGTTTGTTCTGCAATCCTTTGCAATTACTCTCGTTTAAAAGAAGAGGGATTTGGGGACTTTGAAGGTGATGCGTGGTATATGATGGAAGATTTTGATGATTTATGCGGACGTGCATTGTCCGACTATCCCTTATATGAGCGTATTGTGTCGGACAAGATTGACGGCATGCAAAATATTGAAATACAGGCCGATATTGAAGAACAATTTGAAGTTAAACATAGTTTAGAATATATTTCCAGCTTATGGAGGAAAAAGATTCCGAAGATTATTGCTTCACAGGCTGAAGATGATACATTAAATTGGTATTTTCTTAATAAAGAAAAAGGTAAATATAAACGTTGCAGTAGATGCGGCGAGATTAAATTAGCACATAATAAATACTTCAGTAAAAATAAGACAAGTAAAGATGGATTTTACAGCATTTGTAAAAAATGCCGAAATAAAAAGGACAAGAAATAATAATTTCGGACATCCAGAAGTCTTAGTTAGTAAAGGGGGAATTTATTATGGCAGCAGGAGATACAAGATTCTGCGATAAATGTAAAAAAACAATTAATGAAAAAGAATTTTATGGTTCAAATAATTTAGAGAAATATCCTGACGGAAAATTAAATACTTGCAAGAAATGTTTAACTATGCACGTAGATAATTGGGACCCTAATACTTACATATGGATTCTACAGGAGTGTGATGTACCTTATGTTCCAGAAGAATGGCAAAAATTGCTTGCGAAATATGGTCAAGATAGAAGTAAAGTTACAGGAGTAACAATTTTAGGCAGATATCTTTCAAAAATGAAGTTAAAGCAATGGAAACAATATCATTGGAAAGATACTCAGTTTTTACAAGAATTGGCTGACCATAAGACAGAAGAAGCGATGAAACGAGCTGGATATGGTGCGGCTGAGATTACCAAAGTAGTAATGGAGAACCGAGCTACAATACCAGAAGGAGACGTGGAAGTTCCGGTATACGATGACAGCTCATATATGAATATGTCGGACGCCGGCTTGGGAGCTCCGCCCGCAGACGATTACTTTGCCGATGAAGGCGATGATGATATTTGTGCTGATTTAACCGATGAAGATAAAAGATATTTGCGGCTTAAATGGGGAAAAGCGTATAAACCCGAAGAATGGGTCCGACTCGAACAACTCTATTTAGAGATGAAGAAATCATATGATATTCAAGGCGCCGGTCATGAGGATGTATTAAAATTGGTATGCAAGGCCTCATTAAAAACTAATCAGCTCCTGGATATAGGAGATATTGATGGTGCTCAGAAAATGTCAAAGATGTATGATATGCTTATGAAGTCTGGTAAATTTACTGCGGCACAGAATAAAGCTGATAATGGAGAGTTTTTAAATTCTATTTCAGAGTTTGTAGTGTTATGTGAAAAAGAAGGTTTCATACCTCGTTATTATACAGAAGGTCCAAAAGACAGAGTTGATGAAACTATTTTGGATTTAAAAGATTATACTCATAGTCTTGTAGTAGAAGAAATGAATTTAGGTAATCTTATTGAAAATGCTGTTAAGCAAATGGCTATTGAAGAATCTAAAGAAGAAGATGAAGACGTTGAGGAAGAATTATCATTTGAAGAACTTGAAGCTTTAAAAGATGAAGATTTTGAAGAATATGGCAACTTTATTGAAGAACAAGAAGAAGACGATGAAGAAATGCTAAGACAAATCCAGGAGGACAGATAATATGGCTTTACAAGATTTATTAGATTTATCTGATTCACGAAAAAAGATTGGTCTCTCTGAAGAGCGTGTGCGGGCCGTTATAACTATAGGCCGCCAATACATTGCCTATTGGAGAGAATATCCTGATATGTTCGTTGACTACCTTTTGGAAATGGGAAATCCTCAAGACTTTAAATTTTTCTTTTATCAGAGAGTGTTCTTGCGAATTGCAATGAGACATCAATATGTTTATGCAGTATTTCCTCGTGCGTATTCAAAATCATTCTTATCAATTATGACTTTAATGATTAGATGTATTCTTTATCCTAAATGTAAACTCTTTGTTACTTCTGGAGGTAAAGAGCAGGCTGCAGGTATTATGAAAGAAAAGGTTCAAGAAATATGTAACCTAATACCCGCGTTTAAACAAGAAATTGATTGGACACGTGGAAAAACTCTTGAAGGAAAAGATTATGCAAAATATGTATTTCAGAATGAATCTTATTTTGATAATATTGCGGCAAGAGAGAGTTCTCGTGGTAAGCGTCGACACGCTGGAGTTATTGAGGAATGTGTAGGTGTAGATGGACAAATCCTTTCAGAAGTTATTATTCCTACTATGAATATTTCTCGTATGTGTATGGACGGTTCAACTCATCCAGAAGAGCAATTAAATAAATCTCAATTATATATCACTACTGCTGGATATAAAAATACATATCCTTATGATAAACTAATACAGTTCCTTGTATGGCAAATTGTAAAACCAGAAAAAGCCATGATTATGGGTGGTACTTATAAGATTCCTGTATTAGTTAAATTACTTGATAAAAACTTTGTAAAAGACCTGAAGATGGATGGTACATTCAATGAATCATCTTTTGCTCGTGAATATGAATCTAAATGGTCTGGTACAGTTGAAGATGCGTTCTTTAATTCAGAAAGTTTTGATAGAAATAGGATTTTGAAACAGCCAGAAAAAGAAGCCTCTGGACGAATTGGAAAAGGTGGATTCTATGTGCTGTCGATGGATGTTGGTCGTAAAGGGTGCGATTCAGTCGTTTGTGTATTCAAAGTTACACCGCAACCGCAAGGAGTTTCACTAAAGCAGTTAGTTAATATATTTACATTAAGCGATGAACATTTTGAAGACCAGTGTATAAAAGTAAAGAAATTATTTTATAAGTTTAAAGCTAAACGTCTTGTTATTGATGGTAATGGTCTTGGTATTGGTTTATTGGATTATTTGGTTAAACCGCAAATAGACCCAGATACAAATGAATTATTCCCAGACTTTGGCGTTTATAATGATGAAGATGGATATTATAAAAAATATAGAACTCAAAATTGTGAACAAGATGCTTTGTATGTAATTAAAGCAAATGCACCAATTAATACTGAAGCTCATGCTAATGCTCAATCTCAACTTTCTTCTGGAAAGGTTAAAATGTTAATAGATGAGCGTGTTGCAAAAACAAAATTACTTGGAACTAAGGTTGGTCAAAACATGACTCCTGAGGAAAGGGCAGAATATTTAAAACCATTCACCTTAACTTCTATATTAAAGGAAGAAATGATGAACCTTCGTGAAGAAACAGAAGGTGTAAATATTATTCTAAAACAAGCAAATAGAGGTATTAGAAAAGATAAATTTTCTGCTTTTGAATATGGATTATATTATATTAAACATGAAGAAGATAATAAGAAAAAGAAAAAGAAATTTAATGCTAAGGAATGGTGTTTCTTTAACTGATATAATGATAGTAGAGGGGGCGTGAATAAAAAGTGGATGCAAGTTTTGGAGAACGTAAGATACATGAAATATTAGAAGAGTCGGGTTTAGATTATAAGATGGAATATATCTTTCCAGATTTGCGGAGCTCAAGTGGACGACCTTTAAGATTTGATTTTGTCATATTTGATGATGATGGACATATTGATTTTATTATTGAATATCAAGGAAAGCAACACTATGAGCCAAGTGCAAAATTTGG
>ERZ780076.381-NODE-381-length-22036-cov-8.239662_pt1 | contig 22036 bp, 25 predicted proteins | sample MGYA00511022_ERZ780076 | MGnify/ENA primary metagenome ERZ780076 (study PRJEB29588, sample SAMEA2148733) | human gut metagenome | biome: human gut; feature: human-associated habitat; material: faeces | place: Denmark | collected 2008/2010 ... | reverse complement strand
GCCCCTGCCCCAGCCGTTCATAACGGCTGTCCGTACCCACGGATGACGGCAAATCCTCAGTTTCAGAAAGGGTATGCAGACAGAGCACATTGTCGCCGACCTTCATTTCCCCGGCTCCGAGAGTGATGTCCTGCAGACTGGTCGTATTTTCCTGCGAAAGCGAAAAATACTTTTCGATAATGCCCGCGGAGGTTTCCGTACCGGTAATCTCTTCGTCCGTCAGCCTGACCATGCGAACCAGGCCGCTGTCGTTCACGATACGCTCGAACTGCCCGCAGCATTCCAGGAAGCGTGCGACGGTATCCTTGTCCTGCATCTCCTTGGGGATGATGAACCCGCGCGTGAGGGCATTGAAGCTGCTGGTCGTGCGGCTGTGTTCCTTCGTGGTCTTGGTCAGGAACAGATAGCAGGTATGGTTCAGGTACGGCCGCTCATTGAAATGTCTTTCAAAACTGCGGCTGAGGAAACTCAGGTCATCCCGGCAGATGTCGGGCCTGTAGCTCTCCTCGATGAAGATGTCCTGCTTGTGGACGATGCTGTAATTCGGCAAAACCCGGACAGCCTTCGCCCATGTGGAATGGAGGGCCTCGTACTCGGCGCGTGTCAGCGTGAACACTTCCGGCAGCTCCACCCTGTAGGCCACGGTGATGTCGGCATCCTTGCTGATGATGCACCCGTGCTCGACGGCCATCAGAGGAAACCGGCTTTCCAGTGTGGCGGCTTTCATTACATTTCTCATACATTTCGTTTTTTCGGAGTTGGACAAATCAACCGGAGGAAACCCTTCCGGCTGATGATGTAGCGGGGATGGCGGCGCAGCGCCTGCAATTTCATCAGTCCCCATTCACCGTATTTCGCGTTCAGGCGGAAAGTCACCCAGACAAGCACCGAGGCGCAGATGACACCGAAACCGATACATACCCACTGGTCGATGCCTGCCATGTACATGATGACAAACAGGACGAACAGGGCGAGCAGTCCGCCGGCGAAGATGAACAGGTACTGGCTTTTCAGCCCCTTGAACTCAGGGCTGCGGCCGATTCCCTTGTTGATAGGATACTCCGCCATAATCAGAGGAAGAATGAGCGTAAGATTGTGGCGGCTACGATTAAAAAGATGCAGGCACCGAACCAGCTGGCTGCCGTCTTGGAGGTGTCGGGATCTCCCGAGGAAAACTTGGAATAGACCTTCACGCCTCCGATAAGGCCGACCACGGCTCCGATGGCATAAATCAGTTTGGTTCCCGGATCGAAATAGGAAGTGACCATGTTGGTGGCTTCAGTGATACCGCCGATACCGTTACCCTGGGCGAAAGCCCCTGTCGTTGCAAGCAGCATCATGGCTGCAAAAAAGAATCTTTTTTTCATGTGTCGAAACTTTTAATTGGTGAGACAAAAAATGATTTCGACCACGAATATATAACGCTTAATTCATTGATTTACAACACTGACGATGCGTGACATCGGGTGTCATTACGTTACATCGGAAAGGGATTCCGGCAACGGAAAAACAGCGGAAAAACGTCCTTTGATTTTTCCGGCAAAGGTAGCCCGTGCCTTTACGGAATCTGCAAGGCAGGCCGTTCCGGTTGTCCTGGAGAAAATCATCCTCGCTGCGCTTGCGGTATTTTCTCCCGACAAGCCTTGCAGTATCCAGGCACGGGACAGAAAAGCCTGCAAGAAATCAAACTCCGGCATATACCGGACACATGTAGAACAAAAAACAGAACATCATGAAACAGGAAGAAAAAAAGGTAGCGGCATTCACGGGACACCGGAAACAAAGACTGATGCAGGTAAACAAGGACTACCGGAACCTCAGCGGACAAATCAGGGAAAAGGTCATAACTATGATAAAAAACCTCTATGAAGAAGGTTTCAGAGAATTTTATTCGGGCATGGCAGAAGGGTTCGACATGATAGCGGCTGAAGCTGTCCTGCAACTGAAAGAACAATATGAGGATATGACGCTGGCGGCTGCTATCCCTTTCAGAGCCCAAGCCGAATGGTTTGACCCGCAAGACCAGCTGCTTTACAGGGAACTGCTTAAGAAGGCTGACCGGGTAGTGATGCTTTCAGAAAAATATTACAGGGGATGTTACCTGCGCCGTGACACCTATATGGTCAGCAGGGCTTCACTGGTAATAGCATATTGGGACAACGTGTGCAACGGAGGCACATACCATACCGTGAAAAAGGCCGTGGAAACTGGACGGGAAGTCATCAATCTGTTTACTGGAGAAGTGATAACGGACATAACTGCATTACAAAACAATTATGAACCAAATAAACCGAATATAAAATGAACAGATTAAAAAACATGAACGGATACTCAAAGTATCTATACGGATCTATCATGGACATTTTCCGAAAAATGACATGCCCGGACAAAATGAAGACAAGAAAGATTTGTTCGGATTTTCTTCTCCCGTTCGCCACCAAATACCAACATTCCCTTTCCTCCTCTGTACGCTTTGTCGCCATCGACATTCAAGGGGATGACCTTTTTGAAATCCTTAATGACAAGGAAGACATGCTTTATGACATGTGTGAAGAATGTGCGGAAAGACTGGATATGGAAAAAGAACTGTTACAGGCCATAAAAAAAGACCCGGAAACATTCATGCTTGATCATGAACTCTCTAATGCCATTCCGAACCTGAATGAAGTGGCCGGCATAAAGATGCGTACCATAGCTTCCGATACTGATTATTATGGCATCCCACATTGCAGTTGCTGCGGGAACATTCTCGACCTGAACTGCATTCCCGAAGAGGAAGACCTTATGGAAGACCTCACCACCTCCATGGAACTGTCAAGTATCCGAATCACGGAACTGCGGCAACTGGACATATGGTACATAACCCGATTACTGGACCAGGCCTTCCAATCCGGCAATCCGGATCTCACCAGACTGGCTGACAAACTTGTCAGACGCATTTATAAAGAAAACAGACTAAAAAATAGGAACTTATGAAATCAAAAAAACAAATTACAATCCCTGACCATACAGGGGAAAGAGAAGCGCAATTACTCGCTTTTGTATGGAACTGCGGTTTTTTCAGCAGAGACGTTTCCGATGAGAAAATCATTGAGATGTGGAGGAAATCCCCCGCCAGAAGTCTGGATGATCCTGAAGACGAGACATTCTATGATGTGGAATGTCTGACGCCCGATGAACTGGCTGAACGAATCAATGACGAGTCTTTCGCGCATACGGAGGATTACGTACGTTTCATCAATGTCAGTCCCGACCTTTTGTACCCGGATAGGAAATAGGATATCCACCGTCTCATATCGCATACCCCCGCTTCCCCCTAAATATTAAAAAGGGAAAGCAGGGGTATGAAACCATAGTCTTCCTGTACGTATCACTCTTTCAGATTCAACCAATATCTCCTTCTACACCTGACCGCTTCAGGCTGGCCACGATTGAACTTCCTGATCACGCATACTTGTCTATATCGAAAGGCTCATCTTCCTTACTGCCTTTTCTTTCTGATACACCCCTCCGATTTCCCAGATACTTGTCAAGCAAACCGTTCACCTTCTCCAGATTGCTCAGCTTGTCGGTCAGGAAAGCCAGTATCTCCGTTTCACTCAGTTTGTAATGGATGGTTCTTGCGGCACGCAGGGCTTTCTGTTCGTCAACAATCCCGGAAGTAAGTACTTCCGCTACGTTGTTTATTTCCTCGATTGTCAATGCCGTGTTGAAATCCGGGTCGGGCTCGGCATCTACGGGAGCCATCAGTTCCTCACGCTCTTCTTCTGTCAGTCCTTTGTTTTCTTGCTCCACATCATCAGAACCGATATCCTCGTCTTCCTCCAATGGAATTTTCTCCATCGGCTCGGAACGGGTTGGAGTCATCCTTGCAACTTTCGGGTCTTCCAGATAGATGACCTTTGTCTTGCCTATCACATCATCGTCATCCGAAGAAGAGGACGGAACAGCCGTTTCGGTTTTTCCTTTGGACTTATCCGTTTCCGGCTTTCTGCGCCTTGCCTTTCTGCGGGCACGACGTTCCGCCTCTTCCTTGCGTTGTCTGCTGTATCTCCACACTCTGACACGGGCAATCCGCATCAGCCTTAAAATGCGGTCCCATATTCCGTACATACGTCTGTGGAAAATAAATGTCCACAAATGGCACAATATATAGACAGCACATACTGCCTTTACGGTAAAATAAAATATCGCAGTCATAATTATAAAGGTTTGGTGATACATTCCGTGTACAGCTTTGACATCTCATGCTCGTACTTCTTCAAATGTTCATCTATAATCCTGTTTACAAAACCGGAAATGGGCACCTCAGGAGCAGTAACTGCAAGAAAACGCTTGATATGGGAGTGATTTTCCTTGTTGATATAGACTTGTATCCGATTTCCAACAGGATAGTTTACCAGATAGATGGATTTATAGAAACCGCTTTCCGGAGACCTGGAAGCAGATATGTCTTTCAGTATCTCAAACGTAATCCCGGATGTATCGTCATTCCTGTTGTCAGTTTTTGTCATGTCTGCCGTTTCACCAGAAACGTCGCGGACATCCTTTCCTCTTTTCCTGCCCTTGAACAGCCTACGGAAAATAAACAATGACAATCTGTAAGCAGTGTAAATGCAGCAACAGGCAACGATGGCCTGAAAAATAATCTGTGTCATAATCAAAATGGTTTTAATGGTTTATAATACTCTTTGTTATACAATTCATTGATTTCGTCCCAGTGTTTCTGCAGATGGTCCACAAGGATATTGCTGATAAAGCCGGATATGCTCATCTCAGGAGCGATGACGGGCAATACCCGTTTGATGCACTCGGCCACCTCACGGTTGATATACACATGGGAGCGGTTTGACGCAGGTATGTTGACCAGAAACCTTTCCCGGTATCCGCAGGATTCATCCTTTTTCCTTTTGGGCTTCTCCACGGCGGGCTTTTCCGCTGGAGCATCTGCCTGTACGGTTGCGGCAGGACTTTTCGCTTCCTGATGTTCCACGGACTTTTCTTTCGGGGCGGGGCTGTCCTTGCCGAAAACAGGTATGTCGCCGACGATGATATCCTTCAGGACATCTTCGTCCACCTCTACGATTTTCTTTTTCATGACTGTCCGAGTTTAAGTTTGACCATAAGCTCTTCCGCAAGTTCCACCAGACCGCTGCCTTCCATTTGCTTGGCCGGAGGAGGCAGCAGCGTGCAACGGAAAAAGGCACGCTTGGCATGGGTAATCTCCTTTTCATAACGGCACAGGTCAGGAAGCGTGCTGTCAAGGACTGTCAGATGCAGCTCCCTCATGACTTCCGAATATGACCTGAGAATCTCCACATTGGTACGTTTCTTCAATTTGTTCCAGAAAAAGAAGATGTCCTTGAGCAACGGGGTATTTTCCATCTTCTTGATGTGGTCAAGCACGGTCGTGGCAAAGGACAGCGTACTCTGCATCACAATCAGGTCCGGAACGGTGGGAGTAAGCACGTAATCCATATTGACAATCGTACGGAATACCCCGGTGGACTCGACCGTTCCCGGAAGATCCACAAAGATGAGGTCGTAATCCCCGCCTGCCGCAATCGCATCAGCCGCCTCCCTTGCCTTTTCAGCGGTGGAGCCTACAATGGGATAGGCCTTTTTTTGCACTCGGCTCCACTGCTGTTTGATCAGCTGCCGGTAATAGGCACTGTTGGAAACGGCTTTCTTGTCACGCTCCCTCATGCGTACGAGACTGTGTTGGGGAGAGTCACAGTCAACGATAGCCACGTTCAGTCCCTTCTCGAAATGGAAGTAACTGGCAAGCACTACGGACAGGGCCGATTTCCCGACCCCTCCTTTCTGGTTGCTGATCGCAACGAACAAAGTTTCTTTACTCATAAGTCTTTCTTTTTAATTGTTATTGAATAAATACCGGTGTCATCCACTAATCCGTGAATCCGCAGACGTTTCTTTCCAACCATCCGAATCCGCATCCATTAACGGTATCATCCAGTGTCATAACCTTTGATGCTACTGTTACCGCATCTTTCCGACATCGCTTTCATCCACGGTCAGTCTGTTGGTCATGACAATCCGTCAACAGTCCCGTCCGATATTGCTTCCATCATCCCAACCGTTACCGGAATCATCGGATAATATGACCATCATTCCGCTATCAGAAGGCCGGTCGCAACCGCCCGCACTGCAAATAAAAAGGGATTTTCCCGAATAACCACCATCATCCGGGGACGGTGACGACTCGTGTCATCAAATGACATCTTATTTCATATAACATACTGTTTTATAGGTAGATATACCGCCGTAACTTTGCCACCGACAACGGAATGGATGCCGGATGGAGCTATCCCGAAGCCGAAGAATGAGGCTGAAGGTCAAAACTCAATTTGAATTCAGGCAAATTCATGTTCAAGCGAACATAGCAAGTTGTGTTTTGGGCAGCCCGAAATGATTCGGGCATCCCAAAACAAACTTGCCACTCGCCTGAAGGCTCGGGAGGGATTTCCTCCAAAGTCGGAAATCCATGACGTAAAATCAGAAACAGAAAATCTCAATGCGTATGGAAGAAAACAATAAAAGAAGAACAAGAAGAAGCACGGGCAGAAAACCGAAGACCGACCCGGCAGTATTCCGCTACGGTATCAAACTGACTTCGGAAGAGAACGGAAATTTCGAGCTGCTGTTTGAAAAATCCGGGATGAAACAACGGGCAAGATTCATCAAGGCGATGATTTTCGGACGTGAAATGAAGGTCGTCAGAATCGACAAGGCTGCGATGGACTACTACATCAGACTTACAAATTTCTATCACCAGTTCCAGGCCATCGGCAACAACTACAACCAGACTGTGAAGGCAGTCAAGTCCAATTTCGGCGAGAAACGGGCGTTCGCCCTGCTCCGCAATCTGGAAAAGGCCACCATCGACCTGGTGGTGCTGAGCAAGCGGATCATCATGCTTACCCGGGAGTTCGAGGAGGAATACCTTATAAAAAGAAAGAAGGAGGAACAGCAGAATGGTGGCTAAGATCAACAGGGGTGTATCGCTCTACGGGGCGGTCATCTACAACCAGCGTAAAGTGGATGAGGCAACCGCCCGTATCATCGCGGGCAACCGCATGATTACCGACCTCACCGGAAATCCCCACAATGTCATGCAGCAGACGCTATGGGCTTTCGAGAGCTACCTCGCCGCCAACAGGAACACGGAGAAGCCGGTACTGCATATCTCTCTGAACCCATCGGTGGACGACCGCCTCACGGACGGGCAGTTCGCGGAACTGGCACGCGAGTACATGCAGAAGATGGGCTACGGCGACCAGCCCTACATCGTCTATCTGCACGAGGACATCGACCGCAGGCATGTCCATATTGTCTCCACCTGCGTGAAGGAGAACGGCGAGAAAATCAGTGACGCATACGAATGGAACCGTTCGATGAAAGCCTGCCGGGAACTGGAAAACAGATTCGGACTCAAGCCTGTGGCTGACAAGCGGAACGAACTGCTGGAACCGTATCTCAAGAAGGCGGACTACCGGGACGGGGACGTGAAACGTCAGGTCGGCAATATCCTCAAAAGTGTGTTCACCGCCTACCGCTTCCAGACATTCGGGGAATTCAATGCCATGCTCTCATGCTTCAACATCGAGGCCAGACAGGTTCGGGGAGAATTTGAAGGTTCACCTTACAACGGCATCGTATATACCCTGACGGACGATGCGGGCAGGCCGGTATGCACGCCCATCAAGTCTTCGCTCATCGGCAAGCGCTTCGGCTACGAAGGGATAGAAAAAAGGATTGCCGTCAATGTCCGTGACTTCAGAAACCGGAAGTGGCAGCCGAAAATCCGTGATGCCGTCACGCTGGCCATGCACGGCTGCCGTGGAAACCGGGAAGATTTCATCCGGCTGCTTGGGGAAAAGGGCATTGACGTGGTGTTCAGGGAAAACGAGGAAGGCCGTATCTACGGCGTGACCTTCATAGACCACAGAAACCGTGAGGTATATAACGGTTCCCGTCTGGGCAAGGAGTTTTCCGCCAACGCCTTCGAACAGCTTTTTAACAGGCCGCAGGATTTTCCGGAGCCGGAATCCACCGGACAATATGCCTCCACACGGGAGAGCCTTTCCGACAACATGGAAAGCGCCATCGAGCAGGCTTTCGGAATATTCAGTCCCGACATCAACGGACCGGACCCGCAGGAGGAGGCACTCGCCCGCAGACTGCAACGCAAGAAAAAGAAGAAACGCCGTTCACGCGGCATATCCTGATTGTCAATTACCAACCATCAAAATTTTTACAGTTATGCAACAAGAAGATGATTTGAGAGGACTGGCCAAGGTCATGGAGTTCATGCGTGCCATTTCCATCGTGTTTATTGTAATCCATGTCTACTGGTTCTGCTACAGCGCATTCGTGGATATGGGTATCAACATCGGAGTCGTGGACAGGATTCTGCTGAACTTCCAGAGGACGGCAGGACTGTTCAGCAACCTGCTTGTGACGAAAGTGTTCGCCTTCATATTCCTGGGACTTTCGTGTCTGGGTACGAAAGGTGTCAAGAACCAGAAGATGACGTGGCGGAAAATATACGCCGCCTTCCTCGGCGGCATCGTCCTGTTCTTCATGAACTGGTGGATGCTTGACCTGCCGTTCAATACGACAGTGAACGCTACCGTATATACGCTGACGCTCACCACAGGCTACATTCTCCTGCTCATGTCGGGAATATGGATCAGCCGTATGCTGAAACACAACCTCATGGAAGACGTGTTCAACACCGCCAACGAAAGTTTCATGCAGGAAACAAGGCTTATGGAAAACGAGTATTCCGTCAACCTGCCCACGAAATTTGTCTATCAGGGCAAGGAATGGGACGGCTGGATCAATATCGTAAACCCGTTCAGAGCCTCTATCGTGCTGGGAACACCGGGCTCCGGAAAGAGCTATGCCGTGGTGAACAACTACATCAAACAGCAGATCGAGAAATCCTTTGCCATGTATATCTATGACTACAAGTTTCCGGACCTCTCGGAGATAGCCTACAACCATCTGCTCAAGCACAGACAACATTACAAAGTCAAGCCGGAATTCTATGTCATCAATTTCGATGACCCCAGACGCAGCCACCGATGCAATCCAATCAATCCAAGATTCATGGCAGATATCAGCGATGCCTACGAAAGTGCCTATACCATAATGCTCAATTTGAACAAGACCTGGATACAGAAACAGGGTGATTTTTTCGTGGAGTCACCGATTATCCTGCTTGCCGCAATCATCTGGTATTTGCGGATTTACAAGGACGGGAAGTATTGCACGTTCCCTCATGCAATCGAATTTCTTAACAAGCCGTATGCCGATATCTTCACGATTCTTACCTCTTATCCGTCCCTCGAAAACTATCTTTCCCCCTTTATGGACGCATGGAAAGGTGGAGCTCAAGACCAGCTCCAGGGCCAGATAGCAAGTGCGAAAATCCCTCTTTCGCGAATGATCTCGCCACAGCTTTACTGGGTGATGACGGGAGACGATTTCACCCTTGACCTGAACAATCCCGAACACCCCAAAATCCTCTGCGTGGGCAATAATCCGGACAGGCAGAATATCTATTCGGCGGCTCTCGGCCTGTACAATTCGCGCATCGTCAAATTGGTGAACAAGAAAGGACAACTGAAAAGTTCCATCATCATCGACGAGCTACCGACCATCTATTTCCGTGGTATTGACAACCTGATTGCGACCGCCCGAAGCAACAAGGTGGCCGTCTGTCTCGGCTTCCAGGACTTCTCGCAGCTTGCACGTGACTACGGCGACAAGGAGGCGAAGGTTATCCAGAACACGGTGGGCAATATCTTCAGCGGACAGGTGGTCGGAGAAACGGCAAAATCACTGTCGGAACGGTTCGGCAAGATTCTCCAGCAGCGGCAGTCCATATCCATCAACCGTCAGGACACTTCGACTTCCATCAACACGCAGCTTGATTCCCTGATACCCGCTTCCAAGATAGCCAATCTTTCGCAGGGTACATTCGTTGGCAGCGTGGCAGACAATTTCGGGGAAGAGATAGACCAGAAGATTTTCCATGCCCGCATCATCGTGGACAGCACAAAGGTATCGGAAGAGATGAAAGCCTACAGGAAAATTCCTGTCATCAACGAGTTCAGGGACGCGGACGGAAACGACATCATGCAGCAACAGATTGACCGCAACTACTCGCAGATAAAGGCGGACGTGTTGCAGATAATAGAGGATGAGATAACACGCATAAAAAATGATCCGGAACTGAGACACCTCATCCCGCAGCAGGAGGAAGAAGAGAACAATGACGGAGAATAAAGGAAAAAGGAGACCGCTGTTTTATTTCCGCCTGCAAAGGTCGTCCCGTGCCCGCTGGATTGTGCAAGGCCGGGCCCCTCCGTGGTTTGCTGAAAAAATCATCCTCGCCCGGGGGGCTCCGGTATTTTTTCGCAAAGCCTTGCGCAATCCGGCACGGGACAGAAAGGCAGGCAAGAAATAAAATACCGGCTTGACAAGCCGCAGATGTCTAACTCAAAAAATGAAAGATATGAGCAGAAGCAACTTCACCCCGATGGAAAGATTCCATGAGATTCTAAACGGACACGGACTACAGGCCATGAACATAGGTACAAACCATATCCGTATCTTCAGGGACGGACGGAAAATGTTCGACTACTATCCGCTGAGGATGAAACTCTTCGACTACCACAACTGGTACCAGCTTACCTATCCATCCTTCGGCAATGGCGACGGAAAATGGGAACAGGAACTTCAGGAGATAATCGGCAGGCTTTCCGCCGCATAAACGGTATGCTATGGCAGCGCACATGAAACAGACGGAATGGGACAACATTCCCGAATGGGCCATATACGCCCTGGAATACGGAACGGAAGAGGACGGCAGCCTGAACGAAGAGGAACGGGCTATGATTGAAAAGTTTGTCGGCACACATTTCCCGAAAGGATACACAATGAGCGTGGACTGGGATGCCTGCAACGAGTTTGACCGCTATCCCGCATTTGGAGAGCCTTGCAAGACCTGCAAGGTTCTTTTTGTTTCACCATAAATACACAGAAAGATGAAAAGAATGACACTGAGCGAATACCTCGCTGTCCCCGAAAATTACCGGGGAGTATGGACTACCGAACGGTGGGACATTCCCGATTGGGAAAACTTGAGAAAAAGCCACATGGGAAAACGTACCCTGATGGTATATGATAGAGGCACGTGCCTGCTTGTCGAGGGTCTGAGTCTTGAAATCGTGGATGACAGTTCCTGGAAGAAGCCGGAGGAAATCAAGAAGGAAATCCGTGAAAAATATCAGGAGTACCGTACTGAAAAGGGACATGAACCGCATTTCCTCGAATGCGCCATACGCTGGAACGACACCTTGGAGACACTGGAGACAAGAATAGCTCTGGACATGGATTCCGATACGGAAATGGACGATGAAATCTTCTTCTACTGCGATACTCTGGACAGCCTGCTGTCGCTGGCTGACAGAAGCGGGGAAGATTTTGTCATAGCCGGATGTTTCGGATTCGGAGTGTATGAAGAACTTTTATGACACAATTCAAGATTTAATCTTTGATTTTTATGAGTATGGCTGAGGTCAAGGATTAAATCTTAGTATCAGAAACCAATTATACCTTAATCTAATTCTAATATTCACAATACATGTACATCAATACAAACCGACCGTTTGGACATATCAGATGTCGAATTCAATCATAAACATCAATATCCATAATCATTCCAATAATACGGTCATAAGCTCCGCTTCACTTGATAAGTCCCTTCAGAGAAGTTAACTCGGAGGGCGAATACCTCCACGTTCAAGCCTCCGGTTTTCGGGACACAAAATTCCCTGCGGTAATTTTCCGCCCGAAAAAACGCTCCGGTATTGCCGTCCGAGTTGGGGAAAGTACCGGGACTTAGCAAGCGAAGCGACCTACGACGCATAGATACAGGTCAAAATAAAAAAGAATCCGACGGGAGAACCATGCTCCCGTATGCCATCCCAATGGATTACGCCATCCGGTTATTCCCGTAAACAGAATTCCGCTTCCTGTCACAAAAGGACACATCAAGGGGGACAAAAGCAGCTCGCTCCCAACTCTGCATAATTACAGTTTTTCCTTTTCTTCTGTGCGGCTGTGCGTACCGCCATGCCCTTGTCTGTCCGGCCTGTTCCAGCCTTTTCCCTTTCCTTTGCCGCCTTTCGTTTTTTCTCCTTTTCCTGCCGTTTTACCCCGTTTTTTCACTCCGTTTTCTCCGGCCTGCGGTGTAATGTGATGACACAAGATGTAATGTATATCCTAACACATTGTAAATCAATTATATATCAATTTTTCTCCTATATATTTGCGTTGACAACATGAGTTATCAACACTAAAAATCAAATGTTATGGCAAAGAAAAATGCAAGGGAAGAACCCGCGAAACCGCAGGTCACCGAAAACGAGCAGATGAGTGACATCGTGTTCATCCTCGACAAGATGGAACTGATTCTTGAAGCGGTATCTCAAATCGGACAGGACGGAAAATTCAGCACGGTAGCCGCCGACAAGCAGCACCGCAATTCCTTCCTGAAGATTGACCGCTATGCCGACGCCTTCGAGAACTTCATCAAAAACTTCTGGAGCCAGTTGAAAGACCCGACACGCTTCGGAATCCTCTCCGTCAAGGAAGACAGGCTGGACGACCCTGCCGTACAGCAGGCCATCGAGGACATCACCGCAGGAAAAAAGACAAAAGCCGTGGAGGAATTTCTCAAGCAGTACGAGATTGTTCCGCGCAACAAGGAAAACCAAAGTATCAACCCAAAAAATCAAGAAGAAATGGCAAAGAAAAATGAAACCCAGCAGCAGGCTGCCGCAGCTGACAGCCAGCCGCAGACCCAGTCCCCCCAGTACCGTTACAACGAGTCCATGATCAACTGGGAACAGCTCAAGAATTTCGGAATCTCCCGTGAATACCTCCAGGAACGCGGACTGCTCGAACAGATGCTCAAGGGATACAAGACCAACCAGGTAGTACCCATCAGCATGAACTTCGGTTCGGCCGTACTGAGGACTGACGCACGTCTGTCCTTCCAGCAGTCCATGGCGGGCGAAGTGGTACTCGGCATCCATGGTATCCGACAGAAACCCGACCTTGACCGACCGTACTTCGGACATATCTTCTCCGACGAGGACAAGAAGAACCTGCTCGAAACGGGCAACATGGGACGTGTCGTGGAACTGAAAGGACGCAACGGGGAATATATCCCTTCCTTCATCAGTATTGACAAGCTGACCAACGAGGTTGTCGCCATGAAAGCGGAGAATGCCTTCATCCCGAGGGAAATCAAGGGCGTGGAACTGACAGAGCAGGAGCAGAATGACCTGCGTGAAGGCAAGAAGGTCTATGTAGAGGGCATGATTGCCAAGTCCGGCAACGAGTTCAACGCCTTCATTCAGGTAAATGCCGAACGCAGGGGTGTCGAGTTCATTTTCGAGAACGACAAGCTCTTCAACCGCCAGACACTCGGGGGCGTGGAACTGACACAGAAACAGATTGAGGACCTGAACGCCGGAAAAGCCATCTTCGTGGAGGGAATGCAGCGCAAGGACGGTGAGGTGTTCTCCTCTTACGTGAAGCTGGACGAGGCGACGGGCCGCCCGTCCTACACCCGCTACAACCCGGACTCTCCGGAAGGCGCACGAGAAATCTATATCCCCAACGAAATCAACGGGGTGAAGATTACGGCGGAGGAACAGCAGCAACTCCGTGACGGCAAGGTGATTTTCCTCAATGACATGGTGAACCGCAAGGGAGAGGAATTCTCCTCCTTCATCAAGGCCGATTTGGAAACGGGACGCCTGAGCTACTCCCGTACGCCGGACGGTTTCGAGCAGCGCGAGGATTTCAAGATTCCAACCAAGGTATGGGACGTGGAACTGACCAGACAGCAGCGTGCGGACCTGCAGAGCGGAAAGGCCGTGCTGGTGGAAGGCATCAAGGGATATGACGGGAAGACCATCTCGCAGTACGTCAAGGCGAACTTCAACCAGGGGCGTCTGGACTTCTACAACGAGAATCCCGACCGTAAGCGTGACGCGTCACAGCGAAACGTGGTGGCCAACAGCCAGCGACAGGAACAGGGCAACCGCAAGTCAAAAGGTGCGAGCATTGCCTGATGGCAGGTTACTGAAAAATGAATGTTGAATCAAAAAAAGAAAGAAATATGAAAAAGGAAAACGGAAACGACATGCCTTTCAAGGCTGATGAAGTGAACTGGGACGAACTCTCCGGTATCGGTATCATGAAGGACGAGCTGGAACTCTCCGGCGAAATGGACACCCTCCTCAGGGGAGAGAAAACGAAAGTGATGTCCCTGAGCCTCGTGCTCCTCGGCGTGGACGTGGTGATGGACGCCACGCTCCAGCTGGTCCGCAAGGGCGAGGCCCCGCTGCTGGAAATCCAGGGAGTGACACCGTTGGGCAAATAATCTGAGAGCAATTATCAAGTAAACCGATGTCTTACCGCCGTTTCCTGTCTTCCGCATGGAAAACGGGAAACGGCTTAATTTTTATCCAATATGATAGCAATCATCGCAGAAAAGCCGAGTGTAGGCATGGACATAGCCCGTGTAGTCGGGGCTGATACAAGAAATGACGGCTACTGTTCCGGTAATGGATATATGGTAACCTGGGCACTGGGACACCTCGTGTCACTGGCCACGCCGGACACTTACGGTTATACGAAAACGGCAGCGGAGGACCTGCCGATGCTGCCGGACCCGTTCCGCCTGGCCTCCCGACAGATGCGCACGGACAGGGGAATGGTTACGGACATCGCCGCCTCGAAACAGCTGAAAATCATAGAAAACGTGTTCAACCGCTGTGACAGCATCATCGTGGCTACCGATGCCGGTCGTGAAGGGGAACTTATTTTCCGTTGGATATACGACTTTCTGGGCTGCACGAAACCGTTCAGACGCCTGTGGATTTCCTCGCTTACTGACGAGGCCATACGGAAAGGGCTGGAGGAACTGAAGGACGGCTCGGAATACGACAGCCTGTATGCCGCCGCCGACAGCCGCGCGAAGGCGGACTGGCTGGTGGGCATGAACGCCAGCCGTGCCCTGGCCATCGTCTCCGGCTCGTCCAACAACTCGATCGGACGGGTGCAGACTCCGACGCTCGCCATGATATGCAGCCGCTACAGGGAGAACCGCAGTTTCGTATCCACACCATACTGGCAGCTGCATGTCACCCTCAATGGCGGCACGTCACACCGCCGCTTCTTCCATCCCGCGACCTTTGACGACAGGCAGAAGGCAGAAACCGCCTACCGCAGTCTCTCTCCCGATTCTTCGGCGACGGTCACGAAGGTGGAGCGCAGGAAAACCCTGCAACAGCCGCCACTGCTCTACGACCTGACGGCACTTCAGAAGGACTGCAACGTGCACCTCGACCTGCCCGCGGCAAAGACGCTGGACATCGCCCAGTCGCTCTACGAGAAGAAGCTCATTTCCTACCCGAGAACGGGAAGCCGGTATATCCCGCACGACGTGATGGCCTGCGTACCCGGTCTGCTGGAAAGAATCTTGGCCATGCCCGGATTCACCACAAGTGCCGGAATCCTTGACTTTGCGCGTCTCAACACCCGCAGCGTGGACGACAGGAAAGTGACGGACCACCATGCCCTCATCACGACCGGCATCGCACCCGAAGGGCTTTCCGAAGCGGAGGAGGCCGTCTATACGCTGATAGCTGGACGTATGCTGGAGGCGTTCTCGCCCTGCTGCGAGAAGGAACAGATTCTTATGGAGTGCCGTCTGGACAACATGGATTTCCGCTCGAAAAGCTCCCTTGTCGTCAGTCCGGGATGGCGCGGCATCTTCCGCAGGAAAGAGGACAGGCAGGACGACGAACCGGAAACCGACGAGGGTACGGCCATATTTGCCGAAGGGGACACGGTCCCTGTTTCAGGATTCGGACTGGCCCGGAAGAAGACCGTGCCCAGACCGCTCTATACCGAAGCCACGCTGCTGGCAGCAATGGAGACCTGCGGCAGGGAGATAGCCGACGAACAGGCACGCGAGGCCGTAAAGGAGCTGGGTATCGGCACGCCCGCCACAAGAGCCGCCATCATCACCACACTGTTCAAACGTGACTATATCGCCCGCTCCGGCAAGAGCATCGTCCCCACGGAAAAGGGACTCCATATCTACGATGCGGTGAAGGACATGCTCGTGGCGGATGTTTCCCTGACAGGAAGCTGGGAGAAGACCCTGCTCCAGATAGAGCGGCACACACTCGGACCGGACACGTTCATGGCATCCATCACGGACTACACCCGCAAGGCTACCCGTGAAATCCTGAACCTCAGCCTTCCGGCGGTAGCCGCCCGCACGTTCACCTGTCCCAAATGCAAGACCGGACACATCATCGTCAGGGAGAAGAGTGCCCGCTGCGACAATAAAGGGTGCGGACTGACCGTGTACCGCAGATTCCTGAACAAGGAACTGACGGACCAGCATCTGGAACAGCTCTTCTCCTCCGGCTCCACACGGCTCATCAAGGGATTCAAGGGAAAGAAGGGCGTGGCTTTCGACGCTTCGGTCACCTTTGACGCCGGGTTCACCCTGACACTCTCGTTCCCCAAAAACGGGAACGGCAGGAAAAGGAAATGATGAAGCCATCCCGATTCGCGGGGCAAAGGTCGCAGCCCGCCCGTTTCCACCGGCAAGGTCTGGCCTTACGGTTTCTGGGAAAAATCATCCTCGCCCGAGGCTCCGGTATTTTTCCCGAAAACCTTGCCTGTGGAGGCGGACTGCAAGAAAGCCCCTGAAACCGGGAATGGCATTCCCGCCAAACACATGAAGATTATGAAAGCAAAAGAACGTATCAGAAAGATAGCGGACAGCAGATGGGCAAGGACACTCGCGCTGGCCGTAACAGCAGCCATCATATTCAGCTGGCTCTATTCCCACGGTATATCGCCTGTATGGACCGCCGTGGCCATCATCTGTTTCAGGGGACTCTTCAGGTTCCTCTACCGTATAGCCTGTTTTCTCGTGGCACTGGCCATCATTCTGTGCATACTGAGTTTTCTGGTCTTCTGAAATCTGACGATATGGAACATGCACGGAATTTATCATTGCAGCATAAGGGAGCTGTCCGGGAGCGGGCGGCTCTTTTTGTATCCGTCACAACCGGAAATGACACGGGAAGAAAAGGGAAAGGACTAAAAACACAGACATTGGCAAACCGAGAACTACAGGGCAAAGTTGGCAAACGCTTCTTGTCGGACGGCAAGGTCAGGCCGCAAGCGGTTTCGGAAAAAATCATCCTCGCTGCGCTCCGGTATTTTTCCCGAAAACCCTGCCTTTCCGGAAGCATTTGCCGTTGGGCCCTTGTAGTTCAACGGGCTGCCAAAGCCCGGGTATTCACAGTTAAAAATTAAAGAGTATGCAACAAGCGATCATCACAAGACAGTCACCAGCTCCGATAGGGATGCCCGTGACAAGAAGACCGAAAGTACACGTCCCGCAACCGGCAATCAAGCTGCCACCAAGGGGAACCACAGGTCCCGTTCACATCTCAAAGCTGCTGAGCCCCGTTCTGGAAATTTGCAGACATCCGGACAGGAACAGGCTGCTGGCAGAATTCTTCAGCGAATATTGAAACACATCGTCTAATCATTTAATATCTGAAATTATGTTTTTTACAGCAATCCACCAGATGATGACGGAAAGCGTGGACCTCACGATCGTCATCCGCAAGACAAACGGACAACTGACCGTTTCCACATTGCCCAAATCGAACGGACTCAAGGACGAGGCCCAGAACCACATCGTGCCGCTGACTGTCACGGGCACACCGCAGGAACTTGATACGGGATTCCTGCAGGCAGTCACAAGACCTATACAGAAAACGTGCGGGCTGATCTCCAACATGGCACAGTTCGAGGCACAGGCGGACAAGGCCGCCGCCAGCAGCAAGGCTGCCAAGGAAGCGAAATCCAAGGAGACGAAGGAAGAACGCGAGAAACGGGAGAAGTACGAGAAACTGATGAAGAAGGCGGAAGAACTGACAGCGGCCAGAAACCACCGGGAAGCCGTCAGCGTGCTTACACAGGCGAAAGCACACGCGAATGCCGCCCAGTTGAAGGAAATCGAGGAGAAGATAAAGGCGGCCGACACGGAAATGAACCGGGGAAGCCTCTTCGACCTGATGGAACAGGAAGCACAGCCGGAACCTTCTGTACAGCAGCAACAGCCACACTCCCAACAGCCGGCATACACACAGGCAACGGAACAGAGAAATCCGCAACCGCAACGTCCGCAACAGCCGGCACCGCAGCAGACATACACGCGGAGACCGTCACAACCGATGCCGGGACAGGCTCAGCCCGCACCGCAGAGACCACAACAGGCATACACGCAGCATCCGCAACAGCCAGGAATATGGCCGTCGCAACAACAGCCGCCACAGCCGCAGGCAAGACCGCAGATACAGCCGCACGCGCAATACGTACAGCGGACAGGAGGACAGCAGCCTTCCCAACCTCAATATCCGCCGCAGCCTGAAATACAGGACTGGCAGGAAGAACGGTTCATGCAGGAGGACGAACAGCAACCGTACCTCTCCGATCAGGAACATCCCGCATACAGTGAGAAGGACTACGAGGAATACATCGATTTCCCGCAGTCCATGCTGGAACCCAAGTATTCACCTTATCAGACAGTTTAAGACATGGCACTCGAAATCAAAGGAATGACACGCTCATTCAAATTCAAGAAAGGAACGGAGTATATAACCCTTCAGGACCCGGATCCGAACATCTCGCCGGACATGGTCATGAGCTACTATTCGAACATGTACCCGGAACTGACGACGGCTACCGTTCACGGACCGGTCATCAGGGAGGACATGACAGAATATGAGTTCAAGACAACTATCGGAACAAAAGGATAAAGGATATGGCAAAGGACAACAGAAAAAAGAAGAAATCATGTGTACCATTGGACGGATATCAGGCGGAACAGCTCGCGAGACTTATCATTGCGGAAACCGAAAGGAAGGTGCATTACGGCACGGAAAGGAAGAAACGGATTGCGGCACCCAGCGGTGCCGTAGTTCTTTTCTGAATACCACATTCACGCCGATGCCTCCGCCGGAACTGTTCTCGGAAAGTCCTGACGGAAAGCCGTGCAACCTGATCACGCGGGAAAACTACGAGTTCCTGCGTGATTCCTTTTTCAGATATGCACTCCTCATGAAGAAGGAGGCGGTACATACACCGGGACGAACGCCCGGCGAAAGCATTGCCAGACTGCACGAAGAGATGTGTAACCTTGTAGGCAATGACATGAATGTCAACATTGAGCAGGACGAAGAAAGACTCCTGTTCCGTCTCTGGAAATGTCATGAATGGGGAGAACTCACGTTGTATTACTTCCCGACGAAGTTCATGGAAAGGCTTGGACCGGAACTGAGACGCATATCCGTCACCTTCATCCACAACCTGATGCAGGCGAACGGGATAAACACCATACTGGACGAGGATGACATGGACTATGCCCTGACACTGATGTCTGAGGATGATTCGGGTGAAACGGCATCTGACCGGAAAAAGAGGCGGCGGCTCCTGCACTCCTATGAGGAAGGCAGGATACATGCCCTGTTACGCCGGGTGGAACGCAAATCCTATTACAAGAATCTGCCGAAGGCAATCGACCGATATAAGCCGAAGGACGGGTACGAACAGTCACTGCTCTCTGTCATGAAGGAGGGACTGGAGTTCCTTACACCTGAACACGGCATCATGGAATACGGCTACGATCCCTTCTACGAGGAAGAACCGGACTTTCTGCCCATGTATCTCAGCAAGCAGATCCGGGTCATCTATGACTGCACCGACATGATAACGGAATATCTCACCGACTATTACAACTCCTACAGCCAGGAAACATATGACATCATTCCGGTCACCACCTGTGACCTGTCTCCGGAAACGGAGGAACTGTTCCGCATGGACGACTATCCGGAACGTTTCTTCAAATGGGCGGAAAAATTCATCAACATCACAGTATAAACCAATCTGAAAGCATATGATAGACAGCAACGAACTGACCAGAAAAATCAAGACGCCGCTCAACCCCAAGGCGGCACTGATTGCTTATGCCTCGGAGAATGACAGGAACTTTTTCCTTGAAATCCGTGAAATTGACGACCGGGGAAACATGACGGAAGGAAGACCGGTAACCCTGGAATTCATGAACACGCTCGTGAAGGGATACTCGGAAAGACACAGCACCACTCCATACGGGAAGATACCCGACAACTTGTTGTATTGCGACCCGCGCAAGGGCAGCGAGAGATACGTGTGGTACAACCCTCCGCACAAGAGGATGATGTTCTTCAGCCCCGCGCTCAAAATAGAAAACGCGGAATATTACCTGCCGGGAGTGATCTATGAGGCCGGAGAACACGGAATGAGAATCTATGCCTACAAGGAAAATGTTCCCGGACCGGATACCGTGCTGTATGCCGCGCCATTCTTCAACGTGACAGGTTCCAGCGTATGTCTGGGAAACGCCAGGATAGATCTGCCGAAGGACCTGACCTATGAGAAGCTGCTGCAGTACTGGGAAAGGAAATTCTGGCTGACGGAATTCTCCCACCTGGGAGGGAACGGGAACCCGACAAAATCAAACCTCGTGCTGGTGACAAAGGCGGCACGGGACAAGGACTTCAACCTCGACGAACTGAAGCAACTGAACAACATGAAACTTAAAGACATACTGAAATGAAAAGAGTACACTACATCGACAACTATCTCATAAACCCGCAGCATCCGGTAACGGTAAACCTTATCGGAGCGGGAGGAACAGGCTCGCAGGTGCTTACCTGTCTGGCACGGCTCGACACGGCACTCAGGGGACTCGGACACCCCGGACTGTTCATAACCGTGTATGATTCCGACATCGTGACAGAGGCCAACATCGGGCGGCAGCTCTTCAGCCCCTCGGACATCGGCCTGAACAAGGCGCAGTGCCTCGTCACACGCATGAACAACTTCTTCGGCAACGACTGGAAGGCAGTACCGGACATCTATCCGGCAATCATGAAGGACACCAGACGGGAAAACCTGGCCAACATCACAATCACCTGCACGGACAACATCAAGTCCCGGCTCGACCTCTGGAACATACTGAAAGCCGTGCCTATATCAGAATACAGAAGCTACGAGACGCCCCTGTACTGGATGGACTTCGGAAATACGCAGGATACGGGACAGGTCATCCTCGGAACCGTACCGAAGAAAATCAAACAACCGGAGTCCAAACTGTACAAGACAGTCGAATCGCTGAAGGTAATCACCCGCTATGTGAAATATGAGAAGGTTAAGGAAAAAGATTCCGGACCGAGCTGTTCGCTGGCGGAGGCCCTGGAGAAGCAGGACCTGTTCATCAACTCCACGCTGGCACAACTTGGCTGTAACATCCTGTGGAAGATGTTCCGAAACGGTATGATCGAACATCACGGACTGTATTTGAACCTCTCCACAATGAAAATGAATCCTATCGGGGTGTGACAACATCATGCCCCGATTACATTGACGTATGATAAGATTAAGAATTTCTGTCTTCACTACTGCTTATCTCAACTGTCAGACCGGTCATTTCGCACCGCCAATCATAATTTCTCTATTTCAATGGAATTAAATTGTAAAATACATAGGCTATCCAATAAATTTCCGTAAATTTAGGCTCTAAGGACATAATGACCTCTGTTCCGGTTTTATTATTATGGCTAATATCGAATTTCAACTTAATTGCATATATGAGAAATTTTGTTATTTCTATTGTTTGTTATTGTTTTGTAGGATGTGTTTCTAATGAAAATGTTGTATCTGTAAGACAAACCCAAAACGATAGTCCTGTTATATTGAGGATAAGGAAAGATAGAACCTCTATTCATAGCTTATTATATCCTTTATCTTATAAGATAAAAAAGAATAGAAATATAGATATTTATTA
>ERZ780076.375-NODE-375-length-22132-cov-2.848938_pt1 | contig 22132 bp, 18 predicted proteins | sample MGYA00511022_ERZ780076 | MGnify/ENA primary metagenome ERZ780076 (study PRJEB29588, sample SAMEA2148733) | human gut metagenome | biome: human gut; feature: human-associated habitat; material: faeces | place: Denmark | collected 2008/2010 ... | reverse complement strand
CCCTTGCTACCAAGGAGAAAGGGAATGTGATTCCGGGTGTGGCTATCGCTACGGCTTTGATGCCGCCTTTGTGTACTGCCGGATTCGGGCTTGCTACCGGAAATTTACTTTATTTTTTAGGTGCGTTCTATTTGTATTTTATCAATTCAGTATTTATCAGTCTGGCTACTTTTATCGGGGTGCGTGTCATGCATTTCCAACGTAAGGAGTTTGTGGATAAGGAGCGTGAGAAATTGGTAAAGAAATATATTATTTTTATTACTTTGGCTACGATGTGTCCTGCTGTTTATCTGACTTATGGCATTGTAAAAAGTACTATTTATGAAGCTTCTGCCAACAACTTTATCAACGAGGAGCTGAATTTTAATAATACCCAAGTAATAGACCGGAAGATTTCTTTCGAGAAGAAGGAAATACGTGTTGTGCTAATAGGCAATGAGGTTTCGGAAACAGAAATAGCAACCGCAAGGGATAACTTGAAACTTTTTAATCTGGCAGGAACCAAACTGGTTGTTCTTCAAGGAATGAATAATGATGCGATGGATATTGGCAGTATAAAGGCGCAAGTGATGGAGGACTTTTATAAGAATAGTGAGAAACGTTTGCTGGAGCAGCAGGAAAAGATTAAGTCTTTGGAAAACGAACTTAATGTATATGCCGCATACAATACCGTAGATAAAAAGATAATTCCCGAACTTAAAGTACTTTATCCTGCAGCAGAAGCTATAGCCATGGCGAAGACTGTGGAATTGCAGGTAGACTCAACCCAAACGGACACATTGACAATAGTCTTGATGAAATTCAGTAAAAAACCTGTAGGAAAAGAACAGGAAAAGATTTCCGAATGGTTGAAGGCACGTGTCGGGGCGAAAAAACTTAAATTAATTGTAGAGTAAAACCATGAAAAAACTACTATTGCTGCTGTCTTTCCTGCCTTTATGTATATGGGGTAATGAGGGAATGTGGCTTCCTTGTTGCCTTAGCAAACAAACTCAACAAGTGATGAAAGAAATGGGATTGGAACTTTCATCTGAACAATTGTATAATCCCGGAGGAAAAGCATTGGCTAATGCTGTTGTTAGTTTTGGAGGTTTTTGCTCGGGGGTTGTTGTATCTCCGGATGGCTTGGTTTTTACTAACCACCATTGTGGGTATGATGCCATTCAGCAGCATAGTTCTGTGGAGCATGATTATTTGCGAGATGGTTTTGTAGCCGACTCCTTAAGTAAGGAGCTTCCTAATCCGGATTTATTTGTCAGTTTCCTGATACGCACAGAGGATGTGACGGAGCGTGTGTTGCAAGCTATTCCAGTCGGGACAAAGGAAAATGACCGTGCGCTGATTGTGGATTCTATTTCCACATTGCTTGCTCAGGAAGCTGTGGCGAATGATACGTTGCTGCGTGCTGAGATAACTCCTTTTTATGGTGGTAATGAGTTTTATCTGTCTGTGTATAAAGATTATTATGATGTTCGTCTGGTGTTTGCTCCTCCCTCTTCTGTAGGCAAGTTTGGCGGGGATACAGATAATTGGGTATGGCCCCGCCATACCGGGGATTTCTCTGTTTTTCGTATTTATGCTGATCAGAATAATCAACCGGCAGCTTATTCTCCGGAGAATGTGCCTTATCATCCGGATTATTTTGCTCCTGTTTCTTTGGGCGGGTATGAACAAGGTTCATTTTGCATGACTATGGGATATCCCGGTTCTACCAGCAGGTATTTGTCTTCATTTGGGATAGACGAAAGGATTAATACGGATAATGCCGCTATGATTAATGTCCGTACCATCAAGCAGGCTATCTGGAAAAATGCAATGGAAAAAAGTGATGATATCCGCATTAAATATGCTTCCAAGTATGCACAAAGCTCTAACTATTGGAAGAATAGTATAGGCATGAATCAAGCGGTAAAAGAGTTGAAAGTGATAGAGAAAAAACAAGCTTTGGAGCGCCAGTTGCAAGAATGGATCCGTCGGGAACCTGATAAGCGAAGCAAATATGCAAGGGTTCTGACTGAACTGGAGCTGAATTATCGTAATCGTAGAAATGCGGCGCGGGCTATGGCATATTTTGGAGAAACATTTGCTAATGGACCGGAGTTGATTACGGCAGCCTTAGCTGTCCTGACTTTTGATTTTGAGGCAGAGGAGAGTGATTTGGAGCGTAATATGAGGCAATTGTTGGAGATTTATGCCAATATGGATATAAGTGTGGATAAACAAGTCTTTGTGGCTATGTTGAAAGAATATGCGGCTGAGGTAGGCAAGGAGTTTTTACCTGATGTTTATCCATTGATAGAGAAAGATTTTAAAGGTGATTACCAAGCTTATGTAGATGATTTGTATGCTCGTTCCTCTTTAAAGACACCGCATGGGTTTGAACAGGTGGTGAAGGGAGATACCACTTATGTCTTGTTTGATGACCCTGCGGCTTCTTTTGCTATTGATATGTTGGTGAAATTTTATGAATTCAATCAGTCGGTGGAAGAAGCTAGTATGAATATTGAGAAAAATGAACGTTTGCTGAATGAAGCAATGCGTGAGATGGAGGCAGATAGGGTGTTTTATCCGGATGCTAATTCTACTATGCGTCTGAGTTTTGGCATGGTGGGTGGTTACTCACCGAAAGATGCTATTGAATATTCTTACTTTACGACGACAAAAGGTATTTTTGACAAGATAAGGCAGTATAAGGGAGATAGTGATTTCGATGTGCTTCCTTCTGTAGTCGAATGCTTGAGAAGGAAGGATTTCGGACGTTATGCTACCGGAGATGGTAATATGAATGTTTGCTTTATTTCGGATAATGATATTACGGGAGGGAATTCCGGTAGTGGAATGTTTAATGGAAAAGGGGAATTAATAGGTCTTGCTTTTGACGGGAATTGGGAAGCAATGAGTGGAGATATTGTTTTTGAACCTAATTTGCAGCGTTGTATCGGGGTGGATATCCGCTATGTTCTTTACATGATTGAAAAATATGGGAAAGCTTCCCGTTTGGTCGATGAACTGAAATTGACAGACTAAAAGAAAAATATGAAATGACAGGAAGCTTGGGTATGTCAAAGTTCCGATAGTTTGTCATATAATCTTTCATCCGGAAAGATGGCAAAAAAACTGTTAATATTAATTCGATGTAAACAAGGATATTCGGCAAATCTTTTTTTGAATAATACGATAAATCCAACTGATTCATTATGAGTCAGTTGGATTTATCGTATTATTTGCGGAATGTCCTTGAAATGACAGGTTGTTTCAATTCTGCCTGCTCCGCTATTATTCGAGAGAAGTGGATGTTATTTGCATATTTCTACTATGCTCAATTCTCTTTCATGAAGTTGGCTTCCTCATTTCTTGGATTTCTTTTTCTTATTGTTATCGCTGTTAAAGAATTGTTTCCAGTCGTCTTTCGTTTTGGGACCGCGTTCTTCAATGTAGCCACGTTCCGCACGGCTGGGTCTTCCTTCTTTTGAGGTCGTTTTTTTATTGGACCTGTCACTTTTTTTGCCGAATGAAGCATTCCTTGCTGCACTGCTTCTGCGTTCGCCATTGTCGTTTTTGCCATTATTGTCACCGGCAACTTCTACTACAATTTTCCGGCCGCCATTCAGATTAACCTTGTTCAATGCTTTAATCACGTCCTGTGCCTGATTTTCTGCTACTTCGAAGAAAGAGAAATTCTGCATCAGGTCTATTCGTCCGATGGTAGTACGTTGCTTCTTCATGTTGCGGTTAATCAGTTCTATGATTTGGTTGGCATAGAAACCGTCTGTCTTTCCTACATTCAGGAATAGACGGGTGTATCCTTTTTCTGCTTTACGCTCTGTCTTTTCACGAGCACTGCCATGATCCTTGCGTTCTTTGGAGCCACGTTCGCTGCGACGGTCATTTGTGCTGGGAATTTCTATTTCCGGAGCGTTACTATAGTATTCCAAGAAGCGGTTAAATTCCATTGACACCACGCGCTTTATCAGATCTTCCTTTGAAAGCCATTCCAGTTTACGATAGATTCCGGGTAGGAAGGATTCAATTTCTTCATCGTTTACTTTTACCTTTTCTATGTCATCTATCAATTTAATCAATTGCTGCTCGCAAATTTGTTTACCACTGGGCATCTCACCCATGATAAATTTTTTGTTGATGATTCGTTCTATCTCACGCATCTTGCCTTTTTCGCGCAAGTTGATGATGGCAATAGAAATACCTGTTTTTCCGGCACGTCCTGTACGACCACTACGATGAGTATAGCTTTCTATATCATCGGGCAAGCCATAATTAATGACATGAGTAAGGTCATTTACATCTAGGCCACGGGCTGCTACGTCGGTAGCAACTAAAAGCTGTAAATGGCGTTGGCGGAATTTTTGCATCACTAAGTCGCGCTGGGCTTGTGAGAGCTCACCGTGCAAAGAGTCTGCGTTATAACCGTCTTGTATTAATTTATCTGCAATTTCCTGAGTTTCTTTACGGGTACGACAGAAAATGATGCCATAAATCTGTGGATAATAATCCGCGATACGTTTCAATGCGGCATATTTGTCTTTAGCGTGTACTAAATAGGCTATGTGATTGACGTTTTTACTGCCCTCATTTTTGGTACCGATAGTGATTTCTTTTGCGTCATGCAGATATTTTTTGGCGATGCGTGAGATTTCCGGACTCATGGTAGCCGAGAACATCAAGGTATTCCGATCTTCAGGAACTTTTTCAAGGATAGCATTTATGCTATCAGTAAATCCCATATTCAGCATTTCATCGGCTTCGTCCATTACTACATCTGTAATTGTTTCTAGTTTGGCAACCTTTCTTTCTATTAGATCAATCAGTCGTCCGGGAGTAGCCACAATAATATGTACGCCTGTTTTCAACATGCGTATTTGGCTTTCGATGGATGAACCACCATATACGGGAAGGATTTTCAGCCCGTCAATGTACTTGGAGTAATCGTTCAGATCGCCTGCAATCTGCAAGCACAATTCGCGTGTGGGGCATAAAATTAGTGCTTGAGGTGCACGGTGTTTTACGTCAACTTTTTGGATAAGCGGCAGACCAAATGCGGCTGTTTTTCCAGTCCCTGTTTGTGCTAGGGCTACTACATCGTTGCCGTTTCCCAATAAATACGGTATTACTTCTTCTTGTACCGGCATGGGATTCTCATATCCCATTTCTTTAATCGCTTTTAGTATTTCCGGGGAAACGCCTAACTCTTCAAATGTCTTCATTTATTTTCAAATATCTAATTCGCTGCAAAGATACGGATAATCATGGGATTATATGGTGCTTATGCAATATTTGTTTTTATCAGTAGTGTATTTTTAGGGAATATTGGCTAAAGCGTGTCGGGAAGTGATAAGAAAATTTTAGGTATAAGGTGAAAATACTCTGCCGGTATGGCAATTGAAATGCTTTATCGGTCAGAGTATCCGGATTAAAGATATGAGAATTTTATGGTATCAGAGTGTTTGTATATGTGGCTGTTTATATTATTCACCTTCTTCTCTATATTCTAAAATATCTCCGGGCTGGCAATTTAGTTCCCTGCAAATAGCCTCAAGGGTAGAGAAACGGATGGCTTTCGCTTTCCCGGTTTTCAATATGGAAAGGTTAGCAGGAGTCAGGTCTATCTTCTCGGCTAAATCTCCCAGCGAAATTTTTCGTTTCGCCATCATTACGTCTAAATTTACTATAATTGGCATAGATCAATTCATTTTGGGTTTATTCGGGTTCTCATCTACTGCGCGCCACCAAAGGGTGTGGCGTTGCGTCAGTTTCTTAAAGGCATACAGACAGAAGCAAGTCCATCCAATGTTGATCGATATCCTCACTATTTTGTTGTCCAACAATGGATGTAACACAAGGAAATAGATGAATGAACTTACAAACAGAGTAGCTATCAGGCAAAGTATCAAATAAAAGATGCTTTTTCTTTTTGAGGGGAAAGTATTTTTTTCTTTCATGGCATTTTTCTTAAATGGTTAGGTCTTGTTCCTCTTTCATTTTTACTCCGATAGCAAATATCTCGGCAAAAAGAATGGGAATTATCACAGCTACCCAGTCGGGAGAATAACCGGCGTAGCTGATGATTTTGTAGCCCGGCAGACTGATTTGCTCAACTGCTGCGTTTCCTACAATCCATTCGTCAACAGCTATGAGGATTTCCAAGCTTGCACTGGTGTATGCAAACCAACGGAGGCGCCGTACATTGGCAGATGTAAATACTTCGCGGCGTGAGATGGAAATGAGCAACCGGATCAATGAGCAGAAACCGATGAGAAAAAGGAATATTCCGGGTATGGCAAGTCCCATGACAAGGATGTGCCAGGCCGATGGCTTGGCATACGTTTCTATTTCAGTCACTGTGTAGGGGAGTGTCCAGTCCACGCGGTTGTTGCTCAGTGAATCGACAGTAGTTTCAGGTAACGGCTCTACATTCAGTTTGACTGAGGTTGCATGATGGGGTATAATGTGGCGTCCAGGCTCATATATTTCCATTGCACTGTTATGTCCATCTTCAAATCCTTTCTTGAAATCTCTCCAATTTTCATCCAATCCTCCAAAGAAGTTTGCAATGATGGCTATAATGGCTATGACACCTAATATTCTGAACTTGTTCATAGTCTGCTCTGTTTTTTTAAATGGTTAAATCTTGTTCTTCTTTCATCTTCAGTCCGATGGCAAATACTTCGGCTACCAGCAATGAAATGAATCCCAGAATGAGAGTCGCATCGGAAAAAGCAAAGGTATAGGAGAACTCGCATCCGTTGAGTTGCAACACTTGCGAAGCTTCATAATTTCCAATCACGATGGTAGCCAGCGTGCAGATAAACAAAAGTATCAATGCCCATCCTAACTTGCGCAGAAACTTCACATTCTTCCAGCTGAAGATATCACCGCGATTGATATTTCTGATCAAATAAAAGAACTGCAACAGGCAGAAAATTCCCGCTATCACCGAAATGAATGAGGCAATCCTGTTTAGTGCATGGAAGGTATCATTTTCTTTCGTTGGCGCCTCTACCATGCTTATAATCGGTATGATAGATGCCTGTTCTCCTGTCCTGACATTGGTTACACTTCCTGTCTTTTCAAGTAGATCGGTAGGAAGGGTGCAAATCATCTTATAATCGGAAATGTGGATATCCTTTCCTTTTTCTACACTTTCGTATCCGGCTTTAAAGGCACTTGTGAAAGAATGGAACATGATGCTCACTGTCGTTGAGGTGGAAAGGAGCAAGGCGATAAGTACGCAGACGCAAAAGAGGTTGAGTTTTGTTTTCATTGTTACATTTATGCTTGTGTGTTAGTAATTTCAGAGGGTGTTCCCGGCTGTGGCAAATGTTTGTTCAGATAGAAATACATGCCGACTAGGATGATTATGGCGGCTGCCAAAAGGATGTAAGTAGGTGTGGCGCCAATCATATCAACCGTTTTTTCATTCAACTCTTCTTGGGTTGATGTAGCCATGGCAATGGTAGCCAGGGAGTTATTTAGAAAATGCCCTATCATTCCCGGTATAATGCTTCCTGTGCGGTAATAAAGCCATCCGAATACCAATCCCAGACAGAAGGCGAAAGGTACTTGCGCCGGATTGACATGGATGAGACCGAAAATGAGTGCTGACAGGAGGATTGCCATACCGGGTCTTTTTCCGGTTTGCAGGAAATGCCCTTCAATGGCTCCACGGAACAGCAACTCTTCTACCAGAGGTGCCATGACGGCAATGGCGATGATGCCGAATACATTGCGGCTCATTCCTATGAATGTGTCTTCCACTAGGTTGGGCAGTTCTATGAATTCGCTGGCTACATTGCAGATGAACATGGCTGCTATAATGAAGGGAATACTCAATAAAATGGTTTTTGCAGGTACTTCAGTCCAGCTTGTCTTGTTGAATTGAACGTATTTAAAGTAGATCAGGTGCCAGATCATGGCTATTCCTGCCAGTACCATAACGAGTCCTGTCATAGAGGCTGTATTCTTACCTACGGCATAAGCCAGATTATCATTTTCTGAAATTTCGTTCATCACTTTAATAATTCCCGCCGGAAGTCCTACCAGGAAGGTGAAAGCTAACTGATAAGCGAAGTAATAAAGTACTAATTTAATTGCGCGTCCCATAATAGAATGTTTATTGGTTTAAAATGGATTTGAATTAAGGGGTAGGACGGACTTCCGTATCCGTCCTGAGGGTATCTGTTTCTTTAAGTAAGCATCCTTGGGTTTCTCCTTGGTGCGATCAAAATCATGGTTGTTTTCATCTGGTTGTCTTTTAAATTTGGTTGATTTGTTTTTAGTTCATCAAGTGAGCAATGGCATGTTTGCATGGAACGTACCAATGGTTCATGAATAGGATAAGAAATGCTAAAATAAGGATAATTGCGCTTTTTTGTTGTGCTCTTTGGGCCAGTGGGGTGTTGACAGGAATCTTGGTCAGGACCAGTCTTCCCAAAGCTATTCCCAAAAGCATACCCAAGCCTAATCCTATTTGCGGATATAAAAATCCGACCATCATTCCTATGTACATTCCTATGGTTTGCCACAGGCTGGTCGCATTCTTATTTTGGGTTTGTGTTTCATTCAAAGTTTCCATTACTTTTTGTTTTGTGTGTCGGCCAACAAGTTTGCGTTGTTGCCTTCACGGTAAATACTTTCTTGTTTGTTATGGTTGAAAGTGCTCTCTTTGGCGTTCCATTCAGCGTAGTTGAGTTTGATTTCATAGACTCCGGGAGTTACGGTAAGCAGATAGGCCGGCTTCCACAGTTCCCGGTAAGCATCCCAGCGATAAGCTTTTTTCTCAATTACCTGACCATTTTCATCGTGTTTGTACTCATACTTCAGTTTGCGTGTCAATGTTTTGCCGTCTTCATTCAGTGTGTACACGGTTGTGTTTGTGTCATTCTGACCGTAGATGTACTTTGTGTTTCCTGTTTGTGCGTTTGCTGTTGTTGTACAACTCATCATTACTACTGCAATTGCTGCTAAAACTGATTTTAATACTGACTTTTTCATTTTTACTTCGTGTTTTAATGTTTGTGTTTATTCTTTCTTGTTTCTCGATATTCATTTATCGTTTATCGATATGCAAATGTATATCTTATTTTGATACTACAAAAGAAAAACGAAAAAAAAATATCGAAAAACGATAAAAATATATCTTTTTTCGTGCTTTGTAGGATGGAAGTGTATGAAGAAACAGATTTTATGCAAGAAGTGACTGGTATCGGTGAATTAATTCTTCCGATAGCGTTTGCGTTCACTGGCAGGGGCGATTTTGTCTGCCCTAATACATGGAATGAACTGTTTTCGAGCAGGCAAAACTGACTGTAAACGAAGATGTGTAGAAAGAGTAGTTTGAAAGGGGGAAGGCTGTACAATGCTCCCTTGTATTTAGAGAAGAATTCTGGCCGTTTTTTCCCGGTCTTTATGCATTTGGGCAATGAGTGCATCTATAGTGTCATATTTTTCTTCAGGGCGAAGATACTTTACGAACTCAATGCGCATTTCTTTGTGGTAGATATTCTCCGAAAAATTGAGGATGTTCACTTCAATACTTAAATTGTTGCCGTTATTGATAGTAGGGCGGTGTCCTATGTTCAACATTCCTGCCCATTTTTTTCCTTCCACATATACATATACTGCATAAACTCCTTCCGAGGGAATTAACTTGTCGCTACAATCCACTTGCAGGTTAGCTGTAGGGAATCCTATTTTTCTGCCTACTTTGTAGCCATCTACCACTGTTCCATCCAGATAGTAGTTATACCCCAGGAATTTGGCAGCCTGACTTACTTCACCTTCTTTTAATAGTTGGCGGATGACTGAAGAGCTGATTTTGCCCTCTTTGTCTGTGTAAGCTCGCGCGCGTACTATATATATGTTCAGTTCCTCACCATAACGGCAATAATCTTCAAAATTTTCACTGCGGTTGTGACCGAAACGATGGTCGTAGCCTATAACTAATGTATGGATATTGAACTTGTTACGTAGCAACTGCATAAACTCTCGAGCCGAAAACAGTGAAAGTTCCTGTGTAAAAGGGAGAAGAAAGCAGTAATCTACTTGCATCGTTTCCAATAATTCGAGTTTCTCTGTTGGTGAAGAAAGTAATTGCGGACGATAAGCGGTTTGTATCACTTGTCTGGGATGTACAGGAAAAGTGATCAATGCAGAATATAACCCATCCTTGGCAGCGACCTCTTTTACTTGATTAATAAGAAAGCGGTGTCCGCGATGCACTCCATCGAAGAAGCCGATAGTGGCAACTGAAGGAGGCAATGTTTGATGGTTTATATCTGATATTATTTTCATTATTCAAAAAGTGAACTTAAATCTTCTCCAATATGGTAATGATAGGACTGTATGCCAAGCGATATTGCTGCCTGGCAATTGATTGCCGAGTCATCTATAAAAAACGTTTCTTCGGGCAAGATGTTTGCTTCTTTCATCATTTGCTCATAAATGTCTTTTTCCGGTTTGGCCTTGTGCATTTCAAAAGACAGAAAAATATCTTCAAAAAAGTCATTTACACGGAATCCCCGATAACAGAACATTTGCTCACAGGCATAATCCCAATGTATCCGGTTGGTATTACTAAGCAGGTAAACCATATAATGTTCGCGTAACTTTAGCAATAAGTCCAGCTTTTCACGAGGAATATCAAGTAGCATCAGGTTCCACATATCATCAATTTCATGGTCGGACAGGGCTTCGCTGACCTCCTTACGAATGGCTTTCCGGAATTCTTCCGGGCTGATTTCACCCAATTCAAATTGGGAAAAGAAACCTTTTCCCCTGAACTGGCATGCCTGTTTCTCTATATCTCGAAATCCTGCTTTACGAAAAGCATTCAGGCAATTGTCAAAATCCAGATTTATTAATACTCCTCCTAAATCAAAAACGACATTTTTAATCTTACTGTCCATAACTCTTTATGTGCTTTATTCTCTTTTTTAGTCTTTTTTCTGTATTCGTTTTATCCAACGGTAGATTTCACCAATCCACAATACGAATGACGTTCCTGCGATAATATAAACCCAAGTCATGAAATTCATAGGTTCGGTACGGAACACTTTACCTCCGAACTCGACAATCAGAATTTGTCCGACTAAAATAATGATAGCCACACTTAGCATGCCTAATGCATGACGGGAATCCTTGAATACAGAATGGTTGGTCCCGAAAACACTGGCATTAAATAGATTCCAGAATTGCAGCATCACGAAGATCGTGAAGAATTGCGTCAAAGCTTGTCCTACTAAATCTGCTGGCATCTGTTTGATAATGACAATTAATGTCATCAGTATGGCAAGGAAGCAGAAGCCTACACCTAGTATATTTTTACGCATGGCTTTAGTGATGATGAAATCATCGGTCTTGCGTGGCTTTTCATTCATGACGTCTGCACTGGGGGGAATAGATGCTAAGGCCATGGCGGCAAAAGTGTCCATAATAAGATTTACCCAAAGCATTTGTGTTACGGTCAGTGGTAGTTCTGTACCAAAGAAAGCCCCTAATAAAACACTGGCTAATGCGACTACGTTGATAGTCAGCTGGAATACGATGAAACGCTGAATGTTTTTGTAAAGAGAGCGTCCCCACATTACTGCGGTAGCGATACTGTGGAACGAGTCATCCAATAGGGTTATGTCACTTGCTTCCTTGGCTACTGACGTACCGGTTCCCATAGAAAGACCTACTTGAGCGTGATTCAGTGCAGGAGCATCGTTTGTTCCGTCTCCGGTTACTGCTACTACGGCTCCTTTTTGCTGTAACAGTTGGACCAGACGTTGCTTGTCCATAGGACGCGCACGACTCATTACTTTCAAGTCAAGTACGCGGTCCAGAGCTTCTTCATCGCTTAATGCAGCAAACTCTACCCCTGTTATGCGGTTCCGGTCTGTATCTTCAGGTTTCCATAGCCCTATTTGGCGGGCAATTTCGGTAGCTGTTCCCGGGGTGTCGCCTGTAACAATTTTCACACCGATACCTGCCGACTGACATTTCTGTACGGCTTCCGGTACATCCGGACGAATAGGGTCGCTGATAGCTACGATACCTAGGAAAATCATATTCCCTTCATTGACTAGTTCGGCACAATCGTTACCGGAGTCTTCGGGGATAAATTTATAAGCTAATCCTAAAGTACGCATTGCCTTGTTCTGATAGGCCAGCAGATCGGCATTGTAATGAGCCTGTTCCTCGGAAGAGAGGTTGCATTTTCTCATCACAATTTCGGGAGCTCCTTTTATATAGAGTACCTTTTTCTGCTGGATAGGTGAATCTACTAATGTAGCCATATACTTACGTTCTGTAGAGAAAGTAAGTTGATTGATAACTTTTGCATTTTCACGTAATTCCAAATAGTTCTTGCCCTGTTCATTTAGCCAAAGCAATAAGGCTATTTCAGTAGGATTACCTACTCCGGATGGTTTCTTGTTTTCTCCTGTTTCTTCAAGGAAAGCTGTGGAGTTGGCACTGATCCCTTCAGCTATTAAATCTGCTTTGGTGGCATCAAGTTTCGCTTCATGTACCTGCATCAGGTTTTGTGTCAATGTACCTGTTTTGTCGGTGCAGATCACAGTAATGGCCCCCATTGTTTCACAAGCATGCATTTTACGTACCAGATTATTGGTTTTCAGCATACGGCGCATATTTAGTGCAAGACTTAAGGTGACACTCATCGGTAAGCCTTCAGGAACGGCTACTACAATTAAAGTGACAGCCATCATGAAATATTTCAATACAATGCGGGCTATTGCCATCCACCCATGCCAGTCTGTTATTTCATTTACGCTGAGGTAGGAGTAAAGGTCTTTAGCTGTGAAAACGATAAAGGTAAGCGTGGCAATGGTAAAACCTATTTTTCCGATGAAACCCGCCAATTTTGTCAATTGGATATTCAATGGAGTCTCTTCTTCACTTTGTTCGGTGGCCTGACGTGCTACCTTACCTATTTCGGTGGAATCACCCACACGTTCTACCTTCATTATTCCATGTCCGTCAACTACTGTGGTGCCACGCATCACTTCATTGCTGGGATAAGTGGCTTCTTCATCAAATAGTTCTTCATGGATGGTTTTATTGACCATTAATTCTCCTGTCAAGTTGGATTCATTCACTTGCAGGGAAATAGCTTCCAGCAAGATTCCGTCGGCAGGAATCTCCTCACCGGTATTCAAAACTACGATATCACCTACTACAATCTCCTTACGGGGAATTTCCCGTACTTTCCCATTTCTGATTACTGTAACTGGTGTTTCTTCGCCTACAGCGTTCAGTAAGTCAAACTTCTTATTCGCATCGTATTCAAAGTAGAATCCGATACCGGTTGCCAGAAAAATAGCAAAGAAAATGCCGATTGTTTCCGCATACTCATTTTCAATAATGGCAATCACTAAGGAAAAGAATGCTGCGACTAAAAGAATACGTATAACCGGGTCGCGGAACTTTTCCAGATAAAGTTTCCACATGGAAGGACGTTTGGGAGGTGTCAAGAGGTTATTCCCATACTTCTCTCTACTGATAAGGACTTCTTTGTCCGAAAGCCCTGTTAGGGCTGTTTCCTGTTTTTTTTGTGCCATACGGCTTAGCAAAATTAATTAATGGTGCACAAAAATACAATTTATATCCTTACGAATAAGGGAATTAAATCTTTTTATCAAAATTTGGGCGATAAATCTTGCAAGTTTCAAGGGAATATACTACTTTTGCACCTGCTAACAGGAAATTGTGGCACGGACTTGTAGCTCAGTTGGTTAGAGCAACAGACTCATAATCTGGAGGTCCCTGGTTCAAGCCCAGGCTGGTCCACAAACAAGAGGCTCATTCTTAATAGAATAGAGCCTCTTTTAATTTTTGGACTCCGCTATACAAGCCCGGTATTTGTGTAATAAAACAACCTTCATCATGAAATACGGAGTATCTCCAAATACACTGCTCATAACTGCCGGAACCATATGGTCATTGGCAGGAGTCAATATTCTGCGTATAGGCCTGACCTGCTGGATAGATGACGGACATTATTGGCTATTCAAAGTCTGCGAAGCCAGCCTGGTATTCCTTCTGTTCTTCGGCATTATTTTCCATAGGCTATACAAGAAACATACTCTCCGTATCTCACAGAAGAAAGGGAAGCACTGCCCCTTTTCCTTTTTCGACGTAAAAGGATGGATTGTCATGATAGGCATGATTGCAATGGGAATTGTAATACGTACCTGCCACCTTCTGCCCGACTCCTTCATCGCAGTGTTCTATACCGGACTTTCTCTCGCGCTTCTCGGCACCGGGCTACGCTTCATCTGGTATTGGTGGAGGAACAGATAACTCCGGATTCACCGATTCCCATCCTATGCAGGCTCCGGCAAAGTGCTGACCGCCTCGCTCTTTATCCTTTCAGGCTTATTGCTATTCCCCGGCAATTTCCAAGCCATGCTGTGGCCCTTGGCCCTTATCCTCATCGGCATCTTCCTTCTCAGACATCACCATAGGAGAAACTGGACACACCAAAGGACAGTGCATCGCCGTGCCAAGATGGTACAACGGATGATGAACAAGAGAATGGGAGAGCAAGAGGAACAACAATGCCAGTCTGACGACGGATTCCTCTACTCCAACAACTCCCTGAGTGCCGTACGCCACGTCGTACTCGACGAGCTTTTCAAGGGAGCGAACATACGCACCTATTTCGGCGGTACTACCATCGACCTGCGCCACACGAACATAGCACCCGGAGAAACCTACATAGACCTGGACTGCAGTTGGGGAGGAGTGGAACTGCACATACCCGCCGACTGGCAAGTACGCATAGAATGCAGTTGCTTTTGCGGCGGATGTGAAGACAAACGCTGGCAAGGCACACCTGCCAAACAAGCATTCCTTTCCGCCTCTTGTTCGGTATTCCTGCCTGGACAGCTATCCTTTTGTGGTATCATCTGCAGATTGTGGCAGACACTTCATTACAAACAGAAGATTTCACCGCCCCCGAGGCAGAAAAGGCCGCTCCCCTGCCACAAGAAGAAAGTATTGACCGGATCACGATAAAAGACGGCTCCCGGATTCACATCATCAAAGTGGAAGACCTATTATACATCCAGGCTTGTGGGGACTACGCAACCCTGGTGACATCCGACGGAGAGTACATCAAGGAACAGACCATGAAAAACTTCGAGACACATTTGCCAGCAGATAACTTTGTCCGCATCCACCGCTCGAGCATTGTCAACGTAACCCAGATATCACGAGTAGAACAGTATGGAAAAGAGACCTACCAAGTGACGTTAAAAAGTGGCGTCAAGCTACGGGTAAGCCTCTCCAGATACCGGTTACTGAAGGAACGGTTGGGCATATAAATGCCGCAACCAGTCCTTCAGAATACTTCCTGCAGAGGAAAAAGACAATTAATCTTAAAATACAGCGGAATATATAACTTTGTCCAAAGTTATTTGTTCCTTTATCTTGCTATGATGAAACATCTGTATTACATACTTATGTTTACCTTCCTCTGTCTGGGTTTGACTGCCATCTCCCAGGAGGAACAGCCAGACTCACGGAATACTACCGGGAGTCCGGCGGGAATAGTTGTCGGAAGTCCGGCCTCCGAATGCTCCTTTACCGCCTACACACAGTGCGCATCGTACACAGCCACCCACCGTTCACTATTCAATGACGAAAATACCGACTGCTGGACCAACGAAGCGTTGTGTCCGAACAGCCTATACACACATAACCACGCCTCTCCGAAATTCCTGAAGATGAGAATTCTGAAACCAGCCGGGCAACTGGAGCATCTGCTTTCCAGCCATCTGTCTGCCGGAGAGAGCGCCAACCTTTCATTCAATCCCAATGCTCTCCGCTATTCCTGCGGATACTATATCTATGCACTGCTGCATATCCTGATTTAGACTTTATCGGACTTATTGCAAACCATTACCGGAGGTGTACTGCATGTACATCTTTCGCTTTTTTATTATCCATTTCATCACATTAATATCATAACTATGTCCGATTTATTCCTCCCCACCCTTGAGATGATGGGGCTCACTTTTGCAATCGGTTTCTTTGTGGCATTCATCATCAAACTGATAGCCAGCGCAGCCGATTCACTCGATTTCTACAGTTCCCACCAGCAGGAGTTACTCCGCCTGCGCCGCATAAAGAAGTTCCGCCAGAAGATGGAACTGATGCTACACACCCCCTCCATGCACGGAAACATCTTCGGCAACGACACGCGCGAAGACTACAGCCGGGGTGTGGACCGTGAAAACGAAAAGCCTCGGGGCTATTACCACGGAGTAAGCCACGGTGTCTCCAAAAGAAACCTGGTAGACTACTTCTACCCAGAAGATACCCATATGATGTATCTGGAAGATGCCATCAGCCACCGTGACAACAAGAACAAGACTAAAAAGAACAACGACACCAAAAACAAAGACTAATTATGGAGAATATAGATTTTGCAACCTTATTCCAAGGATTCGGAACAATGATGGAAAGCGGCTGGCTACTCTCCTCTGCCCGTGTATTTTTAATAGCCCTGGGCCTGCTGCTCATATACCTGGGATGGAAAGGCGTACTGGAGCCTATGGTCATGATTCCCATGGGACTGGGTATGGTCGCCATTAATTGCGGCACCCTTTTCATGCCCGACGGTACATTGGGGAATCTCTTTCTGGACCCGATGCTTTCGGATACGGACGACTTGATGAACACCATGCAGATAGACTTCCTGCAACCGGTCTACACCCTGACCTTCAGCAACGGATTGATTGCATGCTTCGTATTTATGGGTATCGGTACCCTGCTCGACGTGGGCTTCCTGCTACAGAAACCGTTTGCCAGCATATTCCTTGCCCTATGTGCCGAATTGGGAACTTTCCTGACTGTACCCATCGCATCTGCATTGGGACTATCCTTGAAAGAAAGCGCTTCCGTAGCCATGGTAGGAGGTGCGGACGGGCCGATGGTGCTTTTCACTTCCTTGGCCCTGGCCAAACATCTGTTTGTACCCATCACGGTAGTGGCCTATCTCTATCTGGGACTGACATATGGCGGTTACCCCTATCTGGTGAAGCTGCTGGTGCCGAAACGCCTGCGCGCCATCAAGATGACGAGCAAGAAGCCGCCCAAAAACTATGATGCCAAAGTAAAACTGGCTTTCTCGGCTATATTGTGTGCTGTACTGTGTTTTCTGTTCCCGGTTGCCTCACCGCTGTTCTTCTCCTTGTTCCTCGGAGTGGCAGTACGCGAGTCGGGGATGAAGCATATCTACGATTTTGTAAGCGGTCCGCTGTTGTATGGTTCTACTTTCATGCTCGGCCTGTTGTTGGGCGTACTTTGCGACGCACATCTGCTGCTCGACCCTAAAATTCTTAAATTGTTGGTATTGGGCATGGGCGCACTGTTGCTCTCCGGTATCGGCGGAATCATTGGAGGGTACATCATGTACTTCATCAAGCGGGGCAATTACAATCCGGTCATCGGAATTGCAGCCGTGAGCTGCGTGCCTACTACGGCGAAGGTTGCCCAGAAGATAGTAAGCAAGGACAACCCCAATTCCTTCATCTTGGGAGATGCCTTGGGGGCTAATATTTCAGGAGTAATCACTTCGGCCATCATTACGGGTATCTATATTACTATAATTCCCTATCTGTAGCCTGCGTAGTGGGTTTAGGTGACGGAAAGAGGTTGTGGCAATCACAATCTCTTTCTTTTTATGATACATGGGGCAAGCTGTTGCATTTCAGATAAAATCCTTTACCTTTGCCGGCAAACACATTTATCAAGATATCAGGATGAAGAAAGTATTTAAATTGGCCGGAGGATTCATGGTCGGGGCATGCATCGGCTTTGTAGGAATAATAGGTGTAAGAGTCCTGGTTTTAGGAGACTCGTTCGACGGTTTACACAGCAAGTTTGCCGAAACCGGCATGCTGGAGACAGTAGGAGTTTCCTTGTTAGCCATACTGATTCTGCTGTTCTCCATCTTCCTGCAAGTGCTTCTGCACGAAGGGGGACATCTTGTCTGCGGACTGGCAACCGGCTACCGCTTCGTCTCCTTCCGCATCTTCAACCTTACCTTCATACGGAAAGACGGGAAATTATGCATCAAGCGTTTCAGCCTTGCCGGAACGGGAGGCCAATGCCTGCTTACCCCACCCGAAAGGCCTCTTGAAGATATCCCAACCACCTTGTACAACCTGGGTGGAGTGCTTGCCAACCTGCTGACCGCCATCCTTGCCTTCCTCCCCCTGCTGACCGTAGACGGGCTGCCTTACCTGCTGAAATTCTTCCTTCTGATGCTCTCTTTGATTGGCATTCTCCTTGCAGGGATGAACGGCATCCCCATGAAGATGGGCGGCATCGGCAATGATGCCGACAACATGCGCCTGCTTCTCAAGGACAGCAAGAGCAAGCAGGCACTGGTCACCCAGCTGCGCATCAACGCACTGGTGCAAGAGGGCATGCGTCCTAAGGACATGCCTGCCGAATGGTTCAGCCAAACGGAAGACATCAACTACAAAGATGCCCTGCAGGTCACCATAGCCTTGATGAGCGCCTCGCGCCTGCTCGACTGCGAAGAATGGGAAGCCGCCTACAATGCATTTGAGAAAATAATGAGCCACCGGCACGAAGTCATCGGACTTTTGATAAAGGAAAACGCTTGCGAGCTGCTCTTCACCGCACTGGTGACAAAGAGGACCGCACGGGCAGAAGAATTATATACCGATGAGCTGGATACCTACATCCGGCAATATAAGGATGTGACGTCTTCCAAACAGCGGCTGCTCTGCGCCCTGGCACTCTACCGGGACAAGGACACAGCAAAAGCAAAGGAGATTTACGAAGCCACCTGCCAACGGAAAAACAAATACTTGATGCAGGGAGAAGTCAGTTCGGACATAGCCTTGATGAAATCAATCCTTACCGCCAAGAATGCCTTGTAAGATGGAACGATATTTCTTTTACTTGTTATATCTGCTGCTTGGCTGCTCACTATGCGGTTGTAGCAAAAAACAAGCGCCAAAGCAGACACAAGACCCGGATACGGAGACCACCATCCCGTACGCCGACACCATAGCGGCACCCGTCCCTCCGGCTCCGCCCAAAGGCCGGACAGCCCGCTACCTGGACTCCCTCGGTTTCGTCAACATCGCCGAAGCGGACAGCAGCATCGCCATTGACCTGATGTACACCCGTGCCGACAATTTCACCGGAACCCTATTGTACGAAGACCTGAAAGAAGCCTATCTGCACCCCGATGCCATGGAAAGTCTGCAGCAGGCACAACGCCTGCTGAAAGAGCAGTACCCCGGCTACAGCCTCATCGTCTACGACGCAGCGCGCCCCTTGTCCGTACAGCAGAAGATGTGGAACGTAGTGAAAGGAACCTCCAAATACATCTATGTCTCCAACCCCTCACGCGGCGGCGGCCTGCACAACTACGGGTTGGCAGTGGACATCAGCATACTCGACGATAAAGGAACCCCTCTGCCCATGGGCACCCCGGTAGACCATCTGGGCAGGGAAGCCCACATCACAGAAGAAGCCGTGCTCGTGGCACAAGGCAAGCTGACAGAACAAGAACGTGAAAACCGGCTGCTGCTCCGGCAGGTAATGAAAGAAGCCGGATTCCACCCGCTACCCAGCGAATGGTGGCACTTCAACCGCGTCAGCAGGCAGACGGCAAAGGAGCGATACCGGGTCATCCCTTAACTCTCACCCCCAGCTTGTCCGGAAACTTAAATTTGCTATCGCTTTGACGCAGATGACGCGGATTTTTAATATTCTTAATCTGTATTATCAGCGTCATCTTTGTCTGAAAAATAATCAGACAGAAAGCTGCGAATTTATGCCCCACTTTGTCCTTTTTGAGATAACTTTGCATCAGAATAAATAAGCCAAGCCATGCCTTTATCCCAAGACACCCTCCGCTTCATCCGCGAGCATCGCCGCGACGACGTGCGCAGCCTTGCCTTGCAGGCACGCCGCTACCCTTCGGTAGACATGCCCGCCGCCATCACACAGATTTCCGGCTGGCAGATTGCCAAAGAGAAGATACCCGCATGGGCCGAGAACGAGCATATACTCTACCCCGCCCACCTTTCTCTGGAACAATGCTCCTCCCAAGCAACGGCACAGTATAAAGCGGAGATTATAACTAACCTGCTACATACAGAACAAGAACATCCCGCGCAGAACAGTACCCCCGCATCAGCCGGCACCTTTACCGACCTCACCGGAGGTTTCGGCATCGACTGCGCCTATCTCTCCTCCCGCTTCGGGCATGCCACTTACGTCGAGCGCCAGGAAGCCCTCTGCCAGATAGCCGCACACAACTTCCCTGTCCTCGGCCTGAACCACATCTCCGTCTGCCACGCAGACAGCGTCCACCATCTGCAAGAGATGGAGCCCGTGGACTGTATATTCATAGACCCTGCCCGCCGCGACGGACACGGTGGAAAGACCGTAGCCATCGGCGACTGCGAACCCGATATAGCCGCCCTCGAAGAACTGCTGCTGCGCAAGGCAAGACACGTACTGGTAAAACTCTCCCCCATGCTCGACCTCACCCTTGCCCTGAACGATTTGAAGCATGTCCACCAGGCACACATCGTCTCCGTGGGCAACGAATGCAAGGAACTGCTGCTCTTGCTGGGACAAGGCGAAGGCGTGCCGGCCGACGACATCCCCATCCCCTGCGTCAGCGTCACCGGTGTACCGGCACCCCAAGCCCTCGTCTTCACCCGCCGGCAGGAGAAGGAGCGTGCATGCCCCTACACCCCTCAACTGAAATCATACCTCTACGAACCGAATGCCTCCGTGCTGAAAGCCGGTGCATTCCGCAGCCTCTCCTCATTGTATAAGGTGGAAAAACTGCATCCCAACAGCCACCTCTACACCTCGGACCACTTCCTGCCGGACTTCCCCGGCCGCAAGTTCCGGATTACCTCCTCCTGCGGCTTCGGCAAGAAAGAAGTGAAAGAGATGCTGGCTGCCGAGAAAAAGGCGAACCTCACCGTGCGCAACTTCCCCGCCACCGTGGCCGAACTGCGCAAACGACTGAAATTGGCCGAAGGGGGAGGCACTTATCTCTTTGCCACTACTCTGGCAGACGAGAAGAAGGTACTTATCCGCTGCCAGGCTACGGGATAAGACACCAACCCCTATACCTTCCCCTGCACGAGATGTACATCTCATGTTGCTCGAGATGTACATCTCATACAGTCCGAGATGCACATCTCGTGCATCTTTAGCATCAGTCTGCCAGATGACGGCAAAGGGAGATACCGCCGAAAAGGTACTACCTCCAAGAATTTATGTAACCTCATTGTAACTGAATCGTTATCTGTTCTTCAACGCTCCGCAACCTCCACGTAACGGCAACCCTCTACTTTTGCGGCAGATTATTAACAGATAATAACAAGTATGAAACAGATTTTGAGAGCATTCTTATTCTTACTCCTATTCACCGCCACCGTCAATACGGCCATTGCCGACGAAAAAGCAAATGTCACGAAACAAGGAACTGTACGTGGACGCATCATCGACGCCACTAAACAAACTCTCCCGGGCGCATCCATCTACATCGAGAAACTACACACTGGCGTGACGAGCGACGTCAACGGCTTCTACACTTTCTCTAACCTTGACCCGGGAACCTATACAGTAAAGGTGAGCTACGTGGGCTACTCTCCCGTAGAACTGAAAATCACCATCCCCGCAGGCCGTACACTGGAAAAAGACGTCGTACTGAACGAAGGCGTGGAGTTGCAGGAAGTGGTGGTAGGCGGCGCCTTCCAGGGACAGCGCCGTGCCATCAACTCACAGAAAAACAACATGGGGATTACGAATGTAGTCTCTGCCGACCAGGTAGGCAAGTTCCCCGACTCCAACATCGGTGACGCCCTTCAACGCATCTCCGGCACCACGTGCAGTACGACCAAGGCGAGGCACGCTTCGGGCAAGTGCGGGGCACGAGTGCTGACCTCAGCTCCGTCACCATCAACGGCAACCGCGTTCCCTCTGCCGAAGGCGATACGCGCAACGTACAGCTCGACCTCATTCCGGCAGACATGATTCAGACCATCGAAGTGAACAAGGTAGTAACCGCCGATATGGACGGCGACGCCATCGG
>ERZ780076.364-NODE-364-length-22770-cov-5.655162_pt1 | contig 22770 bp, 14 predicted proteins | sample MGYA00511022_ERZ780076 | MGnify/ENA primary metagenome ERZ780076 (study PRJEB29588, sample SAMEA2148733) | human gut metagenome | biome: human gut; feature: human-associated habitat; material: faeces | place: Denmark | collected 2008/2010 ... | reverse complement strand
AACACCAGGACTTTAAAGGGTCAATCATATTGTAGCCAAAGGTGGGCAAATCCTGTTTGGCCAAAAGGGTCAAAGTCGCGTGGCTTTTCCAACCATCACTTACGGAAGCCTCACTCCCTACGAAGACAGCCTGGTAATCATAGACGACAGCATCGTACGCGGCACGACTCTGAAACAGAGCATCATCGGCATACTGGACCGGCTGCATCCAAAGAAAATCGTCATCGTATCGTCATCGCCCCAGGTGCGCTACCCCGACTATTACGGCATCGACATGGCAAGCATGGAGCAGTTCATCGCGTTCAAGGCCGCCATCGCCTTGCTCGAAGACCGCGGAATGCAGCATGTGATTGAATATGCCTACCGCAAGTCGAAGGCCCAGACGGAACTTCCGAAAGAGAAGATGGCCAACTACGTGAAGGAAATCTATGCACCGTTCACCGACGAGGAAATATCGGCAAAAATTGTGGAACTGCTTACTCCCGCGGGCACACAGGCAAAAGTGCAGATCGTATACCAGACACTGGAAGGACTGCATGAGGCCTGCCCCAACCATCCGGGCGACTGGTACTTCAGCGGCGACTACCCTACTCCAGGCGGTGTGAAGCTGGTGAACAAGGCCTTCATCGACTGGGTGGAGCAGAACTACCAGTTTTAAGAGGTTACTTCAATAGGGTGTTCCCTGAATCAGGAAATCAGATACACACAGACATGGGGCCACAGAATATACAGACCGACGCGGCCCTGTGCCTGTGTGTCCACGTTGAAACACTAAGGCCTTACTCCTGAATCTTCATTTATTTTTCATTGAAGCTTCCTTTTTCCGTAAGCATTCGAACAAATCATCTTTTATCGATTCTGTTCAAATTTCCAAACCGAAACCTATCCGCATTTCAAACGGTGCCATGAAGAAGTCTGCCTTTTTCATCTCGACAGCCTTGTAATGAGAAAAGTGGCGGAAAAGCCTTTAAAGCTATCCGCCGCAATCCAGTTAGAGAGATGTTTTTATGATGTTTCAACCTTTCACAAGGTTCAAAGTTATTTTGTTACATTACCCGTTCCTGCTTCATGAAATGTAGCAAGACTTAACTTGTTGTCGTCATCTAATGTTATGAAAGCTATTACATCCCCATAATATTTTCCATCACGAGGAACCATGTATTCTTCTTTATAGGAAGTATCAAATGTTATACTCTTAACACTTGTAGGCAACTCAGGATAATCGGCAAAAAGCCTTTTCACCACTTCCTTAAGACTCTCTGCAGTCGTTGCTCCACTACTGTCGCGGAAGTACCACGCTTGTTGCGTGTGCTCACCTTTTGCAACTGTAAAGTTTACGGTAGTCATACCGTCCACTGTTTCTTCAGTTAAGGTAAGACTAATCTTTCCAGATCCATCCAATGCAATGCCTTCTTCCTGTTGCTCCGCCATAGTAACAAAAGTTTCACCCTCTAAACCAGCCAACTCAGCAATGTTCTGAACAGGACTAATATTTCCATTTGCATCTACTGTCACGGCATAAATATAGAAAGGCAATCCACGACGCATTTCATCAACAGCAATTTGTATATTGGATATCTCAGAAGTCTTATACACCGTCCATAAATGAGAATATGTTTTTTCATCAAACATAACCCATTCCAAATCACTTCCCACTGCTTTTGAAAAATCAGCATCAGACAAACACAATAAACGTATCTCATTTACATTTTCATTTGCAGTCAACTGAATATCAATATTCTCACAAGTTGTCTGTGTCACATTGGCAGTTTCGATCTTCCCAAGGCCATCAAACGATATACCAGGAGTTGTTCCCTCAAAAAAAGCCACTTTACCAATATTACCTTCTGCATCAATCGGAACAGCAGATATTACAAAATCAGTGTTTGGGCTAAACGCTGTTGAAAAATCCCTTTTAAACTCTCCGGTATAAGGCTGAGGGCATTGGGCCGTATTCGATGCCAGAAATTTCATTTGGTCGTCCTCCCCCATATCATAAAATCCAGAGGCCTTCAATGTTGATTTATGCACAATTGATGTAATAAGTTTTGCACAGCTAACATCAGCTTTAAACGAAGCAGACACCGAAGTCAATGTCATATCGTCTGCTTCAACAGCGATTTCCACATTTACTTGTCCTTTTGTTACGTCCACCTCAGGAACAGTAAATTCTTTCTTATATAAGGTTCCCTCACCGCTGGCATTCAAAGCATAAATACCAACGACATACACCTGACCTGGAGTAAATATCAATCCTGTATTATCCGGATCAGACTGTAATTTCGCTTTATTAAGTGTTAATTCTGTAAAGATTCCATCAGAATCACTAGTATTATAAGGCTGGAATGGATAATCTGAATTTGGATTTAACGAACGTTGAGCAGACTCTATAAATGTATCATCATCATAATTCATGTCTTCTCCACCTCCAGTATTAGCAAATTTTGAAACAGCCCCAATAGCATAACGAGTACATTCTGCACTTTTCTTCACTTCTACATCAACAGATAACGCAGAAAGATTTTTAATTTCAAAAGTGACCAGATCGCCACTGACACTTGCACTTGGCATCTTGAATTGTTTAGTAACTTCTTCACTTTTTCCGGCCGCATTTTCAGCATACACAGCAAGAGTATAATCCTTATCCAACTCTATAGGGATAGAGAGTTGCGTTTCCTCACTTCCCTTTACTGAAACATAAGAATCTGTTTCTCCTCCTGTTTCTTCACATTTTCCAATACCACGTTTCTGTATTTTCCGAAGGAGTGACTGTCACTACTACATTCGACGATGTTTCAGATTCCAAGGAAATCTCACCCACTTTAATGGTGGGAGGTTCAATACGAGCACCTTCATCATCGTCATTACAACTTGTTCCCACAAACGCTAACATAGCAATAGCAGGTAGCATCCAACTAAAAAACTTTTTCATAAGCTTAAATTTTATATTAAACAAAAAGGTTTACACAAAAAATCGTACAGACTATAAACGACCTTGGAAGTCTACCAGAAACTTCCAAGATCGCATTAAATTATTCTGTAACACGCGCCTCTGCTACAACTTCATCAGGAACCTTGTCGCAACGCACATATTTGGTTACATCCGATTCATTATCTTTTGCAGTCCATATCATAGAACCTGATTCCAGCAAATCTGTAACAATGTATTCGCTGTTCCAGTCACCCATCCAATAGTCGTACTCACCGCTGATGACAGAGCCGAGGTAAGGATCCTCTTCTATGTCAAAACTTCCAGTGATATAACGCGCATACATACTGTCGAATTTCTGATACATTTCGAAAGTCTGTTCACGGCGGTTGAAAGTAATGTAACAGTAAAGCCCTTCGGCAAGCGGCTGCCCGTTCCATTCGGCAAGCTGCCACGTACCGTTCAAGTTTGCCGGAGTAACGTCCAATGTCGGAACTACAGGCTCGTCATCGTCACTGCAAGATGAAAGGCAGCAAACCAAAGCCAGCATGGCCATCAGTTTAAAAATATTCTTCATTTCCTGTTTTTATTTTTCATTATTATTCGGTACATTAATTTTTACAGTTATCGTGCGGTCGGAAGGTTTCCCCTCCACTCCGTCCACAACAACAGGGAAAGTGAACGTCTTACCCTTAGTCCGGGGAACCAAAGCTTTTTCCACTGTTATCACAATGTCGCCCTCGCTGCCCGGATAAATCACCTCAGGCTCGGTACGGAATTTGGCATACTTCGGAATCATCAGAGCGGACAGCCGTAACGGCACCTCGCCGCTGTTTCCACACAAGATGCGCTCCACCGACTTTTCTGCAGAGCCAAAGACGACCTCTACAGACTTCCGCTTCAACCGAAGCTTGCCCATGAAAAAAGGAAACCTCGCCCACTCATCTGCACCCGGAAGTACATTGCCAATCAATGTCAGCCGCGCAACCGGAGCATTCTCCGATCCGGACAGGTAAACAAATGCATTGGAATCCACCGTACCCGGATGATTCTTGGGATGATAGGTAAGCAATATCTCACGCTTTTCCCCCGGAGCTATCACTCCAGGCTGAAATTCCGAAACCATACAGCCGCAAGTTGTTCTCACCCGCACCAGTTCAACCGGACTGCCGCTGACATTTGTACATACAAACCGGCATGTCACCGGATCATCGTCTTCCGTAAGTGTTCCGACATGCCGTACTACACTGTCAAAACGGAGAACGGCTTCCGCATTCTTCATCAAAGGCGGATTGAGCAGCGAATCCATCTGCGCACGCGAACGGAAGGGGACTTTCCGGCCTTGCGCCTTCAGTCCTCCAACCGCACAAACGGCTAACAGCAATATCAGATAAAGCTTTGTTCTCAAAACTCAAAAGATTTAAATTACATCCACCCGTTATCGTTCGCCTTGTCACGTACGGTAACAACAATGGTCTGCGAGGCTTCTCCGCTTACTTGAACAGTAATCTGCGCCATACCTGCTTTCACGCCCGTAACTGTCATTACGGTTCCGTTTACAGCAACAGCAGCCGTCGCCTCATCAGATGAAGCAGCTTCGTAAGTCAGGTTTTCACCGTTAACAAAGTAAGAAGCAAGGTCAATGGCATAAGATGCACCTGTCCCTACATACACATTAGGCAACTTCATCTCCGAACCTGCACCCGCAATGCTGCTCAGTAATGCCCCAGCATCAACCAGTCCGGTTCCCATCTTACCAATATAGTTTCCAAGCTCCATTCTTGTAACAGAAGCTCCCGGGTAAGTATGGCCATCGTAATACAGTTTAACACCATCCTGATATCCATTATAAAGCGACTTATCCGTCGTGTTCTTCAGCAAATCAACGAACTCTTCAGCCGTAAAGTGGCGGCGCAGCTGCTTGGCATACGACAAGCCCAGAGCAGCAACTCCCGACACGTGCGGACAAGCCATTGAAGTACCCTCCATATAACCATAGGCCTGCTGTCCGTTTCTGATCAGTGTAGAAAGAATCGAGCCGAGCGTCTTTGTCGTCGTTCCCGTTCCTTCACCGGCCTGTGAGTCATCCGATGTCCAGTACTCATCTTCCGTTTCACCCGGTGTGCCGTAATACTCAAGATCACCGCCCGGAGCGGCTATAGCCACACCTTCACCATAGTTCGAGAAACAAGAAGGCGTATAGTCTGCTGCAACCGCAGACACGCTCACGCATCTGGAGTACGCCCCCGGAAATCCCGGAAGAGCAGCATACTCATTGCCCGAAGCAAATATGGCAATACCGCCGTCAATCACTCCGTTCGGCGAACCGGCGTTGTTGATAAAATAATCCAATGCTTCCTTCTCCAGCGGATAAAGGCTCTCCCATTCTTCTTCCGTAGACGGACCGGGTGTATAGCCCAACACCGCGTTCGATGCGCCCGAATTATATCCCCAGCTGCACTGAAGGATTACCGCACCGTTGTCCGCTGCATATTTGATGGCTTTAGCCTCCTGGTCCAAAGTCACACCGCTTTGTCCGGAGAAAACCTGACACGACATAATCTTCACGCCCGTTCCGGCAGTTCCGTCGCCGCCTGCAATACCACAGACACCGATTCCGTTGTTGTTTGCAGCAGCGATTGTTCCGGCTACATGCGTACCGTGTCCTGTATCACTGGCATCCGACCAAGTAATGACACCTGAGTTCGTGACGAAATTATAGCCATACTTGTCATCCTTGTAACCGTTGCCGTCGGCATCCTTTCCGGCATATTCCTCTTCGCCTTCATTCACCCAAATGTTGTCCTTCAGATCCTCGTGCGTATTCATTACACCCTCGTCGAGCACGGCAACGATGATAGAAGGATCTCCCTTACACAGTTTCCATGCCTCATAGCAGTTCACATCGCATCCCGCAACCGCGGCAGCATTCAGTGCATTGCCCGTAAAATCATAACTGCCGGTATTATGGAATCCCCACTGATGAGCAAGTCCCGGATCCGTAAAAGGAGCGGAATCGTCTCCCGAACGGCTCATGCTCTTACGCTGCAATGCAGATTCACTCACATAAGTACGTTTCGTATTGTATGCACGCTTGATGTGGCTGTTCGCCTGAATCTTCGACACCTCACCCAACTGGCGAAGACGCTCTACCGCCTCTTGCAAGTCTGTGTTCTCATCAAACTTCACACGATACCACAGATGAAGGCCCGCTTCACGTGTGCGCGCTTCATTCTTTTCGTCTACAGGAAAAATGCGCTCGAAGGAATATGCTCCCAAAATATCAAGAACCTCGTCTGTAGACGGAATTCCCGAACGGCTCATCCCTCCGCTTCTTGAAGCGCGGCTGAACGTCTGGTCAAGAATGTCCGTCATCTCCGGAGAAAACTTGATCAGCAGTTCGCCGTCGGTCGCATCCGCCGGAAGTTTCACTTCCGTGTTCCCTTGCGGAACGGACGGCTGTTCCACTATATCCTCATCAGCACATGCCGACAAGGTCAATGCAAACAAGGCTGTATATAAATATTTTTTCTTCATTTATCTGTTTTTCTTTGTTATCGTTTCATTATTGCAGGGACGGGGGTTTCCCGCCCCTGCTGCTGATTATTCACCGCTTTCTCCCGCAACTGTATGATAGTCCTCATCGTTCGCTCCGGCACTGTTCACATAACGGTAGTAATAGAGCGGATAAGCAACGCCCTCATCCCTGGTTGCATAATCGTCTTCCTCATAGCTGCCCGGTCTTTCTGTAGTAGCAGCCGGCTGTTTATTGCCGTAATAATAGGTATAGTCAAAATCATACGGCGACTGCCCTACTCCGTCAAAACCGACGGTCACACCATCCGAAGTCTTTCCCTTTTCCTGCTGGTTGAAAATCATCTGCCCCGGATTCCACTCTGCCAGATAAGGATGGAAGAGCAACCACTTGGGCAACGGTCCGGTCAGGAAGTTCAAGTTGATGGAGAACGCACGGGTGAACGGAAGCACACGAGGAATCTCTTTACCTATTGCCGTTATTTCTTCGCCGTTCAACGTAATCGAAACTTCCTTCTCGGAGAGAAGCCACTGGCAAGTATCTTTCGAAACTTTATTCCACCAGTCATCACGTGCAGGGTTTTTCCCGGCAAAGAAATCATCCGCCTTGTAATACTGCTTTTGGCCAGCTGCCTGCAAAGCTGCCAACATCTCCTCATCCGTAGGAAGCGAACCCTGCATGAAGCCGTAAGAAAGGCTCAAGTATCTCAACTTTTCCCATGTAAGAAGATCAATAAGAGCCTGCTTTTCACTAGAATTTGTCGAGATATTTGAACGCAGACCGATGGGAGTACCATTGTATTCGAATCCAGAGATCGTGCTCAGATCAGACAAGGCATCCGTACGGCGGCAGCCTGACAAGTCAAGATACTCCAGTTTCGGGAAGTTCTCCTTCGTAATGATTCCCGTAAAATCCGACAAGTTTTCGAAGTTATTACTGCTCAAAGTCAGCGCCTCCAGTCCGGCATAAGAATCATCAACCTCACCGCCAAGTTTCTTAAAGTCTTCAGGCAAATCTATCAGACCGTATGAACTGATGCTCAATTCTTTCAGATGCTTCAGCTCCAGAAGCTCATCGCCAAGGTGCATTTCACGTGTCTGCCGGTTGGTATTACTTGCTATGCTCAGTGTTTCCAGGTACTTCAGATAGCGGAGTTCGCGCGGGAAGGATTCTCCCTCCTGGATATTCGGTCCCATAAAGCTTACCGAACGTACACGGCCTACCCATTCTGAAGGCACTTGTTCGCCATCCACCTCATCGGTGCGCTCCCACAAGGTCACTCCGTCCCAGTTGCGCATATTCTCAGCCGAACTGTATGACACCATTGTCTGAGCCTTCTCGCAAATCATGATGATTGCCAGCGAATCGCCCGCACGGTTATCTTCAATCTTCGGAGCAGCTGTCTGAGTCACGGTCAGCGTCACCTTATCAATCGGATTGCCGTCAGCATCCACCAGCGTTTCATCACCTTCCAGACCCAACGGAAGCAGATCAATCTTGGCCACACGTGTATAAGGAACCGTATTCATCTCCCAACGGAAACGCACTTTCACTGTGCGGGGCCGTGCTCCACGATCCAGCAAGTCATCACCCACCGGCGTTTCGCTTTGGTTTCTTTCCAAATCAATCCACCCGGTACGCTGAGTTTCAGTTTCGGCAGCGTCATCCCCTGTCGGATCTCCTTCCTCAAATGAATAGTCAATGTTGTCCATATCAATACGGAACTGCACATTCGTCTGGATGGTCACGTCAACCACGCGCTCGTCATAATTTGCAGAACTCTCAAGTTCCACTTCAGCCTCCTTAATCAGGATCTGCTTGCCGAAACCAAACTGGGTAACAGTCAGCGTTTGAGGCTGTTGTCCCTGAGGAGTATAGCGCACTTCCAGCGTACGTGCCGTGTTTTCAAGTGTAGAATCCACAGTCAGCACACTTGCCACAGAACCGAATCCATTGGCAGGAGAAACGCTTACCCATGGAGCGGAAACGCTGGACACCCAGTTTGTAGAAGAAGTGACTTGCACACGCTCTGTTCCTCCTTCAGGGCCTATCGCTATTTCAGTCTTGTCAAGCGCAAGACCTCCCGGTATCCCCGGTTCGTCATCGTCCTTGCACGAAACCACAAGTCCCGCGCAAAGAATCAATGACCATATCATACTGTTGTTCAAAAACTTCATAACTGTCTGCATTTTTATTCTAATAAAATGTCACATCCGCGGATGTCCTGCGTCTTGTCATAATAAAGCAAATATGCGCCCGCACTGATAGCCGAACATACATTGGTCAAGTCAATCGTAATATTCGGATTGTCAGCGATGTCCAGCATGTAAATCTTTGTGGTAGGTGCTTCCTCCACCAGGCGAATGTCATTCGAACCAATCTGAAACCAATAAAGGTTCGGACACGAACCGGCTGCATTGATACCTTCCGGCCATTCTTTCAAGCACCGCTCTCCCTGTGCATCACGCTGGTGACGGATTGCAAACGCCATCAGGCGGTCGATGCTCAGCGGATTGGTGGGGAACTTCGAGAAGCAGTTATAGCTCAAGTCAATTCCCTGAAGATAAGGAATCAGAGGATTAAAGTTCTCTCCCGAGATTTCAGTCAGTTTATTGAAACGCAGGTCGAATGTTTCAAGCGGGCACCATTCCTTGCCAGCCTCACTTCTGCGGAGATCGTCACCGTCAATCTTGGTGAGCTTGTTTCCGCTCATGTTCAGCACGGTTATCGGAGAATTTGACTTGAAAAGTTCTTCCGGGAAATTCGCAATCTGGTTGTTGGCCAACGAAAGTTCATTGGCATTGATTCCCTTGAAATCCGCTTCATCCACATCTCTGATACCATCATGGTCAGAATCAGTTTCATACGTTCCAATCTGGTTGTTCGAGAAGTCGATTGAACCCATGATGTAAAGCGAGGACGCATCAAAGATATTCGGAATATACGTAATCTTATTGTTCGAGAAGTTGAACGTTTCCACATCGTTGGTGAAACCGCAGAACTCTGCCGGCACTTCTTCTATCTGGTTGTTCTGCAGATAAAGCGTAGCCAGCTTGATGTCCGTACCAAACGGCATCAAATGTTTCACTTTATTGTCAGTCAAATCCAACAGACCCAACTTCTTCATATTCTTCAATACATTCTCATTGCTTGGATCATTGTAGCCGGGAAATTCCTCCAGATTATTATAGCCCATATAGAGAATCTGGATCTTCGGGCCGGTCACGTTTGATTCAGCCAATTCGGTCCAGTCTGCTTTCAACTGCGCAGCATCTATGCTTCGGTTGCAAGCAATATTAAGCAACTGGATTTCCGGAAGACTATAAAGGAAACGAGGAAGTTTTTTGATATTCTTGCAATTATAAACCTCAATGTCTGTCAGGTCTTTAAAATTATCCCACGACAAGTCTTCATCTTTATATTCTTGCGCGTATTCAGAATTCTCATCCGCCCATTCGGTACAGAAGTTATCTTTCGTATCGTCGCATTCTATCGGAGCATTTGCTATATAAAGCTGCTGAAGTTTGGTAAGGCGCATCACAGCCTTAGATATGCCAGTCAGATTGTTCGTGAGAACACCAATCTGCGTATCTTTCAATGTAGGACGCTCCTTCTTCTCAATGCGCTTCTTGGACGGGTCGTTGTTGATGACCTCCTGAAGCATTTCGGAAAGGCCGGAACGGATATCGGTCTTAAGGTAAAGTTCCTCGTAGTTGCGGCGCATCTTCTGCTTGCGGTCCTCGCTCATGTCGGGAGTGATGCCCTGCTTGCCGAAGAGTCCTCCGCCGACCTTCTCGTCATGCGAGCCCAAGGTCAGAATCTGAAGTTCCGTCAGCTGGCCGATGGCATCGGGCACACGCCCGCTTATGCCGAAGTTGGACAATGCCAGACTTACGACACGGCCTTCGGAGTTCAGCGTCACCCCAGGCTGGTCGCCCCACATGTCGAGCTCCTTGTTGAAGTTCCAGTTGGTGCCTTCGGGGTATTCCTGTCCGAAGTAGCTCCACTTCGGTCCGTTAAGGCTCTCCCAGATTTCTCTCAGAGCCTTATAGTCTTTGATGTACTCTGCGGTTTCAGAAAGCTTAATCGGTATGATTGCATTTTCCGTCAGCACATTATCCGTTACAGTAAAGACTTCTCCATTTACCGTCTGAGTTTCAAGTTCCGATTCCCGAACACCGCTCTTTGAATAAGTCGTATAAGCAGTAACCCGATACGTACCTGCTTCCAGCCAAACTGCAGAATCACACTTAGCCGTAGCAATGTTCTTGTACTTGTCATTCGGGTCATCCTCGCTTACGGACTCTTCATAGTCCTCTTCGTATGTCACTTTCAGCTTGTTGAAAGTTGTGGACATTTGAGTGAAGGCATTCGTAACCGTAACATCCACCAGCGCTATACTGCTGAACAGATACTCGCCGGCAGCACGCGAAAGGCCGTCTTTGACGAGCTTGAACTTCACCATACCTCTTTCCTGAGCCTTTACGGTCAAGTCTTTCACGGTCAGTCCTCCGGAAACCACGGTAAACGATTCATCGGGATCCGCCGGTATACCGGTCAGTACCCGGTCGAGCGCATCGAGCAAGCGGTAACCTACAATTCGGTATTCGCCTACTACAAGTTGCAGCTTATCACTGCGCAAGCCATATTCCGCATTGGCTTCATTATACGAGTTAAGCACCAACGTCTGGGTGATACTCGTACCTTCAAACTGCATCTCTATCTCTATCTTCTTCGCATCTCCCAGCTTGTCTACGTCTGTACGCGAAAGCTGTGCGCTTGTTTCTCCTCCGGTTTCGGGCTCTACGTACGATGCCGACTTGTAAAGCTTGAACTGCACATACCCATACTGGCTCTGCTGGAGTTCGTCATCATCGTCAGAGCATCCGCTCATAACCGTACTGAAAAGTACGGCCATGAGTGGAAGAAAAAACAGTTTCCAAAATGTTCTTTTGCTTCGAATCATTGAATATTCAATTATTATAAAAATGGTATCAAATCCATCATAAAAATTTAACCCGTTAAGTCCGATGGTTTTACCCAACAAGTCAATCAATTTAAGCTGACAAGCCTTCGGACTTAAGCTGACAAGTTTTACTTATAGAACTCAACGATAATATATGCCTTGAACTGCATCATATCAAAGTTGCCTACTGCCAAGAGGCAAGCTGTAGCTGCAGAGGCATTGGTTCCATAAATCTTCACGCAAGGCTTTCCTTCGTGTGTCAACGTTTCTGCATTCACTCCATCAACCCGTGCCGATCCAATATTATCAGTTTCTTCCATTTCGCTCTGCACTTCCACTACCAAGGCATTGTCTGCTGTAGTGGCAAGACTCTCCGGATAAGAAACTTTATAAACCGGAATACCGCTTATTCCCATATCTTTCAAAGCAGCATCAGCTTCAGCAGTTCCTGTAATATCCTTTATTGAAACATTTACTCCTTCCATGCCCATTCCATTAACATCGGCAAAAGTCATCCACATTTCATTCTCTGGATTAAACTCTCCGCCGTCATCAAAATACGAATAATAATATCCGCCCAGAGTCAGCTGATCTTCTGAAGCCTCCCCTTCTTTAGCCTGGTCAAACGAAGTCCATACATTGTCAGAATATTCAAACTTCACGATGTCACCCATAATCTGCTCTCCATTATCACGAGAAGCTACAACCTCCTGACCGAACAGTGCCGTCTTCAAATCACCATACTTGGCAACACTGTCGTTCGTGATAGACGTCCAGAAATCTTCGGAAAATACCATTACCAATGCGCCACGATCGGCTTCTTCTCCCAGCGGTTCAACAGTCAGGCTGATTTCATCTCCGCTTTCCGAAAGATGCACCCAGTCCATATTCTGTTCCACGTCATATGTATAATACTCAGCCATATTGGGAGCTGTAGCCTTAGTCTGTCCTACCACAAGTACATGATAGTCAGTATTGCGCACGCTTACAGCCGTTTTCAGTTCGTTTCCGTATTCCTCACGGCTTGTTTCGCCGCTCAGTCCGTCACTTGTTTCAAGGAAAAATTCAGTGCCGTCAGCATTGACAGACAATCCCACTCCAGTTCCGGAATTGCCGACCGGAGTAAACGATATTGATTCCATTTTCAATCCCTCGTATGCCAAAGGAATCTCCACACGGCGAACCTTGTCGGTAGTCTGCGCATTGCCTCCCAGTGCATCTTCTGTAGCGAACACAATTTTCTCACCTTTTTCCGTTCCGAACGAATTGAGGTTAGACACACCCTTCGTCTTGTCAAAAATCAGACGGAAGCGTCCGTTGCCGTCGTTGAACACTTTAAGCCATGCAGGCACGCTTTCGCTTTCGATTCCGACTGTCATGTCAGCATTCGCATAAACTACCGTAAAGATACTGTCTGACGGAATGTCACGCAAGCCACTTCCCTTGATAGTAAGAGGCTGACTTTCACCATACGTTATCGTTCCATCCTCATTAGTTACGGTCAGGCCCACATATTCTTTTTTAGCACGTGTAATCTTGAAGACCACCTGCGACTTTTCTCCCATCGTCATGGTAATTTCAGCCACAGCATCCTCATCATAGTTTTGTCCGTCAGCCGAAACAGCTACCTGTACTTTCTGACCGTCCCCAGCCTTTCCGGATGTCAAAGTTTCTGTAAACTCCCCGTTAACAAACTTACACCATGCAGCATTGCTGGACAACTGCCAATCCATGTTTGCATCAAAAGAAAGCTCAATGCTCTCTCCTGCAGCACAATTCATTTCCTGCAATGCCGGAAATACCGGAGTATCAACACCGCCATTATCGTTATCGTCCGAGCAACTTACAAACATTACTCCTAACATCATAGCCAATGCCATGATCCAGTTCATTCTTTTTAAATTCAGTGTTTTCATAATTGCATATTTTTATTTGTTTTTCTTGTCATTTATCTGCCATATTTGAAAGGCAGATTTTGCGCAGATTACAATCCGGATATAATATTCCGTATCAATATCCGTCCTGCCTCAAATCCTCTGCTTCGCCCTCGCTTATCCATTCGAGGATGTTCACGTATGTGCCGACGCTTCCGTAAAGCGATCCGTCGTCGTTATACACGTTAAGCGTGACATACTGGAGAACAAAATCCTCACATGTGCTGAAGTACGATGTATAGGCAGTGGGCTGGCTTATCATCAGATCCCCGTTGCCGTGGATGTTGCCGATAAAGGCATCGGCCGTACTCGCCAGCTTCTGCTCTTCCATCTCTACCAGCGGCTCCATATCATCTTCCGTGTTGAACTTCAGCTTCACATCATATCCGTCATAATAGAGATCATGAAGAATGATGGTGTTTTCTTCTTCCGGATCCACCTCCGTCTTGATAAGACGCATAGCGGCTACACCCGTCCAGTTGTCGCTGGAGAAGAAAGTGGAAGTCACCACGCAATCGCCCGTGAAATTGTTGATGTCAAAGGGACATACCTTCTGAAGCACCACCTTGGCCTCCGTGCCGTACAAGTCCCACTTGTCTTCATCCGGAATCACAAGACGCAGGGCGAATCCCAGCGAGTCGGAAACTCCGATATTGTCATAGAAACTCTTCACCTGCACACTGGAAGCAAGTTCGCCGGCCTTTATAGTCACCGTATTCGACAACAGCTCATAATGCTTGCCTTCCACCGCATTGCTCTCCTTGTCAATAATCTCAACAGCAAGCGTACGGTCGTAGTCAACAGCCCGGGTAGCCGATACAGGGACATCGAACACATCATCGTCCGCTTCCCTCACCGGACACTGGTACAGCGTGTCGGAAAACATCAGGTAATCGGGTCCGCTATAAATAACCCGCTTCTCCTCACATCCCGACAAGACCGTCATTGCGGCAAGAGCCGCCATAAATCCTGTAAGTATCTTTTTCATAATTCACCTCCTTATCTGTTACTTTCGTTCGGTTCAATCTGCGAACCCGGAGCTTCAATTTCATGCTGAGGTATCGGCCATACGAACATCGGATCGTCCGCCTCCACTTTCAGGCTGCTTCCGTTCTCGAGCGACTGGTCTTGCGGTTCACGCTCGAATCCCTTGTGCCAGCGCTTCAAGTCCTGCAGGCGGAAACCTTCCATGTAAAGTTCCTTCACACGCTCCTGTTCGACAATTTCCAGCCAATTGTCCGCATTTACAGAAACCGCACCTCCTGTCTGATAGCGCGCTCTGCGCAGCGTAGAAAGGTCGTTGCTTGCTTCCGCGTAGTTGCCCTGTTCCGCATAGGCTTCAGCACGGATCAGATACTGCTCTGCCAGACGGAACACCTTGGGCATGCACAGACCGTAGATATTATATGACTGAAACTCCGTATTTCCCCAATACTTCTGCAGCAAAGGCCAATAAAGTCCGTATGCCGTTGTATAGTAGGCAAAGTATGAAGAAGCGCGCAAATCGTTTGCGTCATACAGACCAAGCACCCATTGCGCCGGCACATAGTCGGGACGTACGCTTGTCTGGTCATAGTTGAAGAAAACCGTTCCCAGCGACCCTCCATACGAATTCAAGGTGAACGACACTTTCCATATCACCTCCGTTCCATGGTCGTTGGTCCACATATAGTCGAAATAGCTCTGCGTAGAAGAAATCGCCTCGGTACAGCTGGAAAGGAAATAGTTCTGCGACCCTCCTCTTCCGTCACCGATGACTCTGGTTGCATAGTCGACCGCTTCATCCCACTTCTTCATGTAAAGAGCTATGCGGGCACGGAGAGCATACACCGTATACTCATTAAAATACACCGTATCAAACAGCGCACCGTCTACAGAAGGATCGAAATCCTCTTCCAGCTGAAGCAGTTCTTCCGCACGGTCCAAATCGTTCAAGATGAACTGATAAGAGTCTTTCAGCGTAGCGCGTACCATCGGCTCCTGGCTGTCGTAATGCTCGTTCAGCACCACGCCCAACTGGCCGGCCGCGTCTTCGTCGCTTTCATATGCCTTGCAAAACAGCTTCACCAGCTCCGAATAAGCCAGCGCACGGGCGAAATAAGCCTCTCCGCAATACTGGTCCAGACGGTCCAGATCGTCATTGTCAGTTACTCCGGCCCTTACTTTCTCCACATGGTCAAGCAAGAAGTTGCAGCGTCCGATAACCGCATACAATGCACCATATACACTTTCAATGTCTGTATTTGTCGACAAAATATCGTTCCAGCGCCAGATTTCCCCATAAACATTTGTGTTTCCGTTGACCCCATACACCAAATCAGTCTGGATGTCAGGAAGCAAAGTCAGGTTACCGGAGTAGAGCGCGCTGCTCGTGAACGAATCATAAATGCCGATAACCAACTGATTCACATCATCTACCGTATTGACCGCCTCATCGGATGGAATGGCATTCTCCGGATATTTGTCCAGGCAGGACGAAAACGCCAGAGAAGCTGCGGCCAACACCATATACAGTTTAAATTTTCTGATTATCATTTTCTCTTATACCTTATTATATATTAGAATGAAACTTCTACACCGATCGTGTATTGGCGTGAAGGAGGATACACACCCAGATATCTGTTTCCTGCATATTCCGGGTCGAAACCGGTGAAGCCGGTAAATGTCAACAGATTCAGCCCCTGCAAATACACCCGGGCTGAAGTGAAGAACTTGCTTTTCTGCAACCACAGGCGAGGCAACGAATAGGCAATAGTGACATTCTTCAGACGCAGGAACGATGAATTTTCCAGGAAACGGTCGTCCAACTGGGCTATTTCGCCGTAACGCGGAATATCTGTCACATCGCCCGGATTCTTCCATCCGTCGTACAACAGACGCTTCGACTGGTTGTAGCTGGAGAAACTTCCGTTGTTTTCTTCAAAATAACGGTCATTGTTCAGCACCCAACGGTCGGCCATCCAGGTAAACTGGGCCGAGAAAGAAAGCCCTTTCCACGAGAGTGTCGTTCCGAAGCCTCCTGCCCAGGGAGCGTCAAAACTCTTTCCGGTCATCACACGGTCTTCTTCGCGGTATTCGTTGGTTATTTCCCCGTCCTTCGTATACCACAACTGCTCGCCGTTTGCCGGATTCACACCCGCATAGAGGTTCAGATAAAACTCGTTCACCGGACGTCCCACTTCATAGCGGAGCCCCGTCGTTGAGTTTACATACTCATCCACGCCGCTATAAAGCTCCTTCAGTTCATTCTTGTTATAAGAAAAGTTTGCACTCAGGTTCCATGCAAAGTCACCCACACGAAGCACATCCGCATTCACATTAACCTCAATGCCTCGGTTCACCATCGCACCGATGTTTTCCCAATGCGAGCCTTCACCTGTGATGGCATACGATTCAGGAACATACATCAGCATATCCGTCGTTTTCTTATTGTAAAGCTCAACGTCCAGATTTATGCGGTCGATGAATCCCAGATGGAAAGCCAGATTTGTCGACCAGGTCTTTTCCCAGCTCAAATCTTCATTGCTGCTCTGTGCCGGATAGATGCCCGCCTCGTCATTATAGTTCGGTCCGCCGGACACAAGCGCCAGATGATCGAAATCCGGTATCTCCGAGTTACCGGTCGTACCCGAACTCAATGCAACCTGCGCATTGGTCAGCCATTCCACATCTTTCAGGAACTCTTCCCCTTTCGCATTCCACATCAGACCGACTGACCAGAAACCTCCCCAGCGGTTGTTCTTTCCGAAGCGCGAAGAAGCGTCCGCACGGACAGAGAAATCGGCATAATACAAGTCCTTGTAGTTGTATTCGGCACGGCCAAAGAACGAAAGATAAGCATAAGAAGTATAAGAATTTGACCACGAGGAACCACGGGTACCTGACGACAGGTCGGTAAGCAGGTCATTGGTCTGTCCTTCCGTAAACACCTGGAAACCTTCCGACATGTAGTTCACCGCTTCCTGTCCGAGCAGGAAGTTAAACGCATGGTCATCTTTATAAGTCCAGCAGTAGTTGGCCGTTGTCGTTTCTGTCAGATTCATGGTGTCATACGAACTGCGTCCGGCAGCTCCCTGCCCGTTATTCAGCGAATAACTGGGGAACGACTGAGAAGAGCCCGTTGAATGCGAATAGTCCACGCCAAACTGCGAACGGATAGTCAGATTCTGGATCGGGGTTATTTCAGCATAAACCGTAGACAACAGCTTGTATTTCTTGTTCATCACCGGATTGTTGGCCATCCATTCCAGCGGATTCACTCCCGTACCGGTCCATGTGCCGTCATTGGTAGAAGCCAGCGACCCGTCCTCCTTGAACGGATTCCAGTAAGGAAGCATCAGGCGGCAGGCAAAAATCGGACTGGACAATGTAGGGCTTCCCTCTTCCGTCTGCTCGATCTCCTCGTAAGCAGCCATCGTATTCGTTCCGACTTTCAGCCAGTTGCTTGCCTTCACTTCTGCATTCGCACGGATATTGTAGCGGCGGAACGAAGACCCAGGAGCGATACCGTCCTGATCATAAAAGCCTCCCGACACATAATAGTTCACTCTCTCTGTAGCCCGGTTGATTGAGATTTCATAGCTCTGAAGCGGTGCCCGGTCCTTGAAGATGGCATCCATCCAGTTCACATTGGTGCGTGCAAGCAAATCATAATCCTGCCCCGTATCCATGCCGATCAGCTTTTCAAACTGGATACGTTCGTTGGTATCCATCATATTCCAGTCAATGTTCCCCAACTGAGAAAAACCGTACTGCGCACGAAGCGTCACCTTCGCCTTGTCCATCGACAGGCCGCGTTTGGTCGTAATAACAACCACACCGTTAGAGGCGCGCGCACCATAAATAGAGGTTGACGAGGCATCTTTCAACACAGAAACCGATTCGATGTCGCTCGGACTGATTGTATTGAAATCGCTGCTTTCAATAGGCACGCCGTCCAGGATAAACAACGGAGCCGTACCCGAATTGATAGAGTTTGTACCACGGATCTGGAATACGGCAGCCTTGCTCGGTTCACCGGAACTTGAAATAACCGACAAGCCCGGAGCCTGTCCCTGCAAAGCCTGGTCAAAGCTCGGCGCAGGCACGTTCTCCATCTTATCCGCCTGTACCATGGATACAGAACCGGCAATCGTCCCCTTCTTACGCACACCGTAAGCAACCACCACCACTTCGCCCATCAGTTGCGAATCGTCTTCCAACGCTACGTTCAACACTCCGGTCCGTGAATTGACAGGCAATTCCTGCGACCGCATACCAATATAAGAGAATACCAGAGTAGCTTCCCCTCCCTGGATTTTCAGCTCATAGTTACCGTCCATATCGGTAACCGCACCATTCGCCGTCCCTTTTTGCATGACAGACACTCCAATCAGCGGCTCATTGTCCAGTTTCGAAACCACATTCCCCTTCACCACATACGACTGGGCAAAAGCTGACTGAATGCCTAGCATGACAAAAAAGACCAGCCAAAGACACAATCTTCTCATTTTGTCTGCTAATAAATAAATGTATTAAAGTGAATAAAAAATTGCATAAAACGACTCCTTCCTGTCGCTACAGGCAAAAACAATGGAAAAAATTAAAAGGCATCGCGGGACTTCACGTTACGCAACACCAAATCCAAATTAAAAAATGTTCTGTTTAATATAATAAAGTTATGCATCTGTTATATTATATTTTGCTTTGCCGGCAAAATTACAATATAATTTTCACTTTTCTTTTACGCAAATTTATTTTTAACATTAAAAAAATGCAAAAAGCAACGGATTTTATAACAACTCCAACACAAAAAATTCCACTTTTCAAACAATTTTAAAAACAGACTCAGCCGCAACTGCAAATTTAAAACATGGATGCATATCAAATGTATATAGATGCAATCATGCAAGAAAGAGGGCCAGAACAAAGTTTGGCTATCAATTTCCGCACGCCCATCAGCGGACAAGACCAAGTTTCCCGTCCTGCTGCACAAGCCGTTCTTCGGCCAACAGATAGTTTGCCGCCTGCAAAAGCCGCTCTTCCGGTATTCCGGTGCGGTGAGCTGCCTCCTGAAGCGAAAGCGGAGAATCCGCAAGAGCCTCCGTCAGTTTGCAAACAACCTCATCAAACTCGTCCTTCCCGGGTTCAGCGTTCTTCTGCTGAAGACAGACATCACACTGCCCGCAATTACATTCGCTTTTTTCGCCAAAATAACGCAGCAGCATCCGGCTCCGGCAATGCGCCCCGTCTGAAATATATTCAAGCATCGCCTTTATCCGCCGCTCATAACTTGCCTTCCGGTCTTCGTAAACTTCTTTTCCGATGCAGATACGCGAAGCCTCCTGCCTCTCGCGCGTATATATAATATAAGGTGTCTTTTTCCGTGGAATGTAATGTATGATATGTCTACGAGTCAGCGCCAGTAGAATTTCATAGATTCGTTGGCGGGTTAATCCGGAGCGGATTACTAAGGAATCTTCGTTAATATAGGCATAATCAGTAAATAGTCCTGTATAAGAACGCAAGATGATGTTTATCAGTTTCTCTGTATCTGTATCATTCTCGTGTAGTTTATAGAGTTCGTCGCGTTTCATCGTGAAAAGAATACGTGAAGCATTATCTTGCTCGTCTGTATATTCTAAATATCCGGCACGGGTCAGAATCTTTAAAGCGCTGTCGGCTTGTACGGGGAAATGTTTGAAGTTACGACAGAATTCATCCAAGTTAAAAGCAAAGGTGCAACCCATACCGTCTCCCATGGCCATTTGAAAATAGTAGTTGATATCTTCGTACACTTTTCGGATATAATCCTTGTCGGGAAATGTATCACTGATACGTTTGTTGAGGGTGGTTTTATCACTTTGGGCGTATAGCAGGACAGCATATGCTTTCTGCCCGTCGCGCCCTGCTCGTCCGGCTTCTTGAAAATAGGCTTCAGGAGAATCAGGCATATCTATGTGGATAACGATACGTACATCTGGTTTGTCGATACCCATTCCGAAGGCGTTGGTTGCTACCATAGTACGGCTTTCTCCGGTGAGCCAGCTTTTTTGACGTTGATCTTTTACATCATTATTCAAACCGGCATGATAGAAAGTGGCAGTTATGCCGTTATTGACCAGTAGTTCGGCAATTTCACGTGTACGTTTCCGGTTGCGGGTATAGACAATGGCGCAGCCGGGCACACTATTTAAAATATGTAATAGCTCTTCCTGTTTATTTTCTGTAGGACGTACAATGTAAGCCAAGTTTTTTCTTTCGAAACTCATTCGGAAAACCTGACTGTCTTTTTTAAAGTTTAGCTTTGTTTGAATATCTGTTACTACTTCCGGAGTGGCAGTTGCTGTCAGTGCCAATACAGGTATGTCGGGAAGGAGCTCGCGAATTTCTGCAATTTTCAGATAAGCAGGGCGGAAATCATATCCCCATTGAGAGATACAGTGTGACTCATCTACCGTGATCATGCTTACCTTCATGTTCCGTAGTTTGCTACGGAATATTTCAGTATCCAGCCTTTCCGGAGAAATATAAAGGAATTTATAGTCGCCGAAGATACAGTTTTCCAATGCAACAATGATCTCTTCGCGTGTCATGCCTGAATAAACTGCCAAAGCTTTGATACCTCGGTCGCGTAAATTGCGTACTTGGTCCTTCATCAGGGCAATAAGAGGTGTAATAACCAAACATAATCCGGGTTGTGCTAAAGCTGGTACTTGGAAGGTAATGGATTTGCCGCCACCGGTAGGCATCAATCCTAGCGTGTCGTGACCGTTGCCTATACTTTCAATGATTTCTTTCTGTATGCCCCGAAAGTCATCATATCCCCAATATTGTTTTAGAATTTCTTTATAGGTCATTGGAAGGGAAATAAGAAAATTATGTCAAAACTCCAATGACTTATCATCTTATTATTCTGATAAGTGTCTGATAACGTCATTAAAGTTTTGACATATTTCAAAGATAAATCTTTATCATTATTCCTCACTGGGTTTTATATCTTCTATTTGCAATTGTACTTCACCACGTTTGTGCGTATTCTCTTCAATGGTATAACAAATATCAAAAGAACGTTTGGTCTTGATATAGCGTGCTTGTGAACTTTGTCCGAAAGCGATGCCATTCATCACATTGTTTGATTTATTGTCTACCAATTCCAACTTGATGTGTTCCTGATCACGCCCTACTACTTTGCTGGTTCCATAATCATATACATTATGTGTACAAAAGATTGGTTTGTGGTTGTCCGGTCCGAAGGGATTGAACTTTTTCAGGTCGGCATGGAACTTCGGAGTGATATCCCGGAAGTCAATTTCTGCATCAATATCAATTACAGCACTGGTCTGTTCCGGCAAAATATGTTCTGTGACATAGGTTTCAAAACGACGGGTGAATTCTTCCACATTTTCCACTTTCATGGATAGTCCTGCAGCATAAGTGTGTCCTCCAAAGTTTTCCAACAAGTCACGACAATGTTCGATAGCTTTGTAGACATCGAAACCTGATACGGAACGGGCGGAACCAGTTGCCAGATTATCTGTACGGGTTAATACAACTGCCGGGCGGTAATAAATCTCTGTAAGGCGTGAGGCTACGATACCGATAACACCTTTATGCCACGCTTCATTATAGATGACAATGGAACGCCGGTCTGCTAGTCCTTCCAAGTGGTCTACAATTTGGTTGGCCTCTTCGGTCATGGTCTTATCCAGATCTTTACGGGTTTCATTGTATTGGTTGATTTGGTTGGCTTTCTCCAATGCTGCCGAGAAGTCCTTTTCTATGAGCAGTTCCACCGCCTCTTTTCCGTTCTGTATACGTCCGGATGCGTTGATGCGCGGACCTATCTTGAATACGATATCACCTACGGTAATTTCTTTTTCTGATAATCCGCATACATCGATAATAGCTTTCAGACCTACACTGGGATTGGAATTCAACTGCTTTAAGCCGTGGTGTGTCAGCACTCGGTTCTCTCCCATGATAGGTACGATGTCTGATGCTACACTGACAGCAACCAAATCTAATAAAGGAGTTAGTTGATGAAATTCAATGCCATTATTCAAAGCGAAAGCCTGCATGAACTTGAAGCCTACACCACATCCCGAAAGATGATCGTAAGGATATGTATTGTCAGCCCGTTTGGCATTCAGAATAGCTACGGCTGGTGGCAATATATCATCAGGCACATGGTGGTCACAGATGATGAAATCGATACCTTTTTCTTTTGCATAAGCAATTTCCTCTACGGCTTTAATACCGCAATCTAACACAATAATGAGTTTTACACCTGTTTCACAGGCATAATCCACTCCTTTTACTGATACTCCGTAGCCCTCATTATATCGGTCGGGAATATAGTAGTCAATGTTCGAATAGAACTGCTGGAGAAATTTGTATACCAATGCTACAGCTGTTGTACCGTCTA
>ERZ780076.352-NODE-352-length-23190-cov-6.508926_pt1 | contig 23190 bp, 18 predicted proteins | sample MGYA00511022_ERZ780076 | MGnify/ENA primary metagenome ERZ780076 (study PRJEB29588, sample SAMEA2148733) | human gut metagenome | biome: human gut; feature: human-associated habitat; material: faeces | place: Denmark | collected 2008/2010 ... | reverse complement strand
CTATCGGTACGGTTACGGCCTTCTGTTCGCCGTCAGACGACAGCTGGAACACGTCTTCGTCCACGGGCGGAGGCGTAGGGTCGGGGCCTGTGCCGCCGCCTTCGTCGTCGCTGCATGCGGTGAATGCCAGCATGGCAAACAGCCCTGCAGCCATCAGTGACAATCTTCTTAACTTCTTCATGGCTGTATGTGTTTTATTTGTCAGTACTTTATTTTTGCAAATAAAACACCTTTTTTAAGAATAACAATAACGGTTTTCCGTTATTTTTGACGCAAGCTTGACGCAATCGGACGCTTATTTGCATTAGGCTTTGCAACCTGTTGGAAACCAATGCGTTATCAACTGCCGTGCAAAAGGCCGTGTTTTAGCGTGCAAAACATGGTCTTTTACACGCTAAAAGGCCGCCTTTCGCATTGCGAAAGACGGCCTTTTGCAAAACGTTTAGGCATGAGCCTCAATGTCATTTCTCTGGTATCTCTTCCAAAGTCTTGACCAGCAGGTCCCAGAACTTTGTCGTTGAAGGCCAGTGGGCGCGTTCGCTCGGGGTGTGGGGCGACTGCAGCGTCGGGCCGAACGAGCAGATGTCAAGACCCGGATACTTTGAAAGTATGATGCTGCACTCCAGTCCTGCATGTACGACTTGCACCGTAGGCTCGTTGCCGAAGAGGTCGTTGTATATCTTGCGCATGCGCTTTATAAGCTCGCTCTTTGTGTTCGGGTCCCATCCGCCGTAAGCTCCGCTGAACTCAACTTTCATTCCTGCCATGTTGAAACAGCTTTCGAGCGATGTGGCCAGCTCGTCTTTCTTCGTCTCGCTTGAGCTGCGCGCCAGGATTTTCACTGCCGCCTTGCCGCCTTCGATGTCAACGATAGCGAGGTTTGATGATGTCTCCACGATGCCGGGTATTGACGGGATGTAACGCCATACGCCGTCGTGCGCCGCGTAGATGGCGTCAACGAGGTTGTCCTGTATCTCCTGCGGCACGACGTTTGCAGGCAGTTCAACGTCTTCAATGACGACTTCGATATTGCCCTCGATGTCCTTGTACTCGTCGTTGAACGTCTCGCGGTAGTTGTTTACAATCTCTTCAAGGTCGGCCTTGTTCTCCTTCGGCAGCGTGAGAACAGCCTCGGCTTCGCGCGGAATGGCGTTGCGCATGTTGCCTCCATGCCATGAAGCGAGGCGCGCCTCGTCGTCGGCGATGGCCTCGCGGATGATGCGCACGAGCATCTTGTTTGCGTTTCCGCGGCCTGCTGAGATTTCAAGTCCGGAGTGTCCGCCCTTCAGTCCCTTTATGGTTATGCGCACTGCGGTGTCATCCTTGTCGCTTTCCTCTTCCTTATATTCCAACGTTGCGGTGATGTCAACGCCTCCGGCGCTGCCTATAATGAGTTCGCCCTCTTCCTCGGTGTCGAGGTTGAGCAGTATTTCTCCTTCCAATTCACCGGCTGGAAGGCCGTTTGCGCCGTACATGCCGGTTTCCTCGTCGGCGGTGATAAGCGCCTCGATGGGTCCGTGCTTCAGGTCTTTGGCCTCCATTACGGCCATGATTGCAGCCACTCCGAGGCCGTCGTCTGCACCGAGAGTTGTGCCCTTTGCCTTCACCCAGTCACCGTCGATGTAGGTCTGTATGGGGTCAGTCTCGAAGTTATGTGTGCTGTCTTTCTCCTTCTGCGGCACCATGTCCATGTGTGCTTGCAGTATGGTGGTCTTGCGGTTCTCCATGCCCGGTGTGGCAGGTTTGCGCATAACGATGTTCTCTGCTTCGTCCTTGAATGCTTCTACGCCAATGTTCTTGGCGAAGTCGAGCAGGAATTGCTGTACCTTTTCAAGGTGTCCCGACGGGCGCGGAACTTGTGTCAGTGCGTAGAAGTTTCTCCAGATGCACTCCGGTTTCAGGTTTTTGATTTCACTCATAGTAACTAAATATTTAAAGGTTCGTATTGTTTGGGGTTGAGAAGGTGAGACGGTGGGAAGGTGAGACGTGCGCTGACGCGGTATTTTCTCACCTTTTCACCCTCTCACCTTCTCACTTTTTGTTTCGTGAAAGCCAACGCAACCCAGCTGTATATGCCGAGAGCCACGACGAGCAGGGTCTGCACGGAGTGGACTATCAGCACGAAGTAGAGGGCGTTGTTGTCGGCCACGCCGTAGAGTATGAGCATGGTCTTTACGGCGAAATGCCACGGCCCGGCCCCGTTGGGGGTGGGAACTATTACGGCGATGCTGCCTACGACGAACGTCACCAAGGCGCACTGGAGGCCGAGATGGGCGGTGAAGTCGAAGCAGAAGAACGTCAGGTAATAGTGCAGGAAGTAGCAAACCCAGATGGCAAGGGTGTAGATTATGAACAGGGGAACGTTCTTTACGCCTTTGAGCGACACCACTCCCTGCCATATTCCGCCTACGGTGGCTTTTACCTTATTGTATATTGAGAGCTTTTTCAGAAGGATGTGTAGCAACAGCAACGCGGCTACGGCACAGGCTGCGGTGACGATGTAGCCCGTGGTGGAGAACTTGCCGAGGATTGAGTCCATGCTCGTGCCCGTCTTGTTGAAGAACGTGGAGAACACCCTCATCTGCATGAAGAGTGTCAGCATGCACACGGCGGCCATGAGCAGCATGTCTATGGCACGTTCGGTTACAACCGTTCCGAGGGCTTTTGGAAACGAAACGTCGTCGTATCTCTTGAGCACTCCGCACCGCGTGAACTCGCCGATGCGCGGCACTACGAGGCTGGCCGCGTATGATAGGAACACCGCATGGACGGCCGTCGCCGTTCTCGGGCGTTCGCCTATAGGCTCAAGCGTCTGCCGCCAGCGCCATCCGCGGAACATCTGTGCCAGTATGCCGAAGGGGAAAGAAAGCAGCATCCACGTCCAGTCCATGCCGTGCAGCAGTATGTCATCGACGCTGCGGAAGTCGAAGTCGCGGTACATCCAATACAGGATGACACCTCCGAACAAGAGCGGAAGCAGTATTTTGACTGTATTGTTGACAATGGATGCAGTTTTCACGCTGTTGAGTGATTTTAATGCAAACTTACAATAAAAAATCCAAACGGCGGTATGTGTGGTTGTTTTTTTTATTCTTTAACCCTAATATGCCGTTCAAATGGTGGTTCCGCACAGGCTTTTCAAGGTGGGTGTTGCTGTTAAGCGCGCAACGGTATTTAAGCTCCCTCCTTTCGGGAGGACTGGTGTGTGTGTGAGGTTTGATTGGGGCGGTTTTCCAATATGCCGTCTTTTAGCCTGCAAAAGGTGGCATATTGGAACGCAAAAGGTGGCCTTTCACAATGCGAAAGGCCACCTTTTGCAAAACAGGCGGATAACGCCATTGGCGTAAGGGGTTAGGATATGTTCATAGAGTGTTGGTCATAGTTGCCGTCATTCCGTAAGAAGGGCGTCGTGAAGGATCTTCTTCAGGCGTTCGACGAGCGTCATGGAGGGTTGCGGTTTTTGGGGCGTGTCAGGCTCTACGGCTGTTCCGCCTCCACCGAAAGGCGTGCCGTCGCCGCCCGGAGTGTTGGCTTCTGTGCCTGTTCCGTTGTTGTCGTTACCGCCGGAAGGCTCGTCGTCGTCGGGCGTTTCACCGCCATCGGTGTTTGTGACGGTTATCGGTATATCGTCATGATTTTGCGGAGTAGTGTCGCTCTTGCCGTTGCCGGGAGAGTAAAGCTTCTTTATCAGTCCGCGGTAATGCTCGTCGTCATTGTCCCTTTTGCTGTCGTCTGTCGAGTCGAAGTCCTTGTCTTCATCGTCAAGTCCTGTGGCAAGTATGGCTATCTTGGCGTCTTCGCCTATGGTATCGTCGTCGGATACGCCCCATATTACTTCAATTTGCGGCGACAGCTCGTCCATGAACGCGTCGATTTCCTGTAGCTCGTCAACGAACAGCGGACAGTCAGGATTGGTGTAGATGTTGAACAGTATGCGCTTGGCCTTGCTCACATCGCAGCCGTAGAGCAGGGGAGAGTCAAGGGCGTTGATTATTGCTTTCTCCACACGGTGCTCTCCTCCGGCGCGTCCTATGGCCATTATCGCGCCTCCGCCGCCTTTCATCGTAGTCTCGACATCGCGGAAGTCAAGGTTAATGTCGCCTTCGATGGTGATAAGTTCGGATATGCTCTTTACCGCGTTTCCAAGCACGTTGTCGGCGTACTTGAAAGAATCCTTTACCGAAATGCGCGTGTCTGAATATACTTCACACAGGCGTTCGTTGTTCACAATGAGTAGTGCGTCGACGTTCTTGCGCATCTCTTCGACCCCCTTCAGTGCCTTTATTATCTTCCTTTCCTTCTCGAAATAGAACGGGATTGTTACCACTCCGATTGTCAACATGCCCATTTCCTTGGCGACGGAGGCCACCACCGGGCCTGCGCCAGTGCCCGTGCCGCCTCCCATTCCGGCTGTGATGAACACCATTTTCGTGTTGTCTGAAAACAGCTTCTTTATCCCGTCGATGCTCTTCTCGGCCTCTTCCTTGCCCTTTTCGGGTACGCCGCCGACACCCAATCCGCAATCGCCGAGCAGTACTTTGACGGGCACAGGCGAGTGGGCAAGCGACTTGCTGTCGGTGTTGCAGACGGCAAACGACACGTCGCTGATGCCTTCCTCATACATGTTTCTCACCGCGTTGCAGCCTCCGCCGCCAACGCCGATGACCTTGATGATGTTCTTTGTCATGTCCACGGGTTCGCCGTAGTCGACTATGCTATGTCTTGTTTCTTGCATGATGTTACGGTTTTATGCCGCAAAGATAGTTATCTTTCATATAAAGACAATATGTCTGCAAGGCTTGCAGACGAAAAAACTTTACACGGTACGGCTGTTTTAATGAAATAAAGGAGTATTTTTGCATCATGGAAACAGTGGGAAACGGCATGGGAAACGCGGAAGAACTGGCAAAGGAACTGCGCGTGTTGGTGGCAAGGATGGAGCAGACGGGGCGTTATGACCTGATGCTCCGTGCCATAAGCGTGCCCGTGCTGGAGCGTCTGCGCATTGAGGCCGCACGCGCAAAGCTGAGCCGGCTGGTGATAACGCGCGATTTCCGCTTCATCTTGCAGGACTATAACAAGGAGGTGGCGCTTACTCCTGTACACAAGGCTTTGTACATATTCTTCCTCAACCATGAGGAAGGCATTGAGTTTAAGGACTTGTCCGACCATGCGGAAGAGTTGCGCAGGCTGTACAAACTCGTGTCGCCAAGCTCTGACTCGGCCAAGATTGACGACACGGTAAGCCGCCTCACCAATCCTACCGACAATGCAATCAACGAGAAATGTTCACGCATCAAGGCCGCGTTTGCCTGCCTTATGGATGAATACACATTAGATTATTACATGATAAGCAGCCACACCACGCGTCATTTCAACAGCTCGATGCGTGTATGGTTCAAGCGTCTTAAACTCATCACGCTGCCGAGAGAGCTTGTTGTCAGGGAGTATGAATAGTGGAAACGGACAGTGAAAAGCGGAAAAGTGAAAAATCCGAATGCTTTATAGGGTGATGGATTTTTCACTTTTCCGCTTTTCATTGTTCGCCCTGTTTTGAAGGTTCAGCGTATTTCTTTCCCAAAACACGCCGCCGCTGTAGCCCTGTATGCTCTTGTCTTTGTCGGCCATGGCGAGGCGTTTGGCGGCGAGCAGGGCGTAGTCACGGTTTATTTCAATGCCGCAGTACTGCCTGCCGAGCTTCTTGGCGACGACCGATGTTGTGCCGCTGCCAAGGAAAGGGTCGAACACTACGCCGCCTTCGGGGCAGGAGGCGAGGATTAGTTTTGCTATAAGTTTCTCAGGTTTCTGTGTGGGATGTTCGGTGTTTTCGGGCATCGACCAGTACGGAATGCTGATGTCGTCCCAAAAGTTTGAGGGGTGGGTGAGGCGGAAATTGCCGTCTTCTGTCTCTTCCCAGTCCTTCGGTTTGCCGTCAACCTTATAGGGGGCGATGACGCGCCGCTTCATCTTCACCGCTTCAACGTCGAAGTAATAGTTGTCGGCATCCATCACGGCGAACCATATATCCTCCATGGCGTTTTTCCAGTTAGTCTTCGCTCCGCGCCCTTTCTCGCGCTGCCAGGTGATGCGGTTCTTTATGGTTGCTACCGAGTCGAGCACCTGGAACACCGCACTTGAGCTTTTCCAGTCACAACATACGTACAGGCTGCCGCCGGGCTTCAGGCATTTTACAATCTTAGGAAGCCAGCTGCGTATGTATTCAGTGTAGCTGTCGTTATTAGTAGCCTTGAACTTCATACCTGCAAAATCTTTTGAAAGGTTGTAGGGAGGGTCTACCACGAGCAGGTCGGCGAAGCCTTCGGGCAGGAAATCGATGATGTCGAACAAGTCTTGGTTGATAGTTTTGCCAACAATGTCGCTTGCGGTGCAGGCCGCGTCAATCTTGCTCAGGCAGGGTTGGAGTGCGGCCTTGTCGGCTTCTGTCAGTATGATTGTATGGTTTCTTTCAGAGCGTGGTTTTTCCATAGGCTGTTGTTTTTGTGGCAAAATTACTCAATTTAGGGCAAGGCGGCAAATTTGCCGGCGGTAAAAGTACCGCGCTTGCAAGGCACTTGGAACGTGCTTTGTGGCCTATGGCGTAGCGTATTGATATTCAATGCGTTGTAAAAGACCGTCTTTTACAGCGCAAAAGGTGACCTTTTAGAAGGTAAAAGACGGTCTTTTGCCTTCTAATTTGCCACCTTTTAAATTGAGAGTTGATAATTGGGAATGGATAATTATGATTTGCCTTGTTGGCAAGCAGCCTTAAAGGTAATCATAATTATCCATTTTCAATTTCCCATTCTCAATTAAAAGCGGCATCCTCCCCAGCCCTTCCGAAGGGAGGGAGCTTTATATGCTTTTTCTGATTAGGTATATTAGTCTTATCTGCCTTATTTGTCCTGTTCATTCTGAATAAAGCAAGAAAATCACAAAAATAAAAAATCCGCTTCCTTTTTGGAAACGGATTTTTGTTCTTGTTATTACCACATCTTGCTTATCAGACCGAGCTTTGTCGCGTCGATAAACTCGATTATGTGGCGCACTTCCGGCCCGTCGGGCACCTGCTCGCGTATCTGGCGCACGGCGTCGAACACGCTTGTCTGTCCGTGGAACACAAGGCGGTAGGCGTTGGCGATGTGGTCCTGCACCTTGTTGCTGACATTGTGGATGTCAAGTATCGTAGCGTTGACGCCTCCATACTTGACGGGGTTGTCGGCAGCGATGATGTAAGGTGGCACGTCGCGGCTCAGGCGGCAGCCTCCCTGTATCATGGAACCTCGGCCTACACGCACGCCTGCGTTGGCGATAACGTTCGACGAGAAAATCACATCGTTCTCAATATCGCAGTCGCCGGCTATTTTTGTTCCGTAGCCGAACACGCAGTTGTCGGAAATCTTTGTGTCGTGCGATACGTGTACGCCTTCCATCAACACGTTGTGGTTGCCTATTACGGTTTTTCCGTCGCTGAATGTTGCACGGTTGACTACCACGTTTTCACGTATGATGTTGTTGTCGCCGATAATAAGCGTGGAGTTGTCGCCCTTGAAGTTGAAGTCTTGCGGAATGGCAGCGAGCACGGTGTTCTGGTACACAGTGTTGCCGCGTCCCATGCGTGTGCCGTTCATTATGCTGACGTAGGGATAGATGACGCAGTCGTCGCCAATCTCAACGTCGCCCTCGATGTAGGCGAAAGGGTAGATGGTGACATTCTTTCCGATTTTCGCCTTCGGGTCTATTTCTGCTTTTGGACTTATCATATTGTTTAATTTTAATCGGTTATAAGGTTGTGGGTTTTACGGTTATACGGTTTGAGTTGTTGTGAGGTCATAACGGTTTTCCGGCTTTTACCGTATAACCTTATGACCTCATAACCGCACAACCCTACACTTTACTCTCTTCCTCCGCCAAGGGCGTAATAGAGGTTTACGACAGCCTGCATCTTGTAGAAGTCGTCCTGTACCTTTGACAGCTCGGCATTGAGCAGCGACTGTTGCGCCGTGATAACTTCAAGGTATGTGCTGCCGCCCATATTGAAGAGGTCTTTGGTATACTGGACGTTCTTTGTCAGGCTTTCAACCTGCTTTGCCTCAAGCTTGCTCTTCTCGTCGGACGAGTTGTAGAGCACGAGCGCGTTGCTGACTTCGGAACCGGCTGAGAGCACTGCGTTCTGCCAAGTGTTGTAGGCTTGCTCCTGCGTCGCCTTGGCAACTTTAAGCTGCGCTACGAGCTGTCCGTTCTGGAATATAGGCTGAACGAGGCTTCCTATGGCGCTAAGCAGCCACTTGCCTGGGTTCACAATGCCCATGCCTGAACTGTTGGTGAACGCGCCGGAGCCGCTGATGGTTATGTTCGGATAGAACTTCGAGCGTGCAGCCTGCGTGTCGTAGAAGCACTGGGCGAGAGTCATCTCTGCATAGTGTACGTCAGGACGGTTGTTGAGCATCTGTATGGCAATGCCCGTGCTGAATTCCGTAGGCAGCGACTGGTTCTCGATTTTGCCTCGTGCAATGGTCTGTGCCTGCTGACCCAAGAGCAGCGAGAGCGAGTTCTCGGTCTCGCGGATTTGGCGTTTCAAGTCGGCAGCCTGCGCCAATACCGAGTAGTAATTGGCCTCGGCGCTCTGCACGCTGGTCTCTTTTGCGTTGTTGAGTTCCTTCTGCAACTTCATCATGTCCCATGTCTCCTTGGTCAGCTGGGTCATGTTGTCAACTATTTCAAGCTGCTTGTCGAGCATCAGCAGCGTGTAATAGGCGTTCGCAATGTTTGCGATGAGGTTGGTCTTTACTACAAGCTGGTAGTCCTTTGTAGCCAAGAGGGCCATCTGCGCGCTGCGCTTCTGGTTCAGAAGGTTGCCGAAGAGGTCGATGCTCCAGCTGGCATTGATTGGCAATGAGTATGTTTTCGTAGCCTTGCTTCCGTCCCATGAGGAGATGGTTCCTTGCGGAGAGAACGTGAACGAAGGAACGAATGCCAGTTTGGCCGCCGTGAGTTGTGCCTCAACCATCTTCACATTGAGGGCGGCGTTGAGCAGGTCGGTATTGTGTTCAAGTCCTTGTTCGATCAGTGCCTGCAGTTGCGGGTCGGTGAAAACGCTGCGCCAAGGCAGGTTGCCGAAGCTCGTAGTGTCGGTTACCGCCAGCGTGTCGGTGGTTGATGTCACGTCGCGCACCAATCCTGTGGCGTTCACCTCCGGGCGCTCGTACTTGTTGTAGATTCCGCAGCTGCTCATGATGGCAGCGGCGGAAACGAGTATCAAAATATTATTTCTTTTCATCTTATTTGTCATTTTTCTTGTTTTCTACCGGACGGGTGTACTGCAACAGCTCGGTGTCAACGGTTGCGTTGTCGTCGTCGAACTCAAGCGGCTTAACCTTCTCCTGCAAATATTGGAATATGTAGAAGAGCGCCGGAACTATCAGAAGCTGGCAAATCATACCTATAAGCATACCGCCGATTGCGGCTGCGCCGAGGGTCATGTTGCCGTTATATCCCACACCTGTAGGCCGGAGCAACGGCATAAGACCGATAATCATCGCCAAAGAAGTCATCAAAATCGGTCGCAGACGGGCTTGAGCACCAAGCACTGACGCCCATGAGAGTGCCATACCTGTTCTTCTTCGCTCGAGGGCGAACTGCACGATAAGGATGGCGTTCTTGGCCAAAAGTCCGATAAGCATGATGAGCGCAATCTGCATGTAGATGTCGTTCTGCTTTCCAAACAGGTCTGTGAATATGAACGCGCCGGCGATACCGAACGGAATTGACAATATGACTGACAGAGGTACGAGATAACTCTCATACTGTGCGCTCAAAATCAGGTACACGAAGGTAAGACAGAGCACGAAGATAATCATCGTGGAACTGCTTGATTCCTGCTCTGAACGTGTCAGACCGGAGAACTCGTAACCGAAACCTGTCGGCAATGTGGTGCTTGCCACTTCCTCAACGGCGCGTATGGCGTCACCCGAAGAGTAGCCGTCGGCTGCGGTGGCGTTGATGTCGATTGACGTGAACAGGTTGAAACGTGCGATTTCCTGTGGACCGTAGACCTTTGTCATCGTCACGAACTCGTTGATTGGAGCCATGCCGCTGCTTGTCCTTACATAAATGTTGTTCATGCTGTTCAGGTTCTCTCGCATCTTCGGGTCAGCCTGAATCATGACACGGTAGAGCTTACCGAACGAGTTGAAGTTCGACGCATACAGACCGCCATAATATCCCTGCATTGCCGTAAGCACGGTGCTCGGATCGATGCCGCTCTGCTTGCACTTCTCTACATTTACGTCGATTTGGTACTGCGGGTACTGTGAGTTGTACGAAGTCATGGCCGTTGCAATCTCGGGACGCTTGTTCAACTCCGCCAGGAAGTTCTGTGTTATGTTGAAGAAGTTGTTGACATCGCCACCGGTACGGTCAAGCATTGAGAATGTCAAACCGTTGGTTGCCGAGAAACCTTGCACCATAGGCGGCTGGAACGCCAGTATCTGTGCGCCCTTGATGGCTGCCGTCTGCTTGTAAATCATGGCGAGAACCATCTTCGAACCCATGCTGTGTACGTCAAAATACTTCATGAATCCTTCTTCCTTGTCACGTGCCTCAAACGACTTGAGCTTGATGACGAACGTTCCTTGGTTGGTACCTTGGCCGGAGATGAAGTTGTAACCGGTGATGCGCAGACGGTTTTCGATTGCCGGGTTGGTGGCAAGCATGGAGTCTACTTGGTCCATAACTTCATTGGTCTTGGTAAGAGATGTACCTGGAGCGGTTGAAACCGTACAGAACACCGTACCCGTATCCTCGTCAGGAACAAGGCCTGTTCTGGTGTTCATAGCCGTAAACACGAGGGCTGCTATGCCGACAAGTACGGAAACGATTGGGATAGCCGGTTTCTCAACAATCTTGCGGACGCTCTTCGTGTATTTGTCCTGCACCTTGCCGTAAGCCCCGTTGAATGCGGCGCAGAAGCGGTCGAGCAGCGACATCTTGCGTGCAGAGCCGTCCTCATTCTTCGGTTTCAGAAGGATTGCACACAACGCAGGAGACAACGTCAACGCATTGATAGCCGAGATGACGATTGAGATAGCCATCGTAATACCGAACTCCTTGTAGAACGTTCCCGACGTTCCGCCGATGAACGACACAGGGATGAACACGGCCGACATCACAAGCGTGATGGAGATGATAGCTCCGGAGATTTCATTCATCGCGTCGATTGAGGCCTGGCGTGCCGACTTATAGCCCAAGTCGAGCTTCGCATGGACGGCCTCGACGACGACGATGGCATCGTCGACGACTATCGCAATGGCCAAGACTAACGCCGAGAGCGTAAGCAGGTTGAGCGAGAAGCCGAACACATAAAGGAAGAAGAACGTACCGACAAGTGACACCGGCACCGCGATAAGCGGTATGAGCGTCGAGCGGAAGTCCTGCAAGAAGATGAATACGACGATGAACACCAGCACGAACGCCTCTATGAGGGTGTGTACAAGGTTGTCGATTGACGCGTAAAGGAACTCCGTCACGTCCTGCATGTACTTGATTTCCACGCCCGGAGGCAACAGTTCGCGCTGCTGGTCGATAACTTTCTTAATGTCGTTGACTATCTGCGTAGCGTTAGAACCTGCGGTCTGTGTCACCATCATCATGACGGCGGGTCTGCCGTCAACCTTTGACGTAACGCTGTAATAAAGTCCGCCAAGCTCCACTCGTGCGACGTCCTTCACGCGGATGGTGTTGCCGTTGGCGTCGCTTGATATTACCATGTTCTCGAACTCCGTAGGAGTCTGCAGGCGGCCACGGTACTTTATGGTGTACTCGTACTGGTTGTCGCTCTGCTCGCCGAACTTACCCGGAGCGGCCTCGATGTTCTGCTGTGAGAGCACATTAGAGATGTCAGACGGCATAAGGCCGTAGTTCTTCATCTTGATGGGGTCGAGCCATATACGCATAGAGTACGTCTTGGCACCCATCACTTCGCAGTCGCCCACACCGTTGACACGTTTCAGTGCCGGGATGATGTTGATGTCGGCGTAGTTCTGCAAGAATTTCTCGTCGTAACGCTCGGGGTCGCCGACGATTGACATAAGGAGCACCGTAGAGGTCTGTCGCTTCTGCACGGTGACACCGGCTCTGGTAACTTCCGCCGGAAGAAGTGCGGATGCTTGCGATACGCGGTTCTGCACGTTCACCTGGCACATGTCGGCGTTCATTCCTTGTTTGAAGAACACCGTGATGCGGCCCGAGCCTTCGTTCGTAGCGGTGGATGTCATGTAGGTCATGCCTTCCACACCGTTGATCTGCTCTTCCAAAGGCACGATGACCGAGTTCAACACGGTCTGTGCGTTGGCTCCCTGATAGTTTGCGCTCACGCTGACGGTAGGGGGCGCAACGTCAGGGTACTGCTCCATAGGCAGCGAAACCAATCCGATAAGACCCAGGATGACTGTCAGGATTGAGATGACCGTTGACAGCACCGGGCGCTTTATGAAGTTGTCTAATCTCATTGTTTTATCTTTTAAGTTGACAAGTTAACCAGAGACGAGCAGACAAGGGAATTTGCTTTGTACTCAGGCAACATGACAGACAGAGCCTGTACATGACTTGTCTGCTTGTTACTCGTCTGCTTGTTCCTTGTAAAAAACTATTTTGTCAAGTTTTCCTTGAGCTTGTTCAGGTCGTTCTGGCTTGCGCCCATCTGGCTGGTCTTCTTCAGCTTTTCCTGATACTGCGCTTCGGTGATAGGCGTTATCTGCATTCCGTCCTTCAGGGTTGTAACGCCCTTCACTACGATACGGTCGCCGGCCTTCAGTCCGCTTTCTATAATGTAGCTCTTTCCGTCGTTGTTGGGGTTGACGTTCACATTGGTGTATTTAACCTTGTTGTCCTTTCCTACTACGTAAACGAAGTAGCGGTCCTGCACCTGTACCACTGCGTCTTGCGGCAATACAATGACGCCTGTGCTTACGTGCGGCACGATAATGTAGCCTGAGCCGCCGCTCTTGAGCAGGTGTTCGGGGTTGGGGAAGTCTGCGCGCATCGATACAGAGCCTGTAGACTGGTCGATTACACCGCTGACGGCAGCCACTTTTCCGTCGTGGTTATACGTTGTTCCGTCGGCCAGCTGCAGCTTGACAGCCGGGTATTCGCTTATTGCTGCGTGAAGTCCGCCCTTTTCTTTTGTCATGTCGAGCATGTCTTTCTCGGTCATTGAGAAGTACACCTGCATCGTGTTGATGTCCGACACGGTGGTCAGCGCCTGTGCGCTCGACGCGCTCACGAGTGCTCCAACGCGGTAGGGCAGGTCGCCCACAACGCCGTCAGACGGGCTGGTTACATAGCAGAAGTCCAAGTTCTGCTTTGCCGACACGTAGTTGGCCTTGGCCTGTGCCAGCGCGGCCTGTGCGTTCTCGTAGCTGTTTTTCGACGATTGCAGCTCGTAAGTACCGATTACGTTGTTGGCAAACAGCTTCTGGTTGTTCTCGTAAGTCAGCTTTGATGTGTTGAGCTGAGCTTCGGCAGAGTTGACGGCAGCCTTTGCCTGGCGCACCGCCGCTTCATAAGTTACCTTGTTGATTTCGAACAGTACTTGTCCTTTCTTTACAGTCTGTCCTTCCTTGACATACATCTTCGTGATAAATCCTGAAACCATCGGACGAATCTCAACGTCCTGCACACCACGGATTGTGGCCGGGTAAGTGGTCTGCAGTTCGGCGTTTTGGGTTTCGATTGTCCTCACGGCGTACTCGTTGTCGCCGCTTCCACCTTGCTTGCCGCCGCACGATGCAAGCATCACGGCAGCCGTTGCGAGCAATAGAAAATTGTTCTTTTTCATACCTATTTATTGAAACTATTTTGAGATTTTCTTGTAAATGCCGGTGTCATGAACGGTCTTGATAGTGAAAACTATTTTTGTCCGTCCGGTTTTCGGAGTGCAAATGTACATATTATAATTGTATTTTGTAGCAGGTCTAAATGATAATTATCGTGTTTTAACTTTATTTTGTTCGGGAATTGCCTGCCGTAAAAGGCTTCGGAGGGCTTCCTGCGTGAAGTCGGCAAGTGTCATGCCTGTAGGCGGAACATGCACTGCGGCATGGTGGAATGCAGTGACGGCGCGTTAAGGATATTTAGTATTTCGGTGTTTAGGTTTAACATTCAAACTTTGTCAAACGGGAAGTTTCCATGCCTATTGTGTCCGTTCACAGTGCGAGAAGCCGGCAGCCGTGTGGCGGAAAACGGTCTGTCAGAGTTTGAAATACCGTCATTTGTGCCGCAAAAAGCTGTGTTTTGCAATGCGGAAAGCGGTCTTTTGCGTTGTAAAAGGCCATCTTTTGCAGTGTAATTCACGGCCTTTTGCATGGCCGGAAAATGCCAGATTATGTGTGCCCGGCCGTAACCCGTTGGCTTGCAGGCATATACCAAATCAGCTGTTTATGGGCTTTTTTATGTAAAAGTCTGTTTGTGCCGCTGCGAAAGGCGTTTTAGCCATTGTTAATTAACATTCTAAGGCTTGCTTCTGGTTAACGTATCTTAATTTTGATGGGCTTTGTCTGTCGCTTTAATGCTGGCTGACGGTATCGCCGAAACGTTAAAAAACGACAAAAATCGGCTGTTGCCGTACCCGATTTCAAGGTCAAATTGTATAATAAGCAGAAACAAACAACATATCAATGAACTGTCTTTCAACTTACATCAAACATCTTGCAGCGGCGTTCATAATTGTATTCGGCTTTGCAGCCAACGCCGGTGCGGTGACCGGCAACGGCCTCGTTACGCTGACACTGGCCGATGAGCCACTGCCTGAAGCCCTGAAAAAGATAGAGCAGGCAGGCGGCAAGAGCATCCTCTTTACTTACAGCGAGACCGGGCGTTACCGCGTAACGGCCACGATAAAGGACAAGACGCAGGCCGAAGCCATAGCCGCCGTGCTTGCCGGAAAGCCTTTCTCGTTTATCGAGCGGCAGGCTTACTTCGTGGTGCAGTACAGCCGTGACGGCGCGAAAAGCACCGGAGTGACGGGCCGTGTAACCGATGACAAGGGCCGTCCGATGGGCTTCGCCAACGTGATAATGCTTTCCGCGCGCGATACTTCTTATATAAGCGGCTGCGTTACCGAGGCCGACGGCTCGTTCGCTTTTCCCTCAATGCCGCGCGAGCGGTGCCTGCTCAAGGTGTCGTTCGTGGGTTTTAAGACGGTTCTTACGGACTGTCGGCAGACAAACGACATCGTGTTGTACGGCGATTCGCGGCTGCTCAAGGGCGTAACCGTCACCAACAACCGCCCCATGGTTGAGCGGCGCGGCTCTACTTTGGTGGCAAACGTGGCCGGTTCGCCGCTTGCGCAGATGGGTTCGGCTGACGACATGATTGCCAGCCTGCCCCTTGTCAACGGCGAGGACGGCAGCTACAGCGTCATCGGTCGCGGTTCGGCGGAGGTCTATATCAACAGCCGTAAGGTGCGCGATGCCGTAGAACTGAAGCAACTTCAGGCCGACGAGATACTTTCCGCGGAGATAATAATGAACCCCGGGGCGCGCTATTCGTCGGAAACCGGCGCGGTAATACGCCTCAAAACGAAGCGGAGGCAGGGCTACGGACTTAGCGGACAGGCCACAGCACTGTGGTCGCAGGGGCGCAACGGGCATGGAAACCAAGGCGTGTCGCTTAACTACCGCACCGGCGGACTTGACATCTTCATGCGCGGATACTTCTTCGAGGACAACGATTACAGCTCCTCGTCAACCACTACTGCCATGTGGACGCGCTCCACGTGGCGCACCTCCATACACAACTCGGGCACAGACCGCAGTGCCAACTTTCGCGGCGAAATAGGCTTCAACTATGAGCCTGACGCGCACCAGTCGTTCGGCGTGCGCTATGTTCCCGGCAAACTGTTCGGCAAGGCACGCTCGCGGCGCACGGGCAATACCGTGGTATGCCGCGACGGTAGTCTCGTTGAAGAGCTTAACTCTGTGTCGTCTTCTGACATGACAGCCGATTGGAGTCACTCCGTCAACGCATATTACAACGCCACGTTCGGTTCCTGGGGCGTCGACTTCAACGCCGACTATTATACGTCTGACCGGCATACGGGGCAGAAAGTTATGTATGACGGCGTGGTTGATGCCTCGTCAATAAACGACGTAAGCAACCGGCTGTACGCCGTAAAGCTCGTGCTGTCACGCCAGATAGGCAAGGGACAGCTGTCAGTCGGCACCGAAGAGACCTTTACCGACAGGCGCGACCGCTTCACGCAGAGCGGCTTTTCCGCCGATGCCGACGACCATCTGCGCCAGTCTTACTACTCGGTCTTTGCCGATTACGGCATCACCCTCGGGCGGTTCAGCCTCTTGGCGGGCCTCCGTTACGAGCATCAGCGCACCAAATACTTCGAGTCCGGCGTGCTCAACAGCGAGCAAAGCCCCACTTACGACGACCTTCTGCCGTCCCTGTCGGTCGATTACCAGCATGGCGACTTTGTCCTTTCGCTGGCTTACAGGCTGATGAAATTGAACCCGTCTTACCGCATGCTGTCGAGCGCAACAAGCTATTCAAGCAAGTACATGTACGCGAACGGCGACCCGAACCTCGTTCCGCAGAAGCACAACTACGTCTCGCTGTTCGGCGGATGGAAGTGGATTAACCTCAGTCTGTTCTACGATTACACGAAAAACATGTACACAACGTACTACAAACCGTACAATGACGACACCCATCCGGGCGTGATGTTGCAGACGATGGCAAGCATTCCGCACACGCAGCAGTATGGGGTTGCACTGTCGCTTACGCCGAAAATAGGTTTCTGGCAGCCCAACTTCGAGGCTGACATCAGCTGGTATGACGCCGATGCAACGTCAATCGGCATAACGAAACACTGGAACGAGCCTGACATAACCTTGGAACTTGCCAACTACTTCACGTTCAACCACGGCTGGTTTGTCAAGCTGTACGGCACTTACACGTTCTATTCAAGGCAGAGCTACGCCATCACTCGCCCTGTGGGCTACGTCGACTTCCGCGTGGCAAAGACGTTCCTGAAGGACAAGTCATTGAAGGTTGCGCTTGATGTCAAGGACATATTCGACACCCGCGTTTATCCTTTCACGGCCTACGGCGACCGCACTTATTCGTCGAGCGACAACTACCGCGACTACCGGCGGATTGAACTAAGCCTAACGTACACGTTTAACGCCACGAAGAGCAAGTACCGCGGAAAAGGCGCCGGACAAAGCGAGAAACAGCGAATGTAGTGCCGCCGTTACGCAGATAATGGCTAATTTTGCAGTGAAGAATTAGCCAAAAACAAACGAATGGACAACGAAGAAAACAAGATAGAGCTGTTCCGCCGCATGTTCTGCGAGCATTATCCACGCCTGGTGAGGCTTGCCGTGCAGCTGACAGGCGACGATGAGGAGGGGCGCGACGTGGTTTCCGACGTGATGGAGACGGCCTGGCGCAACTTCGGCGGCATCGACACGGCACGCCAGGGCACATGGTTGCGCACCTGTGTGTACAACGCTTGCCTGAACAGATTGAAGCACCGGGGCGTGGAAAGCCGCCATGCGGCACTGATGGCGGAGTCCTGTCGCATGGCGACAGAGGCAGACATGGTGGAGCGCGAGCGGCTGGTGGCTGGGGGCGGGGGGCGTGCGGCGTGGGGGGGGGGTGGAGGCTGTTGCCGGACGGTTGGAAGAGCCTACACGGACAGTCATACGGTTGTGTTACTACGAGCACAACACGTACAGCCAGACCGCCGCACGCCTCGGAATAAGCCCTGAAACAGTGAAAAAGCATATACGGAAAGCACTGCGCATGATGCGCGAAGAAATAAAAATACAGGAGGATTGACCATGGACGACAACAGGAAACATCAAGATACAGACTTCAGCGAGGACGACATGAGGCTGCTCTACGCCCTCGGCGAGGCCACAGGCGACTTGCCGTCGGCCGGCGAAACGCAGTCGGCATGGGCGGCGTTCGAGGCAAAGCACCGCACGGATAGCCGCCCACGGCCGCCCCAGCCGCAAGCCCGCAATATGGGCACGGACGGCGGCTGCCGCCGTGGCGATAGTAGTGCTCGTGATGCCTTGGCAGCGGCTTAGGGACGTGACAGAGGGCCTTGAAACGTTTACGGCAATGGACGTTCCGCAGCACGTCGAGCAGACGGTGAAGGGCGGAAACACCGTCATCAGCACCCCTGCCGCCACCACCTTGCAGGCCGTTTTGCCCGACGGCACGCGCGTGTTGCTCGGCGCAAGCTCGCGCATTGAGTATCCCCGGAGCTTTGACGGACTACAGACAAGGGAGGTGAAGCTCACCGGCAAGGCGCGTTTTGAGGTGAAACATGACGCCGCAAAGCCGTTCACCGTCCATGCCGACGGCCTTGATGCGCGTGTGCTCGGCACTGTTTTTGATGTCAGTACCTATCCCGGCACACACGGCTCTGTGACGCTTTACAGCGGCAAAGTGCAGGTGAGCGCCGGTGGCGGAGTACGTCCGGAGACGCTGAAACCCGGCCAACGGGCCATGCTCGACGGCAGGCAAGGGCTGAAAGTGACGGCAGTTGACATGCAGGCAGCAGCCGGATGGAGCAACGGCATGTTCAGTTTCGACGACGCAAGGCTTGAAGACGTGATGGCGGAAATAGGCGCATGGTATAACGTAAGCGTCAGTTTCCTGTCGCGTAAGCCGTTGGACGTGCGCGTACACTTCAACATTCCGCGCACCGTAACGCTGCGACAGGCCGTAGAAGCACTTAACGACATGGGCATAGCGACGTTCCGTTATGATGGGAAAAGGGTGATGGTTAAGGAAAAATAACGGTATATTTTATCCACTTTATTTGTGGATTTGAATATAATTACTATCTTTGCGCACACAGTTCCCTTATTATGGAAATAACATTTGAGAAGGAATACCTGCGTCAATTGTACGAAAACGGCAAGTCTACGGACAAGAAACATAGGTTTCAGCCGCATATAATAGCAAGATACCAAGCAAGAATTAAAATGCTTGAACAGGCAACATGCGTGGAAGAGCTATATCCTTACAAGGCTTTGCACTATGAAGTATTGAAAGGAGACAAGGCCGGTGTTTCGTCAATAAGGGTTAACGACCAATACAGGATAGAGTTTACGGTGACGCAAATGGCTGCCGAAACCGTTGTAACAGTGTGTAATATAATCGAACTGTCGAACCATTACAAATGACAATTAATGCTATGGAGAAATATGTTTGCCAACGACCGATACATCCGGGAGAGATATTAAAGGAAGAAATTGAATACCGCAACATAAAGCAAAGCGCATTGGCGGAACAAATGGGGATGTCGTACAAGATGCTCAATGACATTCTTAACTGCCGCCGTCCGCTATCTACGACAACCGCCTTGTTGTTTGAGGCGGCGTTGGGGGTAAGTTCTGACATGCTTATGCGCATACAGCTTGACTACAACATGCGTACAGCACGAGAGAACAAGACGCTTGCACAGCGTTTGGAAAGCATACGCAAGGCTGTGGCTATGCTGTGATTGTGCTTCCGCTCAACGGCTATGTATGCAATAAAATGTGATTGGGTAAACGTGCATAATGTTGCATATAGACGCATGAAATCGACAAAACGTCAAAGCGGAAATGTACGTTTGAACGGTCAAACCAGATGAAGCAAAGCGGCGGAAACGGTCTGTTGCGCCTTGGAACATGACCTGACGCAACGCCATTGACGGCCTTTGGGAATGTAAAAGACGGCCTTTTGCATCCCGAAAGGCCGTCTTTTATATTGCTTTTTGCCGTCAAAAACCATTGTTTTTACGGTCTTTTTCACCCTAAACAAGGCTTTTCAGGGCTGTTTTCAGCCGTCAGTCATTGCACACCAAGCGACTTTTTAGGCATAAACTGCTGATATTGAACATTTTATTTTTGCACGCATGAGAATGCGATATTTCGTCCTCTGATTTTTATTTTTCGGAATAACGCGGTCTCAATGCGTCAAGGAAAACCAATAAGTAAGCAACAACTGCCGTTACGCTAACGTTTTGTTATGGTGCGCGGTGTGGCCTGCGGATATGTTAAAGGTTTGTTAAACGTACAACGCCGGCTTTGTTTTTCAGTGATAAATACCTAACTTTGTTAGTTATAAGAATGGAAGCTGGCCTGGCGGCGGACTGTCGCCTTGGCATGACTTCGTGCCGACGATAACCTTATAAAACTGAAAACATGAAGAAAACAATCATTTCCGCGCTCTTTGCCGTGTTCTGTATGGGCGCTTTTGCCGACAATTTCACAATCAGCGGACGCCTTACCGACGTGGCGAACGACACGCTACAGATTGAATATGTGTGCCATATCCCGGAGCGTAAGATAACCGAGGTGAAGGTGCCAGTTGATGGCAGCGGCGGCTTTACGTACTCATGCAGTATCGACTATGCCGTGGAAGCGTCGCTGAAGGTACAATCAAATGGCAACGAGTCGTTTTTCTTCTTCGTGCCAAATGAGAGCGTCGAGGTCGTGGGAACGTCTGACTTTGAGGCCGGATGGACGCTCAAGGGAACGGCGTTCTACCAAAAACTTGACAGCGTAAGGCTCATGGAGCTGCCTTTTTTGACGGAAGAGAAGGCCGCGTCGGACAAATACCGCAACGGCATCGCACAAGGACAGGACGAAAACCAACTGAAAGCTGCAAGAGACTCGGTGCAGAGAGACATCAACGACAGGAAGCGCGAAGCCCTGCGTCCGTACATAATGCAGCATCTTGACGACGAGGTTACGGCCACGATGCTGTTCTCGCTTGACTACAAAGAAATACCGCAGGTTATCAACAGGATGTCGCCCGAGGTGCGTAACGGCCGCTTCAAGGACTATCTTGACGGCATAGAAGAGCTTTTCACACGTGTGCTGAAAGAGATTGCGGCGGCGAAACAGGCGGAACTCGAATTGAAAGAGGGCAAGCGTGCGCCCGACTTTACACTGAAAGACATCAACGGCAACGACTTCAACCTGGCCTCCTTGTTTGGCAAGGGAAAGTATATTGTTGTGGACTTCTGGGGTTCTTGGTGCTCATGGTGCATCAAGGGATTTCCCAAGATGAAAGAATACTACAATAAATACAGGGACAAATTGGAGATTGTCGGCATTGCCTGCTACGACAAGGAAGACAAATGGAAGGCGGCGGTGCTAAAGAATGACGTTCCCTGGCTGCACGTTTTCTCGCCCGACGGCATAACGGAAGAACGTTACGGCGTAACGGGCTATCCATATAAAGTGCTTATTTCTCCGAAAGGAAAGGTGATAAAATGCTTCAGGGGAGAGGCCGACGAGTTTTACGAAACGCTTGACAAGGAGCTTGATTGAACGTCTTTCAAAATAAGAACGGAAGCCACGCACGTGGCTTCCGTTTGTTGTTGTTATTCTTTTACCAATCCCATTTCCTTGGCTTTTTCCATGAGCAGCTCCATCAGCGGTTCGCGCTCGTTGGGCACGCGGTTGTCGAGCACGGCGTCTTTGAGCGCCTTTTTCAGTTCGCCCACTTCGCGCGAGGGCTGCAAATGGAACATTTCCATTATCTCGGTGCCGTCGATGCAGGGTTGAAGCAGCCGCTTGTAGTCCTTCTCCTTCAGGTCATGCAGTTTCGAGCGGACTATGCGGAAGTTTTCAAGAAAACGCTTCTTGCGCACTTCGTTCTTGCTGGTTATGTCGGCTTCGCACAGCGTCATCAGGTCGTCAATGTCGTCTCCGGCGTCGTTGAGCAGGCGTCGCACGGCGCTGTCGGTCACCACTTCGTCGGCTATTGCGATTGGGCGCATGTGCAGGTCGACGAGTTTCGCCACGTATTTCATCTTCGCGTCCATCGGCAGCTTGAGCCTGCGGAAGATGTCGGGCACTATTTTTGCGCCGACGAAGTTGTGGTTGTGGAACGTCCATCCCTGCGTGTTGTTCCACCGTTTTGTCTTTGGCTTGCCTATGTCGTGCAGCAGTGCCGCCCAGCGCAGCCACAGGTTGTCCGACTTGCGGCTGACGTTGTCGAGCACTTCAAGCGTGTGGTAGAAGTTGTTTTTGTGCGCCCGGCCGTTGCGGGTCTCGACAATGTCGAGGGCGGTAAGCTCAGGCAGCAGTCGCGGCAGCAGTCCGCAGCGGTACAGGTCGACAAAACCCTTGCTCGGCGCGGCGGTCATCATGATTTTGTTTAGCTCCTCCTGTATGCGCTCTCCGCTGATTATCTGTATGCGGTCGGCGTTGCGCGTCAGTGCGTCAAACGTCTCGTCTTCAATGAAGAAGTTAAGCTGTGCGGCGAAGCGGACGCACCGCAGCATGCGCAGAGGGTCGTCAGAGAAGGTTATGTCGGGGTCGAGCGGCGTGCGTATTATGCCGTCTTCAAGGTCGGCAAGGCCGTCGAAAGGGTCTACCAGTTCGCCGAAGCGCGCCTTGTTGAGGCACACCGCGAGTGCGTTTATGGTGAAGTCGCGGCGGTTCTGGTCGTCTTCCAATGTGCCGTCTTCTACTATAGGCTTGCGCGAATCGTGGCTGTAGCTCTCCTTGCGTGCGCCCACAAACTCCACCTCGAGGCCGCCGAACTTGACCTGCGCGGTGCCGAAATTACGGAACACCGACAGCCGCGCGCGCTTGCCGAGCCGTTTTTTCAGAGCTTCTGCGATGCTTATGCCGCTGCCTACTACAACCACGTCGATGTCGTTTGACGGGCGTTCGAGAAACAGGTCGCGCACGTATCCGCCCACTACATAGCACTCAAGGCCGAGCGTGTCGGCAGCGTCGGATATGTTATGGAATATGTCTTTATCAAGAAGTTGAGCCAGTTCGGCGTCTGAAAGCATCCTCATTGTAATGAAAAATTAAAGCGGCTGCAAATTTACGTTAATTAATTAAGAATTAAGAATTAAGAGTTAAGAAAATCGCTTTTGGCCGCCGAAGGGCTGGTAAATTAAGAATTAAGAGTTAAGAATTAAGAAAGTATGATTTGTCAAATATCCTGTGAACATCCGGCAAATCATACTTTCTTAATTCTTAACTCTTAATTCTTAATTCAAAAGGCGGCAAATTGGAATGCAAAAGGCCACCTTTTAGCGTGTAAAAGGCCATCTTTTGCAGCCTAAAAGACGGCTTTTTGTAACGCATTGAGTACCAGCGCGTTATATGGGCGGCCGGGAGGCGTTGTGCCGGGAGGTTTTTCCTGCTG
>ERZ780076.343-NODE-343-length-23847-cov-5.721041_pt1 | contig 23847 bp, 18 predicted proteins | sample MGYA00511022_ERZ780076 | MGnify/ENA primary metagenome ERZ780076 (study PRJEB29588, sample SAMEA2148733) | human gut metagenome | biome: human gut; feature: human-associated habitat; material: faeces | place: Denmark | collected 2008/2010 ... | reverse complement strand
TTCAAACTGACAACTATTTTCAGTACACTTCAAACACAAGTACGTTTTAGGGAAAACGCAAGGACGTTTCAGTCTAAACGCACTTGCGTTTGAAGTAAAACGCCTTTACGTTTTGAATAAAACGCACTTGCGTTTTTTTATATTCTGAAACTAATTAATTATCAATATATTATAAATGCAAATAATTATAGACAAGTGTATTGTTATAAATTCTTCTGAAAAGCAGTTTATACAACAGAAATGATTTTACCTCCTCATTTTTTCTTCTTCTGGATTGGATTTTCTATCTTTGATGCAGGTTAAACATTTTTGTTCAGTGGATTGAACATTTTGTGGAATTAGATTGAACATTTGGGAAAATATGGAATATAAAAGAGCGCAGTTTCAGGAGATTCTTAGCCGTATAAATGAGCCAAGAAGTAAAATACAAGTTATTGTCGGACCTCGACAAGTAGGAAAATCCACCCTCATCGGTCAGGTACTGGAAGAATGCACCCTTCCGTTCGACAGTTATTCCGCAGATGATGTGACAGGTGTATCTGCCGACTGGCTTACCCAGGTATGGGAATCACAAAGAATGAAAATGGCCGTTCGTGGAGAAACCAAAAGGCTGATGGTCATAGATGAAATCCAAAAAATAAGAAACTGGAGTGAAACGGTAAAAGCCGAATGGGACCGCGACACCCGAGAAAAAAGACAACTGATAGTAGTACTGTTGGGCTCTTCCAGAATGTGGATTGAAAAAGGTCTGACCGAATCGCTTGCCGGCCGGTTTGAACTTATCCGTCTCTCCCACTGGACTTATACTGAAATGAAAGACTGTTTTGGATGGTCTTTACCACAATATGTCTATTTTGGCGGTTATCCGGGTGCCGCACAATACATCCAGAATGAAACACGTTGGAGAAACTATGTGAAAGATGCATTGATTGATCCTTCTATCTCAAAAGATGTGTTGATGGATACCCGTATTATGAAGCCCCAGCTCTTGCGGCAGCTGTTTGAGATAGGCAGCAGCTATAGTGGAGAATTACTTTCACTTACCAAGGTAGCTGCCCAACTGCAAGATGCAGGCAATGTGACCACGCTTGCCGGTTACCTGCATCTTTTGGATGAATGTGGTTTGCTTTGTGGACTACAGAAATACGCAGAAGATGAAGCACGGAAATATAATTCCGTTCCCAAGTTTCAGGTTCATAACAGTGCGCTTCGGAATGTATATGCCGACGAAGATTTTTCGGAAGTGATAGAAGATGCCAAGTTATGGGGGTGCTATGTAGAATCCGCCATTGGTGCGCACCTTGTCAGCCAGGCACAGATTTATGACTACAAAGTGTATTACTGGAGAGACAAGAAAGATGAAGTAGACTTCGTACTGGTCCGGAGAAACAAGAAGGTAGCCATTGAAGTGAAGAGTGGAAGAAGAACTACCAATCAAGGGCTGGCCGTTTTCTCGCAGTTATACCATCCGCACAAGGCTTTGGTGGTAGGCTCCGGAGGATTGCCTTTTGAGGATTTCTTGTCGATGGACCTTAATTTGTTGTTTAAGTAATTGATAAATTCTTACCTTTGAGAAAGGAATAAAAATAGTTATGAGCGGAGAAGATTTACAAAGACAGACCTCTATTAATATACAGGAAAAAGCAAATCTCATTTGGGCTATTGCTGATAAGTTAGTAGGATTATACAAACCTCACGAATACGGAAAGGTAATCCTACCCATGTGTGTAATCAAGCGTTTTGAAGATACCCTTGCACCAACAAAGGACGCTGTTATCAAGATGAACGAAGACCTTGATGCGAAGGGTATAGCCGTAAAGAAAGGTTTTCTTGAGGCGGCAGCCAAACAGAAGTTCTATAATACCAGCAAGTTTACTTTCGACATTTTGCTTGCTGATGCCGATAATATCAAAGACAACTTCGAGAATTACCTCAACCATTTCTCTGAGAATGTAATTGACATCATCAACCGCATGGACTTTTACAACGAGATTAAGAAGATGGACGATAACAACCGCCTCTATCTCGTTATCAAGGAGTTCTGTTCTGCCAAGGCTTATCTGGGAGCGGATGTAGTTTCGGCTGTGGATATGGGCTACATTTTTGAAGAATTAGTCAGAAAGTTTTCCGAATCGTATAACGACCAGGCAGGAGCACACTTTACCGCACGTGACATCATTTATCTGATGAGCGAACTGCTTGTAGGAGATGATGAACAGAAAATGGAAGATGAAGGCATCGTGGCATCCATATACGATATGGCAATGGGAACAAGCCAGATGCTGGCTTGTCTGGATGAACGCTTCCGCAAGATAGACCCTGAAGCCGAAATTACTTGTTACGGGCAGGAACTCAATCCGCAGACGTATGGTATTGCCAAAGCCGATATGCTTATAAAGGGCGGTAATGCCGATAATATGCGACTTGGCGATACACTTGGCGACGACCAGTTCAAAGGCTATCAGTTTGACTATATCATCTCAAACCCTCCTTTCGGTATCGACTGGGAAGCATCCGAGAAACGTGTGAAAGCCGAAAACGAGATGGGCGAAGCGGGACGTTTTGCTCCGGGACTGCCGGCAAAAGGCGACGGACAGATGCTGTTCATGCTCAACGGTGTGGCGAAACTGAAAGAAGACGGCCGTATGGCTATTATTCAGAACGGTTCTCCCCTGTTTAAAGGGGATGCTGGCAGCGGTGAAAGTGAAATTCGTGGCTATCTGCTGGAACATGACTGGCTGGAAGCGATTATCCAGTTGCCTAACGACCTGTTTTATAATACGGGTATTGCTACCTATATTTGGGTAGTGAGCAAAAATAAGTCGGAAGAACGTGCGGGTAAGGTGCAGCTGATCGATGCCAGCAAATGCTTTGAGAAACTGCGCAAGCCGCTTGGTAATAAGCGTGTAGAGATTACCACTCTTTGCCGCGAACTGATTATGCAGGCTTATCACGATTTTACCAACTGGGAATATACCTCCGAGCATAATCCTGAGCTGAAAGTGGAAAGTAAGGTAAAAGATGTGGAGGACTTTAAGTTTACAAAACTCACCATCAACCGCCCCTTGCGGCTGGAGTACAAGGATATTCATTTTGATGAGACTACTGCGGCCAATTATAAGGAAGCGGACAAAGCCTTGCTGAAAGAGGTGGCTGCATACTGGGAAGCAAATATGCCTGGGCACGTAGGTTTTCCTGATATTACTTTCTTCCTTGAGCTGAAGAAAGCTAAGATTAAAGTGCCGCAGGGAAAGGTTGCTTTGTTGAGAAACTATTTCGGCAAACGTAACCCTGATATGATGGAAGCATACATAAAGCCTGTTGACCAGGAAAGTGGGTTTGCACCCGACCCAGAACTGAAGGACAGCGAGATTATTCCTTGGAAAGAGTATATTACGGAATACCTCGACAAAAACGTACGTCCGTATGCTCCCGACTTTTGGTACAACGAATCAGAAAGTAAGATAGGTTATGAAATTCCGCTGACACGCGAGTTTTATAAATATACTCCTCTTACAGTGAGTTCAGTAATATTCGATGAACTAAAAAAATTGGAGGAAAGAGAATCGGAACTGATGTCTAAGATTTTGGGGTGAATAGATGTAACTCCATAAAAAGAAAATCAACCATGAATGGGCAGCCTAACAACGGAAGTATAATTCTTTACCAGACAGAGGATGGCAAATCAAGGATAGAAGTAACGCTATGCAATGATACGGTTTGGCTTACAGCCGACCAGATGGCAGAGTTGTTCCAGAGAAACAAATCTACCATTTCCCGGCATATAAAGAATATATTCGAGGACGGAGAGTTACAATCAGATATGGTTGTTGCATTTTTTGCAACAACCACTCAGCACGGCGCTATCAAAGGAATGCAACAAACTCATCAGGTAGCATACTATAACCTTGACATGATAATCAGCGTAGGTTATCGTGTCAAGTCGCACCGTGGCGTACAGTTCAGAATATGGGCTACACAAGTTCTGCGTGAATATCTTGTAAAAGGATTTGCCATGAACGATGATTTGCTGAAAAGAGCCGGTGGAGGAAACTATTTCGACGAGCTGCTAAGCCGTATCCGTGACATCCGTTCCTCGGAAAAGGTATTCTACTGCAAGATACTTGAAATATACGCCTTAAGTATCGATTATGATCCGCGTACAGAAGCTACCATGCAGTTTTTCAAGACTGTACAGAACAAGATGCACTACTCTGTTCATGGACATACGGCAGCCGAAATCATTTACGAACGTGCTAACGCGGAAAAAGATTTCATGGGACTTACTTCATGGACGGGAGCATTGCCAAAACGTACTGATGCGGAAATAGCCAAGAACTATCTTTCTTCCGATGAATTGGATACGCTCAATAGAATCGTCAGTCTGTACTTGGATTTTGCAGAACTTCAAGCCAAATCGCATAAGCCAATGTACATGAAAGACTGGATTCAGAAGCTGGACGATTTTCTAAAGCTTTCCGGAAAAGAGCTGTTAAGCCATGCCGGAAAGATTTCTGCCGAGCTTGCAAAGCAAAAAGCAGATACGAAGTACAACAAGTTCAAGGAAAGGACTGTTTACAGTCTTTCACCCGTAGAGATTCATTTTCTTGAAAACTTTGAAAAGGAGCAGAAGAAGCTGAAAAACTAATGCTACATGGATAGATTACTCTTTATTTAAATAGGAAGATTGAGGATTATGGAAAATAGATACGATAAATATAAAGATAGTGGTATTGCTTGGATTGGGGAGATTCCGGAGCATTGGGAGGTTATTCCTCACAAAAGAATTATGCGTAAGAAAAAAATAATCAAAGAATTATATGCAGGTGAGAACATTTTATCATTAACAAAAAAAGGTGTTATAATTCGAGATTTAGAGGCTGGAGGTAAAATGCCAACAACATTTAATGGTTATCAGGTTTTATATCCAGATAACTTACTTATGTGTTTGTTTGATATAGACGTAACACCAAGATGTGTTGGCATTATTAAAGATGAAGGATTATCTAGCCCAGCTTATAGCCAATTTGTATTAAATCAATTAGGTTATACTCCATTCTTTGATTATTTACTCAGATATATGGATGATGAAAAATGCCTTCTTCATCTATCTAAAAACCTAAGAAACTCTTTAACAGAAGATGATTTTGGACAGATCGAAACTATACTTCCTTCTACTCAAGAGCAACAATCCATCGCCACCTACCTTGACCAAAAATGTAGCGAAATAGACGAACTGATAACTTTGCAAGAGGAAATGATAACCAAACTGCAAAGCTACAAGCAATCTGTCATTACCGAAGCTGTAACCAAAGGTTTGGATAAAAATGTTCCTCTAAAAGATAGCGGTATTGAATGGATTGGAGAGATTCCAGAGCATTGGAATACATATCAGCTAAAAAGATGTTCTAAATTTATAAATGGATATGCATTTAATAGTAATCATTTTAATAAAGATAAAGGAATCCCTGTTATTAGAATTGGAGATATTTTAAATGAACAAATCTCATTTGAGAATATTGTATATGTTCAAGAAAATAATGAGCTTGAAAAATTTATAGTTCACAAAAATGATATATTAATTGCCATGAGTGGAGCTACGGTTGGTAAAATAGGTGTATATAATTCCGACGATAAAGTTTACATTAATCAACGAGTTGGCATAATCAGAACTACACAATATAATTATATAAAAAGAATGTTCTCAACAAATGGATTTATTGATTATATTAACTTATCTTCTGCCGGTTCTGCTCAACCGAACATTTCTTCCGACGGAATACTCAATTTTCATATTCCTGTACCACCGCTAAATGAGCAACAAACCATCGCCAACTACCTTGATCAAAAATGCAGCGAGATAGACGAACTAATCTCCATCAAACAACAGAAGATAGAGAAGCTGAAAGACTACAAGAAATCATTGATTTTCGAGTGTGTAACCGGAAAAAGAAAAGTATAAGCCATGACTGAATTCGACAAATATATCCGACAGGGAGAACCCGACCAAAAAGAGAAAGCTGCCGCATGGCAAGTCGCCATCGGTTTGCAGGATGTGGACGGACTAAAACCGTCTGAGTATCTTATTCAGACGGCACAGCAACATATAGAGGGAGACATTTCCATTGACGAAGTGAAACATCTGATTGATACGTACTATCAATCGAAATCTTCCCGTGGCGAAATGGAAGATGAACGGACGGAAGAAGCAGATAAGGTATCGGTACGTATCACCGAATTGCTTTCGGAAAAGACTTTCTCGTTTACACCGGACTATCTCCTGTATATTCATAAACGTCTGTTCGAAGGTCTGTACAAGCATGCAGGGCAAATACGAAACTATAATATCACAAAGCAAGAATGGGTACTCGACGGAGATACGGTAATCTACTCGGATTATGAAATGATTCGCCCTACTTTGGAATATGATTTTGCGCAGGAAAAGGCTACTGATTATCCCGCCATGAATGCAGAACAGGCTTTGCAGCGAATCTGCAAATTTATTTCAGGGGTTTGGCAGATACATGCTTTCGGCGAAGGCAATACCAGAACCATAGCTGTGTTCCTTATGAAATACCTGAAGACTTTCGGATTTAAGGTGGACAATGATATATTCAAGAAACATTCGTGGTATTTCAGAAATGCACTGGCACGTGCCAACTATAACAACTACGCCAAAGGGGTTTCAGCAGATGCCGGATTCCTGGATATGTTCTTGAGAAACATGTTGTTTGGAGAAAATAACCCTCTTAGCAACAGGGAGATGCACATAAACTTTTCTCAAAGTGCCAAAAAAGAGGAATCAAAGAGCCAAAATGGCACTTGGGATGGCACTTTGAATTGTACGCTGGATGAAATGGCACTGCTGAATTTCTTGAAAGAAAACCCTAAAGCCACACAGTCTGATATAGCCGCACATATTGGTAAATCGGAACGGACCGTGAAGCGTATGACTCCTTCACTCATAGAAAGAGGATTGCTGGAACGTATAAACGGAAAAGGTGATAAAGGAAGTTGGGTAGTAAAAACCAAAGACAAAGATTAAATAAAGATATAACTATGAATACCACAGACTTAAAGGAAAAGAACTTTGAAGCCGATATAGAACGATATCTTATCACAGAGGGCGGCTATATCAAAGGCAATCAGGATACATACGACAAGGAACGGGCTATAGATATGCCTGTACTTATCTCCTTTATAGAAAAGACACAGCCAAAGCAGTGGAAACGATATGTAACCAAGTATGGCGACAAGGCTGAGAAGCAGCTGTATCGCGTGTTTCAGGATGATGTGTCACGCTACGGACTGATTTATGTGCTGCGCAAAGGCATAAGTGATGTGGGTATAAATATCAGGTTCTGTTATTTTGCTCCGGCGTCACTGCTGAACGATGAGCTGGTGGCAAATTACGATGCCAACATTCTTACAGTGACACGTCAGTTTGCTTATTCCAAACTGAACAAGAACACTATTGATATGGTGCTCTCGTTGAATGGTATTCCGGTGGTGGCACTTGAACTGAAAAACCAGATTACGGGTCAGAATGTGGAGGATTCCAAGCGTCAGTGGTGCACAGACAGAGACCCGAAGGAACCGCTGTTTCATTTCAACAACAGAATATTGGCATACTTCGGAGTTGATTTGTATGAAGTGGCTCTTACTACCGAACTAAAAAAGGAAAAGACTTTCTTTATCCCTTTTAATCAGGGTTCCAACGGTGCGGGAGAAGTGGGCGGTGCGGGCAATCCCGAACGTGAGGACGGAGGATATGTCACCTCGTATCTGTGGGAGAAAATCTTGTGCAGAGAAATGCTGCTTTCCATACTTCAGCGGTATATCTCCCGTCAGGAAGAAGAGAAACTGAAGATTATCATTGACAAGCATGGCAAAGAAAAGGAGGTGACGGAAACTTCCGTAAAGATAATTTTCCCTCGTTATCATCAGCTGGATGTGGTGGAAAAGCTGGTGGCCGATACGTACTATGCGAATTGTGCCAGCAAGCATACCAACAGCGGGATGCAAAACTTTGATTTGGCCGCTGATGAACACATGAAATACATGTATCTGAAAAAGCCGCATGGAAACAATTATCTGATTCAGCACTCGGCGGGTTCGGGTAAGTCCAATTCAATTGCCTGGCTCACCTATCGTCTGGCAGGGCTTCAGAATGCCGATTTAAAGAATATGTTTAACAGTGTGTTTGTCATTACCGACAGACGTGTACTGAACAAGCAGCTTCAAAATACGATTCTTGGTTTCGACCATATAGATGGACAGATAGAAACCATTACCGATAATGATGACTCGAAGAAACTGGCAAGAATCATCAACGATGATAATACAAGAATTGTTATCACTACCCTACACCGTTTCCCAGTTATCTATAAAGAACTGACGAGCCGCAGCGGCAAGAGATATGCCATCATTGTAGACGAGGCTCATTCGTCACAGTCGGGCAAAAGCGCAGAAAAGCTGAAAGCAGCATTGGCCGATACGGATGACGCTTTGCGCGAGTATGCAGAAATAGAAGAGATTGAGGCTGAAGAACTGGAAAAGAAGAAGGATGCCCTTATGGAAGATTTGTTGGCACAGGGACAGCACAACAATCTGTACTTCTATGCATTTACGGCAACTCCAAAGCCAAAGACGCTGCAGACTTTCGGTGAGTTGGCTGAAGAAGGTGAAAATCCGGAAGACAATAAATATGTGGCTTATCACAACTATTCCATGCTGCAGGCCATAGAAGAGGGATTCATCAAGGATGTGCTGAAATATTATACCACGTATGACACTACTTATGAGATTGCCAAGCGTATAGAGGCTGATCCTTCGTATCAGGAAACTCCTGCTACACGTGCTATCAAGGCTTTCCATGACAATCATCAGCATGTGATAGCGCAGAAAACGGCTATCATTGTGGAGAAATTCAGGGAGGTGACACTCAATGCTATGCTTGGAAAAGCAAAAGCTATGGTGGTATGTTCTTCGCGTGCTCATGCGGTACGATATTTCCTGGAAATTAAGAGGTATTGCCAGGAAAACAATATTACTGATGTAAATCCTATGGTAGCTTTCTCTGGTACGGTATTGTATGAGGGAGTGGAATATACCGAAACGAAGTTGAACTCTGCTGACGGACGCAATATTTCTGAAGCAAAATTGCCGCTGTACTTTGCCTCAGACTTGTATAATATGCTGGTGGTGGCAGATAAGTATCAGACTGGATTTGATGAACCGAGACTACACACCATGTTCGTAGATAAAAAATTGAAGAACGTGAAAGCTGTACAGACTTTGTCACGTCTGAACAGATGGCATAAAGACAAGAAGGATACATACGTACTCGATTTCTGCAATAAGCCGGAGGATATAAAGAAATCGTTCGAACCTTTCTATAAAGGGACTGAACTGATAAATCCTGTAGATGTAAACTATGTGTATACTTTCAGAAAAGATATACAGATGTTCCAGCTATGGACTGAAGGTGACGAGCAAAAGTTCTTTGACCTGCTGCAGGACATCAGCAAGCAGAAGGACCGTCTGGGAGTTTTGTCGAATGCTTTCAAAAATACCATCGGTCGATACGAAGAACTTGATGAAGAAAAACGCTTTGAGGTAAGATCGAAAATCAAAAATTTCGTCCGTTTCTATTCCTATATGGCTCAGATAGCAAGAACTTTTGATAAGGACTTGTACAAAGCATACGTGTATGCCGACTATCTGTACAGACTTCTACCAAAGAATCCCAAAGAGAGGATTGACCTGAACAAACAGATTATGCTGGTAAACTCAAAGATATCGGAGGGAGAAACGGTTTCCATTCAGATGGAGGGAACAGTGAAGCCTCTTAAAGGTGAGAACCCGAAAGCCGGAAAGCCAAAGAATGACAATGAGGATTTGCTCAGTCGTATCATTGACAAGGTCAACATCATGTATCAGGGTCAGTTCTCCGAAGCTGACAGGGTGATAGTGGAATCTATTTATGACAAAATGGTTTCGACGGCAAAAAGGAAACTGACCAAACAGGCCAACAATACGGATGAAAAGCAGTTCGAGGAAAGTATATTCCCTCAGATATTCGATGAGGTTGCCAGAGGCTGTTATGTAGAGCAGATGGATTCTTTTGCCAAGCTTTTTGAGAACAGCGATTTTTACAGAAATGTAATGACACAAATGGCCAGGGTAATGTACGAGAACTACAAAAAGAAGGAAGATGAACTGCCGTTTATCCCTGCATTGTTCAAAGAAAGATTCCTGACAGATTTGAAAGCTGAGTTCTCAGACCTTGCTCCGTATTTGCCGGATTTATCTCTTGCTGCTGACTGCTTTATAAAGACATTAAGTGCAAAGTCTGTAGCTACAATAGATGGAGCCAACGAACTTTTATTGGACTCGTTTAACCGGATTTATTGTCTGGAAAATATGAAACTGGTAGACAAACGCAGGCTTTTTAATACAATCGTCACTAAATATGAGGTCTTCCTGAAGAAGGTGTATTATTTGTTACATCAGAAGGAAATGGTCAATACTAAGAATGAAAGCAGTATGCCTACCTTTATAGATTGTATCTTGTCTTTCAGTTGTTTGAGAGGATTGAAGTACAATCAAGATGAGAGATACCAGAAGTTCTATACTTATCTGGAGCTTGTCAAACAGTGGAGAAACAACGAATCACATACCGCTCCGGATGCTTCTCTGCAGGAGCTGAACTCTGCCGTTCATGTGGTATCGACTATGTATCTATGGATTATCCTGCATCATGTGGAGGAGTTGAACCGAGTAATCAATGAATAAGTTCCGAAACCGCCATTTCGGGAATGGCGGTTTCGCTATATATAAGAAACACTTTCCACAATTCGGGTATAAACATCTGTAAATGGTATACATTCTTCCCATATTAATCGGTTAACTTTGCCATTGAAAAAGAAGACAAACCAATAACTTATACCATTATGAAAATACAAATGGTCCTTGCGCTTGCCGCATGGGTAATAAACAGTACAACTATTATGGCACAGGAAACGATTAAACAGACGGCTGGACGCGACCAGCTGGGAGATTTTGCTCCTAAATTCGCGGAACTTAATGACGATGTACTTTTCGGTGAGGTGTGGAGCCGTACCGACAAACTCGGTCTGCGCGACCGGAGTCTGGTCACCATCACTTCACTTATCAGTCAGGGTATTACCGACAGTTCACTGACTTATCACTTGCAGACAGCCAAGCAGAACGGCATCACCCGTACGGAAATCTCGGAAATCATTACGCACATTGCCTTTTATGCCGGATGGCCGAAAGCATGGGCCGCTTTCCGTCAGGCCAAGGAAGTTTGGGCGGAAGATGTAACCGGAGAAGAGGCAAAGGCAGCTTTCCAGCGCGAAATGATTTTCCCAATCGGAGAACCGAATACAGCATTTGCACAATATTTTATCGGTCAGAGTTTCCTGGCTCCGGTTTCGAAGGAACAGGTGCCGGTGTTCAATGTGACCTTTGAACCGGGATGCCGCAACAACTGGCATATTCACCGGGCGACTAAAGGCGGCGGACAGATGCTTATCGGAGTGGCTGGCCGTGGGTGGTATCAGGAAGAAGGCAAACCTGCCGTACAGATTCTGCCGGGCACAGTGATTCATATTCCTGCCGGCGTAAAACACTGGCACGGGGCAGCAGCCGACAGTTGGTTTGCACACCTGGCATTCGAAGTAGAAGGAGAAAACACTTCGAACGAATGGCTGGAACCTGTCTCAGACGAAGAATATAGTAAACTGCAATAATCTATCCAGCATCATCGGCCTTTCGGCTTTGTCGGGGCCGATGACCTTTCACTCTTCCCTTTTCTGTCACCTACATTTTTATTTATGAAGAGAATCTTGTTATTCCCGCTTCTGTTTTTTGCCGGCATGACCTTGTTTGCCTGTAATCCTTCGGACGATGCCCCGTCTGCACCTGAAACGAACACACCCGAACAGTCGGGAAATGCCGGAGACAGTGAAACCAATGAACATCCTGAAAACGATGAAAATGAAGATACTCCTATGGAAAATAATACACTTAAATTGACCATAAACGGTCGCTCTTTTACAGCTACATTAGTAAAGAATTCATCTACAGAGGCGCTGATGAAACAATTGGCGCAAGGAAGTGTAGACATCCGTATGGATGATTACGGAGATATGGAAAAGGTGGGCTCTTTAGGCTTTTCCTTGCCAAGAAATGACCGGCAGACAACCACAGCTCCCGGCGACCTGATTCTGTATCAGGGCAACTCGTTTGTTATTTATTACGATACGAATTCATGGAACTTTACTCGCTTGGGAAAGGTGGATGGCGTGTCCAGCCGCAATGAGATGCTGGATTTGCTGGGTGGCAAAGGAGAAGTTATCGTAACCCTTTCGCTAGCAGAATAAAAAACTTGACAAAAAGAATTAGAATAAGGTCTTGCTCAGGGGCAATTATATTGGCTCTGAGCAATTTGTTTTTTAATAGGATTTTTTACTTTTGCATCCTTTTACGTGCATACATTTAATTGACGACTTGAATGAAAAAACGAACGATACCTGTTTTACTGCTCGGTCTGGCCTGCCATGCAGGAATGGCCCAGAAGCCACAACGAGATACACTTTCATTGACAAGCAAGATTCACCAGATAGACGAGGTGGTAGTGACCGGCGCACGCCATGAAACGGATGTGCGACATCTTTCACAGACCGTGTCGGTAGTGGGGCGTGCCCAGATAGAAAGTGCCTTGCAACCGTCTTTGCTGCCCGTGCTTACTGAGCAGGTACCCGGTCTCTTCGTTACTTCGCGGGGCATCATGGGCTACGGTATGTCAACCGGAGCGGCGGGCGGCATTTCTCTGCGTGGACTGAGTGGAGGTACGGCCCGGTTGATGGTTATGATTGACGGCCATCCGCAATATGCCGGGATTTTCGGTCATCCGATAGCCGATGCCTACCAGTCGTTTCTGGCCGAGCGTGTAGAGGTATTGAGAGGGCCAGCCTCGGTACTTTACGGTTCGAATGCTATGGGAGGCGTGATTAATATTGTGACACGGAAAATGCAGGAAGACGGGGTCGATACACACCTTCATGCAGGTTACGGTTCGTATAACACGCTGGAAACGGAACTGACCAACCGTGTCCGCAAGGGACGGTTCTCGAGCGTGGTATCGGGCTCATACAATCGTACCGACGGGCATCGGACCGATATGGGATTTGAACAATACGGCGGATATGCCAAGCTGGGATATGAAGTGGCTGAACACTGGAACCTACGAGGAGATGTAAACGTGACACATTTTAATGCCTCCTACCCCGGTCCGATAGCTGCTCCGTTACTCGACGGCGACCAGCGCATTACGCGCGGAGTCACTTCTTTTGCCATGGAAAACCACTACGAAAAGACTTCCGGCGCATGGAGCTTCTTCTATAACTGGGGGAACCACTGGATTAACGACGGATATACTCCTTCTGCCGGAGAGGGTCCGCAAGATGCCCGCTTCAACTCCCGCGACCACATGATGGGTGTTTCGCTCTATCAAAGTACCCGATTCTTTGAGGGAAACCGCATTACCTTTGGCTTCGACTGGTTCCGCTATGGAGGACATGCGTGGAATGAGTATGTGAGTGGAGAAAATGCGGGTACGTCTGCCGACTTGGTGGATAAGCAGGAAGATGAACTGGCCGGATACGTGGACTTGCGTCAGGACATCCGTTCGTGGCTGACGTTCAATGCCGGACTTCGGGTAGACCATCATTCGCGTGTGGGAACGGAATGGGTACCGCAGGTCGGTCTGGCTTTCCATCTGCCACAGACTATGGAACTGAAGGCATCGGCTTCAAAAGGTTTCCGCTACCCTATCCTTCGGGAAATGTACATGTTCCCGCCACAAAACCCTGACCTGCAACCGGAATCTATGTGGAACTATGAACTGGCCTTTTCACAGCAACTGATGAATGGCAGGCTGCAGTATGGTGTCAATCTGTTCTTCATTGACGGGAAAAACCTTATCCAGACGTTACCGAATCCTCACGGAAGCGGTATGCTGAACCAGAACTCCGGAGAGATAGAGAATGCAGGTGTAGAAGTACAGGTTGCCTACCGTATCGACCGCCACTGGTCGGTAGACGGAAATTACAGTTACCTTCACATGAAGAATCCGGTCATCGCTGCTCCGGAACATAAACTTTATGCCGGAGCCAGTTTCTCGCAAGGGCGGTGGAACGTGTCTACGGGTCTGCAATACATTGCCGGACTTTATACGCAGACGGACCCCGTGGTGACCGAAGATTTCGTGCTTTGGAACCTGCGTGCCACCTTCCGTGTGAACCGCTGGCTGGACATCTGGGCACGTGGTGAAAACCTGTTAGCACAGAAATATGAAATCAATGCCGGGTATCCCATGCCGCGTGCCACTGTGATGGCCGGAATCAATCTCAATTTTTAGGATAAGTTTGTGAAATTCATAAGTTCTGCCTATTTTTGCTCTCATTATGAAAAAGACAATCACTTCTCTCCTACTGGTATGGGCGATAGGCTCATGCGGTACATCTTTCCTTCAGGCACAGACCGCCGTAGAAAAAGGTCTGAAGAGTATCAACCGCCCTTCTGCCGAGGCCATTGTAGGCTTTCTGGCCGATGACGCGCTGCAAGGACGTGAAGCTGGCATGATTGGCTCGCGCGTGGCAGCCCGCTACCTGGTTTCCTGTCTTCAGGAAGCCGGCATCGCTCCTCTGTATGATAATTCGTATTACCAGCCTTTCGAAGCCTGTGCCAAGGAACGGCAGCAGAAAGGCCGTTGGCAGGTACACCCTGATTCCATTGCCCAGTTGAAGCAGGGCACACACCGCTCGCTCCGCATGGCCAATGTGTTGGGCATGATTCCGGGAGAACGGAGCAATGAGTACGTGGTGGTAGGCGCGCATTTCGATCATCTGGGTATTGATGAAACACTGGCAGGTGACAAAATCTACAACGGAGCCGACGACAATGCGTCGGGTGTATCAGCCGTAATGCAGATTGCCCGTGCTTTTCAGGCCAGTGGCAAAAAGCCCTTGCGCAACGTTATCATCGCATTCTGGGATGGAGAAGAGAAAGGACTTTTAGGCTCTAAGTATTTCATGCAGCACTGCGATTTTGTAAAGGATATCAAAGGGTATCTGAATTTCGATATGATTGGCCGGAACAATCGGCCGGAACAACCTGAACACGTGGTGTATTTCTATACGGAAGCACATCCGGCACTGGGCCAGTGGCTCAAGGACGACATTGCCCGTTACGGGTTGAAACTGCAACCGGATTATCGCCCGTGGGACCGTCCGGTGGGAGGAAGCGACAATGCTTCGTTTGCCGTACACGACATTCCCATCATCTGGTATCACACTGACGGACATCCGGATTACCACCAGCCTTCTGACCATGCCGACAAGCTGAACTGGGAGAAGGTGGTGGAAATTACCAAGGCTTCTTTCCTTAACGCCTGGAACCTGGCTAACGAGAAATCGTATTAAGCCGTCAGCAGATACCGAACAGTTTCATGTCCGCTTCGGGGGTAGTAATGCCTCCGATGCCGAACTGTTCTACCAGTACTTTGGCTACGTTTGGTGAGAGGAAGGCTGGTAAGGTAGGCCCCAGGTGAATATGCTTCACGCCCAGACTCAACAAGGCCAACAGGACGATGACCGCCTTCTGTTCGTACCAGGCAATGTTGTACACAATGGGGAGTTCGTTGATGTCGTTCAACTGGAAGACTTCCTTCAGCTTCAGGGCAATGACGGCCAGTGAGTAGCTGTCGTTACATTGTCCGGCATCAAGTACACGGGGAATTCCTTGAATATCGCCTAACGGAAGCTTGTTGTAACGGTACTTCGCGCAACCGGCCGTAAGGATGACCGTATCTTTCGGAAGTGCCTGAGCAAAGTCGGCATAGTAGTCGCGGCTCTTCATACGTCCGTCACATCCGGCCATGACCACAAACTTGCGAATGGCACCGCTCTTTACGGCTTCTACTACTTTGTCAGCCAGTTGCATTACCTGATTATGGGCAAATCCGCCGATAATCTCTCCCTGCTCCAGCTCTACAGGCGGCTGGCATTGTTTGGCCAGTGCGATGACCTCTGAAAAATCCTTGTGTCCCTCGGCATCTGTGGCAATATGCTTGCATCCGGGATACCCCGTCGAATTGGCCGTAAACATCCGTTCCTTATAAGTCGCATTTTCCAGTGGCGGCACGATACAGTTGGTGGTGAACACAATCGGGCCATTGAATGCCGTAAACTCTTCGCGCTGCTTCCACCAGGCATTTCCATAGTTTCCTACAAAATGCTTGTATTTCTTGAAAGCCGGATAATAATGTCCCGGAAGCATTTCGCTATGCGTATACACGTCAACTCCCGTACCTTCAGTCTGGCGCAAAAGCTCCTCCAGGTCGTGCAAGTCGTGTCCGCTGATCAGGATACCTGGATTCTTCCCTACTCCGATGTTTACCTTCGTCAGTTCCGGATGCCCGTAGCGGGCGGTGTTGGCACGGTCCAGCAAAGCCATTACCTGTACTCCGTGCTGCCCGGCCTCAAATACCAGAGCCACTAGCTCATCCGATCCCATTGTCTGTGTGGTGATACGCGCCAAAGCCGATTGCATAAAGGCATGAATGGCCTCGTCGGCAAATCCCAGACGCATGGCATGTTCGTGGTAAGCTGCCATTCCCTTCAGTCCGTACATCAGCAGTTCTTTCAACGAGCGAAGGTCCTCGTTCGGTTCTCTCAACACTCCTACGGAAGCTGACTTGGACAGGTATTCTTCCTCCTTACCGTTCCATGTCAGTTCATCCGCTTCCGGTAGGACGATACCTGCTTCCACGGCACGTGCCTTCAGACGATCGCGCAGTTCCAGTCCCTTTCTCACACGAGCCAGGATACTTTCATCGTCAAAATTGGCATTGGTAATTGTAGAGAAAAGTGCGTCGGTGACAAACTCATTCGTACCGGCTTCCACTTCGTATCCCTTCGTGCGCAAGGTATCGGCAGCCACCGATACGCCACGTACCACAAAAAGCAACAAATCCATGTAGCGTGCGGTGGTATCTTTCTTTCCGCATACTCCTCGCAACACACATCCAGTGCCTTTAGCCGCTTCCTGACACTGATAACAAAACATATTTCCTTCCATATTCTTTCTTGGGTTATTATTGATTTTTCATTAAGTTTGCGCAAAGATGAGGAATCCTGCACGGGATTTCTGTCACCTATGTGACACGCAACCCAAAGAAAAGTTAAAAGAAAGATGCATACCGAAATTTTGAGCCGAATGAGCCTGTTTGAAGGCTGTGACCCGGAGGCACTTTATCAGTTACTCCGTGAAGCCCCGAACAGTCTGCGCACATATAAGGAAGGAGAATTCATTGCCCGTCAGGGTGACGTGTGCCGCTCCTTGTTTATTCTGATAAAAGGACATGTGAGGACACAAATGGAGAATGCCGAGGGCAAGCAACTTACCATCGATTGGATTAAGGCACCCGACATTCTGGCACCGGCTTTTATCTATGCCTCGGAGAATCGTTTCCCGGTGAATGTGGAAGCCACAGAACTTTGTGAGGTACTTGTAATGGACCGGACACGTTTTGAGGAGTTCATGCATGCCCAGCCGGCTGTAATGCGGAATTTCATTGCCACGATATCCGACCGGAGTTTGTTCCTGAGCCGAAAACTCAACGAGTTTGCCTTGCAAAGTTTGAAATCACGCCTGCTGAACTACCTGAAAATGCACGGAGGCATCCACAACCAGCAGGAAGTGGCCTTTATTTTAGGAGTGGCACGTCCGTCACTGGCCCGTGCCTTGTCAGAACTGATTGCCGAAGGAAAAGTCACCATGTCCGGCAAACAGGTGATTCTTCACTCTGCCGACTGACATTTATTTGAGTGAGTCGTCTTCCTCTACCGGAAGCATATCATGCTGGATGTTGTTCATACTTCCCCACAAGCTATAGCGAGCCTCCGGATTCATGGCTTCCAGACGTGCCAACACCTCTTTCATATCCGAACGGTGAGAATCTTTCTCGTACGGGCAGTTCTTCACCTGCTTGCGGAAACCACGGAGAGCGGCCATCTCTTTCAGGTCGGCTTCGTGTACCAGACACATGGGGCGGATAATGGTCATGTCGAACTTACGCATCACCAGGCGTGGCGGCATGGTGCTGAATGCTCCCTGAAAGGTCATATTCATCAGCAGAGTTTCCAATATGTCGTCCATGTGATGTCCCAAAGCAATCTTGTTGCAACCCTGCTCCTTGGCCACAGTGAAAAGAGCCTTACGACGATTCCATGAGCAGAGAAAGCATGGCGACTTCCGTGTATCGGTCGACGGATCGAATTCCGTTTCATAACACACGTAGGGCACTCCCAAACTTTCGGCATATTCGCGCAAGTAAGTCTGGTCGGATTCGTATGCAATGTTCTTCATCACCACGTGCGCCGCCACCACCGAAAACTTAGGCTTGTAGATGCGCGAACGTCGGGCCAGCAACTCCAGCAAGGCCAGCGAATCCTTTCCTCCAGAAAGACCCACCAGAATACGGTCGCCCTCCTCTATCAGCTTGTAATTCATCACTCCTTTCATAAACCGCTGATTGATGCGGCGCATCAGGCGGTCTTCTTCCGTCATTTTTCCCATATTGTATGTTGTTAAAACGGCGACGAATTTACGAAAAAACGCCCGAACCGCAGGTCCTCGTTACAGATTTTTATCAAGTCAGCCGGATCGTACGCTTTGACAATAGCACATTATTTACTACATTCGCAAAAAATAAACACACAAAAGTTCTGCCTGAATAAAAAATAGCGGAAAAGAAAATGGCATAATTCCAAGAATATTCCTACATTTGAGAAACTTTTAGACACAGAAACGATGAAAAAAAGATATTTGCTTCCTCTGCTGGCTCTTTGTTGCGCAGGAGGAACTTCTGCCCAAAGCTTAAGCCAGGCCCAAAAATGGTTCAACAATAAAGAATTCGATAAGGCCAAACCCGTGTTCAAGCGCCTGGTGAAACAGTCTCCTTCGAATGCCAATTACAATTTCTGGTACGGCGCATGCTGTTACGAGACAGGCGAACTGCAGGAATCACTTCCTTATCTAGAAAAGAGTGCCGAACGTAAGGTAATCAATGGTTATCTTTACTTGAGCAAGGCGTATGCCGACCTCTACCGTTTCGACGAAGCCATTGAGAATCTGGATGAACATATCTACTGGCTGGAAAGAAAAAATCGTGACGCTTCTGAAGTGGAAGGCTTGATGAATCGCTACCGCATGGGAGCTCGTATGATAAGAGGCGTAGAGAATGTGGCCGTAATTGATAGTTTTGTAGTCGATAAAGCGAATTTTCTTGAAGCTTATAAAATCCACGAAGAATCTGGAAAAATCGGTCTGACAGGAGAAAGCGACTGTACGGAGTTTACCAATGGGATGAAGGATAAGAAAATCCTCTCTCACCGTTTGCCGGGAACCAATCAGAAAGTGCTGTACACTAGTGCTACATTAGGTGGCGACTGGAGTGTTCCTGAAAAGGTCAAAGGACTGGAAGACCTGGGTACTGACCTGAACTATCCGTTCATGAACTCCGATGGTATTACCTTGTATTTTGCAGCCAAGGGTGAAGCCAGCTTAGGCGGATACGATATTTTCATCACCCGCTATGATGCAGAGGATGGAAGCTACCTGAAACCCGATAACATGGGATTCCCGTTCAACTCTCCTTTCAACGATTACATGTATGCCATCGACGACTTCAACGACTTAGGCTGGTTTGCTTCCGACCGCTATCAGCCGGAAGGAAAAGTCTGCGTGTACGTGTTTGCCCCCAACAATTCCAAACGGGTGTACGACTATGACACGACCGACCCTGCTTTGCTGACCAACGTAGCCATGTTGAACGGTATCCGTCACACCTGGAACGATGCCGATAAGGTACGCATCGCCAAGCAGCAACTGGCACAGGTGATGTACGGAGGCAATGAAACCCAGAAGAAAGGTGACTTCCGTTTCGTGGTGGACGATAACGCCATCTATCACACACTTAGCGATTTCCGTTCGGCCGATGCACGGAAGAAATTCCAGTTGCTCCAGCAGAAGGAAAAGGATTTAGATACGATGATTGATGCACTTGACAGAGTACGGGCCAAGTACGCTTCCGGCAATCAGAGCACAAAAGGCCAGCTGACTCCCGGCATACTGGACCAGGAAAAACGGGTGAAAGAGTTGCGCGAGGAGATAGATCGTCTGACCCTCGACATCCGGAATACGGAAATCCGCAAGCTCAAGAATCCTTAATATTCACATAGCCATGGAAACACTGATTATCATTGCACTCATCGTAGGCGGATTGATACTTTTTGCCATAGAGGTCTTCCTGATTCCCGGCATCAGCATAGCGGGAATCGGTTCGGCGGTATGCATCCTGTATGCCATCTATTCCGCCTTTACATCACTCGGTTCGGAGGCTGGATTCATTACCTTAGGAGTTTCCCTGTTGGGCATCATCGGCGTGACGTGGTGGTTCATGCGCTCAAAGACTGTAGACCGTCTGTCGCTGAAGAAAACGCTCGACTACCGTCCCTCACCTTTTGAAGGAATGGACCTGAAACCCGGTGACAAAGGCATAAGTGTTACCCGCCTGACCCTGATAGGTAATGCCGACTTCAACGGACACATCATCGAAGTGCAATCGGCCGACGGATTCATCGACGAAAAAACACCGGTAGAAATTGTCCGTATCAACGAAACTACTGTTTACGTGAAGCAGGCCTAATCTCCTTCTCCCTTTTTGTATTCACTTTTAAATCTAAGTTATATGATTAATCCCGCTTATCTTCCGTTTATACTGGCCGGAGGTGTCATTATCTTCCTGGTCATATTCTTTCATTACGTGCCTTTCTTTCTCTGGCTTTCGGCCAAGGTGTCGGGTGTAAAGATTTCGCTCATCCAATTGTTCCTGATGCGTATCCGTAACGTGCCGCCTTACGTCATCGTGCCTGCCATGATTGAAGCCCACAAGGCCGGACTGAGCACCATTACGCGCGACGAGCTGGAAGCTCACTACATGGCCGGCGGACACGTGGAAAAGGTAGTACATGCGCTGGTATCGGCATCAAAAGCCAATATCGACCTGTCTTTCCAGATGGCCACCGGAATCGACCTGGCCGGACGTGACGTGTTCGAAGCCGTACAGATGTCGGTCAACCCGAAAGTCATTGACACACCTCCTGTGACCGCTGTAGCCAAAGACGGTATCCAGTTGATAGCCAAAGCTCGTGTAACCGTACGCGCCAATATCCGCCAACTGGTGGGTGGTGCCGGTGAAGATACCGTACTGGCCCGTGTAGGTGAAGGCATCGTCTCTTCCATTGGTTCTTCCGAAAACCACAAATCGGTACTCGAAAATCCCGACTCCATCTCCAAACTTGTGTTGCGTAAGGGACTGGATGCCGGTACAGCTTTCGAAATCCTTTCCATTGATATTGCCGACATCGATATAGGCCGTAACATCGGAGCTTCCTTGCAAATAGATCAGGCCAACGCCGACAAGAACATCGCTCAGGCAAAGGCTGAGGAACGTCGCGCCATGGCTGTTGCCCTGGAACAGGAAATGAAAGCCAAAGCTGAAGAAGCTCGTGCTAACGTGATTCAGGCAGAAGCAGAAGTGCCTAAAGCCATGGCAGAAGCCTTCCGCACCGGTAACCTCGGTATCATGGACTACTACCGGATGAAGAACATTCAGGCCGACACCGACATGCGGAGCAGCATTGCCCGCCCTGATTCACACCCGGCCGGACATGAACCCATCGGCAAATAAAAAGACAGAAACAAAACACTTAACTTGCTAACTAAAAACAAATGCGTATGAAAAAGTATTTTCCTCCTTCAGAACTGATCATCAATGAAGATGGTTCGGTGTTCCATCTCCACGTAAAACCGGAACACCTGGCAGATAAAGTCATCCTGGTAGGCGACCCCGGACGTGTAGCTCTCGTAGCCTCTCATTTCGACACCAAAGAATGCGAAGTAGAAAGCCGTGAGTTCCGTACCGTGACCGGTACCTATCAGGGCAAACGCATCACGGTAACCTCTACCGGTATCGGATGCGACAATGTAGACATCGTAATGAATGAACTCGACGCACTGGCCAACATCAATTTCCAGACCCGTGAAGAAAACGATACCTTCCGTCAGTTGGAAATTGTGCGCATCGGTACCTGCGGCGGTTTGCAACCTTATACGCCTGTAGGCACCTACATCTGTTCCGCTATCTCCGTAGGATTCGACGGCCTCCTGAACTTCTACGAAGGACGTAACGCGGTATGTGACCTGCCCATGGAACGTGCCTTGCTTAACCACTTAGGCTGGACAGGCAATCTCTGTGCACCGGCTCCCTACGTGATTCATGCCAACGAAGAACTGGTGGACCGTATCGCCGGTACGGACATGGTACGTGGTGTGACAGTAGCCTGTGGCGGTTTCTTCGGTCCGCAAGGACGCCAGCTCCGTATTCCACTGGCCGACCCGCACCAGAACGAGAAAATCGAGAGCTTCGAATATCAGGGTCGCCGCATCACCAACTTCGAGATGGAAAGCTCTGCACTGGCCGGACTGGCACGTCTGCAAGGCCATAAAGCTACCACCGTGTGCATGGTCATTGCGAACCGAGTAGCCAAGGAAGCCAACACCGGATACAAGAACAAAATTGACGACCTGATTAAAGTCGTACTTGAAAGAATCTAACAAACTTATTATGAATCAACAGGTTCTCTTCTTCGGAGGAGGACCTGTTTTTATGTCTGAAAACTCACTCATATGGAAGCAAGTTTTAAATCCACCCTCCCCGACAAGCGTCAGCGATACGCTCAGTTCCTCGAACAGTTCGCCCCTCTGATTGAAGGCGAGAAAAACGAAATCAGCGTACTGGCCAACACCAGTGCCGCCCTGAAAGAAGCCTTCGGATTCTTTTGGGTAGGCTTCTACCTCGTACACGAAGGCGAACTCCACCTCGGCCCGTTCCAGGGCAGCGTGGCCTGCTACCGCATCAAGAAAGGACGTGGCGTATGCGGCACCGCCTGGGCTGAAGCCCGTACCCAACTCGTGCCCGACGTAGATCAGTTCCCCGGGCACATAGCCTGCAGTTCCCTCTCCCGTTCTGAAATCGTCGTGCCGATAATAGCCGCAGGAGAAGTGCGGGGCGTGCTCGACATCGACAGCGACCAGCTGGCCACATTCGACGAAACCGACCGTGAATACCTCGAAAAAGTAGTCGACCTGCTGGTGAAAACCCTCTACCAGTCCGCATAAATCTGCCGGCTCCGCTTCCGGATGTAACCCAAAAACCGTATCTTTGCAAGGATTTTAAAAGACATATACACGTGAACATATTACAAACTGAAGATACCATCTGTGCCATTGCCACCGCTCAGGGTGGAGCCATCGGTACCATCCGCGTGTCGGGGCCGGAAGCCATCCCCCTCACCGACCGCGTCTTTAAGCCCGTTTCCGGCAAACCATTAGCCGAACGCGCACCTTATACTCTCACCTTCGGCTATATCCTCACGCCCGAAGGAGAAATCATCGACGAAGTGTTGGTCAGCCTTTTCCGTGCCCCCCACTCTTACACTGGTCAGGATTCCACGGAAATCTCCTGCCACGGATCGAGCTACATCCTCCAGCAAGTGATGCAGCTCCTTATCCGCCAAGGATGCCGTGCCGCCGGACCGGGTGAATACACCCAACGTGCCTTCCTGAACGGCAAGATGGACCTGAGCCAGGCCGAAGCCGTGGCCGACCTCATCGCCTCCACCTCTGCTGCTA
>ERZ780076.342-NODE-342-length-23862-cov-17.682404_pt1 | contig 23862 bp, 19 predicted proteins | sample MGYA00511022_ERZ780076 | MGnify/ENA primary metagenome ERZ780076 (study PRJEB29588, sample SAMEA2148733) | human gut metagenome | biome: human gut; feature: human-associated habitat; material: faeces | place: Denmark | collected 2008/2010 ... | reverse complement strand
CCAGAAGAAATATGAGGTGATGAATGCCAGCGAGTACAAGCAGGCTCTTACCTCTTTAGGCTATAAAACAAGTGGTTTGGGTACAGCCGACACCGATTGGCAGGACGAGATTTTCCGCACTGCCATCTCTACCAAGCACAGCCTCAGCATACAGGGCGGTTTGAAGGATATGCCTTACCGTATTGGCTTAGGTTTCGAAGACAACAACGGTATCGTTAAAACCAGCTGGATGAAGCGTTTCAATACTTCTGTCAATTTGGCTCCTTCCTTCCTCGACAAGCACTTGAACTTCAACTTTACTGCAAAGTATATGTTCGAAAAGGACCGCTATGCCGATTATGGTGGCGCCATCGGTAATGCGTTGACCATGGATCCAACACAGCCTGTTCGTGTTAACGATGAGATGTACAACTCTGTAGGCGGATATTTCCAGTATCTGGATAACAAAGGCGACAAGATTACAGATCCTAACTGGACAAAGATAGCCAAGAGTCAAGTTCCTCAGAACCCAGTGGCTCTCCTCAACAACCAAAAGATGATAGCCAATACTCATGACATATCTTCTAACTTAGAGGTAGATTATAAGATTCACGGCTTCGAAGACTTGCATTTGCACGCTGCCATCGGTGCACAGTACACTGATGCCAAGCAGAATAATGATATTAGCAAGTATTCATCATCCAACAACTATTTTGGTTGGTATGGTACTGACCATCAATACAAATACAGCATCGAAGGAAAAGCTTTTGCTGAATATGCCCACAAGTTTGGTGTGCATGACATCGACATCATGGCAGGTGCTGAGCAGAGCCACTATCACAGAACAACCTATAAATTCGGAAGCGGTATCGATGAGTATTTGAGAGATAACAATCCACAGATTGTAAATGGAGAATGGAACTACGTGAATAACCCACAATACATGGCAAACACCATGTGGAAGGGTCACAACTCTTTGGTGTCTTACTTTGGACGTTTCAACTATAACTTATTAGACCGCTATTTGCTTACAGCAACCTTCCGTGCCGATGGTTCTTCTCGCTTCAGAAAGGGCAAGAAATGGGGTTACTTCCCAGCAGCAGCCTTTGCCTGGAAGATTAACAACGAGTCTTTCTTGAAGAATGTACAATGGATTGATGAGTTGAAGCTCCGCTTGGGCTGGGGTATGACTGGTCAGCAGAATGGTATTGACGACTTCTACTATACTCCTAAATATACCCTCAGCGACACTTATGCACAGTATCCATTGGGTAACCAGTATTATCAGACCATGCGCCCATCCAAGTACAATCCAGACTTGACATGGGAAACGACCACAACCTACAATGGCGGTCTTGACTTCACCGCTCTCAATGGCCGCTTCGGTTTCAATATTGATGGTTACTATCGTAAGACTACTGACTTGTTGTCAGAAATAGACATCGCTGGTGGTACTAACTTTGGCGACAAACTCTTGAAGAACATCGGTTCTTTGGAAAACTATGGTGTGGAATTGGCATTCAATGTGAAGCCTATCGTCACCAAGGACTTCGTTTGGGATGTAACCTACAACGTGGGATGGAACCACAATGAAATTACAGAGTTAGAGGCTGGCTTGAAAGACTGGGTTTGGACAGGTAGCAAGGTGTCTCGTGGTAACAACACATTGGTACAGGTAAACAAGGTTGGCGAACCTCTCAATTCTTTCTATGTTTTCCAGCAGGTTTACGACGAGAACGGAAAGCCTATTGAGGGACTGTATGTTGACCGTGACGGTAACGGCAAGATTGACAATGACGACCGTTATTGCTACAAGAGCCCTGCTCCTGATGTCATCATGGGTCTTACCACCAAGTTCATCTATAAGAACTGGGACTTCAGTGCAGCCTTCCATGCATCTATCGGCAACTATGTGTACTACGATTTCCTGAATTCAAAAGCTGAGTTGGCGAAAATTAACGATACCAATCTCTTCAGAAACACAACTGCTGAAGCCGTCGATCTTGGCTTTATGGGAACAACAGATCTCACCACCAATACCAGCGACTATTTCGTACGCAATGCTTCTTACCTAAAGTGTAGCAACATGACTTTGGGATATAGCTTCCCTGCATTGATCAAGGCAGGTGCTGAGAAGATTTGCAGTGGACGTATCTACTTCACCGTACAGAACCCATTCATCATTACCAAGTACAAGGGTATCGACCCAGAGGTAAGCAGTGGTATCGACAGCAATCCTTACCCACGTCCAATAAGCTTCCAGCTTGGTTTGAATCTTAACTTCTAAAATACAATAAGGAGACAATTATGAAAAAGATATTTATAAAGACTGCAATGGCAAGTATGTTGTGCATGGGCTTTGTCTCTTGCGCAGACGAACTGAATATCAAGTCCATTGACCCACAGGCTAAACCAACATATACAGTAGAGGGCCTCTTGGCAAAGCAGTATGCTACGCTTGGTCTTACCGGGCAGAAAGGTCCTGCAGGTTCAGCCGACTTGAGTGGCGACGAGGGTGAGAGCGGATTCATCCGTACCATTTTCAACCTGCAAGAGTTGATGACTGACGAGACAGCATGGGCATATCAGGCCGATAATGCCATCGCTCCTATCACCAATTTCAGTTGGAATAGTGGTAATGACCGTGTAAACTGGGCATACCAGCGCCTCATTTTCGACATCACCCTGTACAACCAGTTTATTTCCGAGCAGTCAAGCAGCCTGAGCGAAGACAAAATTGCAGAAGTTCGCTTCCTCCGTGCACTGAACTACTATTATTTCCTTGACCTGTATCGCAAGGCTCCATTCAAGCTCACTTTCGACGATAGTCTCCCTACCGAGAAAAGCGGCAAGGATCTCTACGACTGGTTGGATAATGAGTTGACCACCATCGAGCCTCAGATGGCTGAGGTGGGCGCTTATAATAACAGTCAGAATTTCGGACGTGCCGACCGTGGTGCAGCATACGCACTTCATGCCCGCTTGGCTCTTAACTCTGAAGTTTATACCGATGGTAAGGTGAAGGATTACCAGAAGGCTATCGATTATTGCGACAAGATTCTCAAAAACGTAGGTGAAGGCGAAGGTAAATACAATCTTTGCCGTGCAGAAAAGAACGGTTACAGCGGTTACCAGCAGCTGTTCATGGGCGACAATGACTGCAACCCAGAGGCCATGAAGGAAATCATCTTCCCTATCCGTCAGGATGGTTTGAAAGCCCGTGCGTATGCAGGTACCACTTACCTCGTATCGGCAGCCACTATCGGCGGTATGCCTTATGCAAGCACAGGTGACCCATGGAAATGTATGTTTGCCCGCGAAAACTTTGTTGAGAAGTTCTTCCCTAACAAGAATGACATCCCTAAGGCTACTGTTGATGATGTCTTGAAAAATCCTTCTAAAGAACAGGTGATTGCAAAAGATAGCGAGAAAGGTATCGGCACTGCCGACGTGATCGCAAAGGCTAAAGACGACCGTGCCCTGTTGTATATGGGTGTAGGTGGCTGCGAAGAAGGCAAAGTTCGTACGATAAATCCTGGTGAGGCTATCTCAGGTCCTCTGAATGGTGCGTCTTTTGTAAAGTGGAGCAATCTCCACGCAGATGGTTCCACACAGCACGACCAGAACTATTCTGATACAGACTTCCCTGTGTTCCGCTTGGCAGAAATCTATCTGACCCGTGCAGAGGCTAAGTATCGCCTCAATGGCAGTCAGGATGGTTTGGCTGACATCCTGTTAGTTCAGGACCGTGCCAACCGTGCCTCGAAAGCTACATCAGTAAATGAACAGACCCTTATTGATGAATGGTGCCGTGAGTTCTATATGGAAGGTCGCCGTCGTTCAGACTTGGTTCGCTTTGGCTTGTTCACTGGTTCTAAGTATCTCTGGAGTTTCAAGGGTGGTGCAGAAAAAGGTGCTGGTATTCCTGCATATTATGACGTCTATCCTATTCCAGACAATGAGATCAAAAACAATCCTAACATGAATCAGAACCCCAAATATTAATTGTTTGGAAACCAGATTTAATTAAAAGAAATCAATTATGAAAAAGATATTCAAATTCATGTTGCTGCCAGCATTGGTACTCCCTTTGCTCTTTACATCCTGTGATGAAGACAGAGACAGCAACCCTACATTGGACCTGAGTCATCTTGCAGAGGGATTTGTATTGAACACTCCTGCTCTTGCAGAAAACAATACCTACGACCCCTACTATGCAAAAAACTTGGTATTGACATGCTCTCAGCCAAATTATGGTGGAGTACCTTACCCTGTGAAGTATTATGCGCAGGTATCTATCAACCCTGCATTCGTCAGCGATCCTACAGTCGCTCATAAAGAGTTGGCGACATACGCAGAGAATCCAAGCAGTTTGGAATTTAATGCATACGAAGTAAACAAAGCTATTGTATCTCTCTTCCGGGCAGCCAATCCTGATGCAAATCTTCCTGATGAGATGCCTGTTTATATCCGCCTTCGTGCAGTCATTGGCGGTACTTTGAATCAAACCTTGGGCGAGACCTATTCAAATGTCATCACCTTGCCTTCTGTGAAGGCTACTATTCCTGACGCTAAGTTCACTGAAAACCTCTTCTTGATTGGAAGTTCTATCCAGACTCCATGGGAGAGTTGGAAACCTATTCCTCAGGTATTTGACAAGAATGGCGAATACTATGGTATCATCTACGTGCCAGCTGGTGGCGAATTCAATTGGGGTACTGAGATCAATGACAAACTCGGCATCAACCAAATCAAGGAAATCAACGATGAAGCTGGTGCAGGTATCTCTGCAGGTGACGACCAAAACCTCAAGGTAGCCAACGCAGGTTGGTACACTCTCCACTTTAAGGGTAAGATTTCCAAAGATAAGAAGAACATCAACTGGACACTATCTGTTTACCCAACAAAGGTTTACATCTTAGGTGGTAGTGTCGAGATGTCTGGTACTTGGGCATTTGATGACGCTTATGCTCTGACAGCTCCAGCAGATAAGAATGGCAAATGGGTTTCTCCAGCATTCACTGCCAGCGCAGAACTTCGCGCAGCTGTCAAGGTGGGCGATTTGGACTGGTATAGAACAGAATTCACCGTTTACAAAGGCAACTTATTCTGGCGTAGATATGATATCGTAAACAACTGGGCTGAGACTGAGGGCCCAGATTACTCTGTAACTACCCAAGTTGGACAGAAGTTGTATATCGACTTTGATAATTACACAGCAGAAGTTAAATAATTAAGACCAAAGCACAATGAAAAAAACATTTTTATATAGCTTAGCAGTCTTGGCAAGTGTAATACTTGCCAGCTGCAACGGCGACTACGATGATTGGGCTCAACCACAGCACAATCCACAGGAAGAAGCCATCACGATTCCTGGCTTTACTGCAACACCAGTAGTTCTGTCCATCGACTGTTCCAATGCGACAACAGATAGTGTCAGTATCTTCACATTGAGCGAAGCAGCTCTTCCTGAAGGTTTTACACTTGATAATGCTCGCTTAGAGATTATTCCTCAAGGAGAAGATAATGCAATCAAGAAAACCGTTAATGCAAGCATTGAGGGTAAGGCCGCTGTTGCAGATCTTTCAGAAGTAATAGTATCTTTTTATGGCAAGCGTCCTATAGCTCACTCTTTTGTTGCCCATGTTTATTTAAATGCGGTCAAAAATGGTGATGCTGTTCTTATTGATGCTGGTAAATTTAACCTTGAGATGACTCCAAAGTCTCCATTCATTGATTCTGGCTACTACCTCGTAGGCGATATGTTTAATGCCGAAGGCGTTGACGGTTGGAATACTGTAAGTGCTAAACAGGCATTCATGCACAGCGCAAAGGATGTATATGACGATCCTATTTTCACTATCACTTTCGAAACAAAAGAGGCTGACCAGTATTGGAAGATTATTCCTAAGAAGAACATTGACGCCGGTAACTTCTGGGCTGATGGCGTAGTAGGACCTAAGGAAAACGGAAGCTTCAGTATGGAAGGATCGTTGACAAACGTTGGTCCTGGTGCTGGTATGATTAAAGAGCCTGGCAAGTACAAGCTCACTCTCAACATGATGGACTATTCTTATACCATTGAGGCAGCCCCAGAGCTATACATGAAGGGCGATGCTAACGGCTGGGATGGATATGACTATCTCGCAGGTGATGGTGTACACTTCACAGGTTTCATGTACCTCAATCAGAACGGATTTAAGTTCACTACAGCGCCAGACTGGAGTGGTACTGGCTATGGTGAGAACTTCTCCACAGCACCTGATGCTGGTAACATAGTTATGACAGAACCTGCAGGTTACTACAAGGTAGAAGTAGACTTGTCTGAGAAGACTTACAAACTGACTCCTATCACTACTATCGGTATTATCGGTGCTGCAACACCTGGTGGTTGGGATGCTGAAACACCCCTTACCTATAATAAGACAGAACGTTGCTGGGTAGTCAAGGACATTAAGCTAAAAGCTGGCGAATGTAAATTCCGTGCTAATAATGCCTGGGCAATACAGTGGGGTTATGATGGTGAGAAGTTTGTCGTCTCAGACAATGCTCCTCAGGTACAGTTCGTACCAGAAGCTGGTACTTACGACATCAAGCTTTATGCTTGGGCTAACGGCCATGCAAAGTGCGAGTTCATCAAGAAGTAATATCTCTCTAAAAATAACAATTAAAGGCGGTTTCTATTCAGAGACCGCCTTTTTGTATGACCTGCATTCTTTCCTACATTTTCCCCAAAAAACATTTGGTGGTTACGAGGAAAAGTCGTATCTTTGCAGAAGAAAAGCTGCACTCGGAAAATTGAAAGCAAGCTTTCTTTGCGCTCGTTTGCATTTTCTTTGCGGCGAATAAGTACAACTTTTATATTTTTGTGAATATGAGAACAGGTGACAAAGTATTAATATCTCCAGACTTGACACATGCCAAAGACTGGACACAGGGCGAAGTGATTGAAGTTGAGAACAATCCTTTCGTAGGAATTGTCATCTCCGCAAAAACCGCAGATGGGAACATCTTCTTTGGATATAAAGACTTATTTGAACCTGCAAAGGAGGCAGTATGTACGCAATAGCATTTGATATGGTTATTTCTGATTTACAGAAATACTATGGCGAACCTTACAACAAAGCTTACTACGAAATAAAAGAGCTTCTAAAAAAGAATGGTTTCGAGTGGGTGCAAGGCAGTACATACATGACGATGAATGATGATTTGACTGCACTTGTAAAAACAGTTATGGAACTTTCTAAAATAGAGTGGTTTAAGAAATCAGTCAGAGATCTAAGAGGATTCAAAGTTGAAAGTTGGTCGAACTTTACTGATTTGGTTAAACACTCATAGAATAGGCAACTCTCCAGCCGTTCTGTATGAGACCATCAGGTGGTCTGTCTTGCCCGTCAAGTGGGCACTCAGTGAACAAGCGTTGGGCATTGACTGAACAAGCGTTGGGCATCGACTGAACAAGCGTTGGGCATCGACTGAACAAGCGTCGGGCATTTATTGCCCGTGCGGTGTGCACAGAGTGCCCAAAAGCTTAATTATTAAGGTGTTGCCCTTACAGGGCGTACTGTTCAATATATAACTCAATACCCAGGGCGCTGCCCTGGGCTATGTGATTGTTGGGCTTTCAGCCCGCATTAGTTGAGTTTTGACACTCTCTCCTATAATATTTGATTTCCCAAGACTTTTTTGCTTTATTCCCCTTTTGCCAGCCATTTCGCAAAGAAGCGGTCGCTGACAAAGAAGCCTTTTGGGGTCTTGCTGATCAGTTGCTTGTCCACAAGAGCCTTCAGGGCAGTCTTTACGCTGCTGGTGGCAGGTAGGTGGTGGGTGATGATGAACTGTTGGCTAAGTGGGGAGGAAACTATTTGCTCCTTGGCAATTGCTAACAAGAGCAACTGCTGGTTTTCGGTCAGCCATGCACAATAGTTTTGGTATGCCATGGCTTGCTCCTCTATCAACTCTTGAATCACTTCATCCACTAAGTCCTTATTGATCTGCTCATCACGATGTTCGTAAATACCATGTAGGATGGCTTGTACATACCAAGTTACGCTGTCGGCTTGCGAGTAGATATAGGTGAATGTGTCTACATCTACCTCTCGTTTTTGTGATGACAAAAGACGATTGGCAAATGATAGATATCTTGACTCGGCGATACATGGTAGTGACATGACAAGAGAACTCTGGAAGAATGGGCGATTCGCCGACAAAAACATCTCTTCCATCATGTGCTGTTGACTGCCAGAAAATACGAAATATACATTGGGCAGGAATTGGATGTAGGAGCGTATCAATGCTTCCACTCCATCCTCTGGATAGTTCATGATTTGTTGAAACTCATCTATTGCCACGTAGCATCGCTTTCCAGATTGCTTCATGTACTCGAAGATTCGCTTCAAGCTTTCTCGTCCCTCGTTTGGTTTCAAATCCAAAGAAAATGTTGGAATGCCTGTCAGTTCGTCAATTGTTAGCGTTGGTCGCCAACTGCTGAAGAACTCCTGTACTTTACGCAAGGCGGATTGAGAGATTGTATCTAATTTCCCAATGATTTCCGAAGCCATCAGTTGCACCATCTGCTCCAAGTTCTTGGTGGCAAATATGTCTAAGTAGAAGCATTTCACATCATCATATTGCTTTTCTAACTGTTGGAAGACATGATGGATTAATCCAGTTTTGCCCATACGGCGAGGTGCGACAAGCGTGATATTTCGCTCGTTATGGAGCGAAGTCATCATCTTCTCAGTTTCTTTCTCACGGTCACAAAAGTACTCTGCTCCTTTGTATCCATACATCACGAAAGGGTTGTTAATTGTTGCCATAATCTTATTGCGCTTTTTACGTTGCGCAAATTACGCAATAATTATCGAGACAACCAAATGTTTTCAAGTTTTTTAATAATTATCCCATATCATCAAACAAGTCATCCATTGTCAGTTGCACTTGTGCGATTGCTGAATGGGCATTGGGGCGGATGCCGAATGTAGTTATTAGCGTAGGTAAGATGCCATGCCGAACACCAGTTTCTTCTACAAAATCAGCCATACGGGTGCGAATATGTAACTCTTCTTCCTTCGTAATCGTATAAGGAGATTGTGAATACTTGATCTCGCAAAGATTGATGAGATGATCTGCTCGTTCAATCAACAAGTCTATCTGTGCTGCTGGAGTAGAGCACTTGCTACGCCATGAGTAATACTCCGTATATATCTGCTCTATGCCCAACCTCTTTTTGATTTGGGGAATATGTAGCATGCAGATACGCTCGAAAGCTAAACCATACCAAGTATTTTGACGTGGTTTTCCCATCTGATGCGTCCAATATGCAGTGTCTGTAGTGCCTGAATGACAGAACGACATATAAAATAAGGTGTATAAATCTGTCAGTTGATAGATTTGTTCTTTGAGTTTGATTTTCTTCTCACGGGTATTGTAACCTCTCACGAAATCACAATTGATCAATTCTCGAAGAACTTTGGACAAGGTTCCGCCAGACTGCATTTTCAAGTGAGTGGCAATTTCTTTGCGAGTCATACCTTGCTTGCATTTCGCCAAGGTTTCAATCACTCGCATATAGGATTCTGAGTTTCTGAACAAGGAAGAATACAACCTGTTATATTCTCTTTTCAATTCGCCTCTTTCCGAAAAAAACAATCTATCTACATTAGCTTCTACACCTTGTGTCTTGTCTAATAAACTCAAATAATAAGGCACTCCACCCATTACGCTATATATTTGCAAAAAGGAAAGGCGGGGCCAAGCGAAGCCATTTACTTGAAGGTACTTTTCTGTTTCCCCCAGTGTAAAAGGAGCCAAGTACATCTCATGTGTGATGCGATTATGGAGCCCTCCGTGGCTATCTATCAAATTGGAAATCATCCATGAGGTGGCACTGCCACAAACTATGAGCATGATTTCACTCTGATTTGCAGCCCAACTGTTCCAAAAATGTTCAAAGGCTTGTTGAAAATTGGACTTTGGGGTATCCAAACAAGGTAATTTATCCATGAATATCAATAATCGTTTTCCGCACAATTTTGGCTTTAGCATCTGTTTCAGCGCCTCAAAGGCCTCTGTCCAATTCGTTGGTAAAGGCTGTTGGGTGTCGCCAAATTCACGTAGCGCATAGCCAAAGTTAGACAACTGAGCCTCTGTTGGTGCGTCAATGGAACCTGACATTTCAAAGGAAAACCTGTCTTTGAAGAGGTTGTGTACAAGAAATGTTTTACCCACACGTCTTCTTCCATATACTGCCACAAACTCAGCTTTGCCAGAATTAAAATATTCTGTCAACTGTGTGATTTCTGTCTTTCTGCCTACTATTTGCTCCATAACTGATATTCTTTAGCTGTTTATTGTGTTGCAAATTTAAGGAAAATATTTGAGAAAGCAAGCGATTCTTTAGCCAAATCGAAGAAAAAATGCCCGATTTGGCTAAGGAATAGGCGATATAACAGCCATATCGAGCGTTTTTTCTTCGATTTGGCTATTGTTTGCTCATATTCCTCACCAGCATTTGGTGGTTACGAGGAAAAGGCGGTTTCTATTCAGAGACCGCTTTTTTTGTATGCCCTGCATTCTTTCGACCTGTACGGTTGGCACGCCCTGAAGGGTAGGGTGTGTGGGGCAAAACTTAAGTAAAAAAGCAATACGCCAATAACAGGAGCGTATCGCTTTTCGCCTCCTGAAACAACATGATTCTGAACTGAGGTCATGACAGATACTATGAATTTGCACAGAAAATGCAAACGTTTGCGCAAGTCGTTTGCTTGATTTAGGTCAAGAAAAGATTGCCACTACAAAAGAAAATCATAACTTTACCACCGAAAACAAAAAACAAGAAGAATATGAAGAAAGTTTACTTGACACTTATTGCACTCTTAGCAGTAATCAGTGCTTCGGCACAGGGATGGCCGGCAAACTACAATGGAGTCATGCTGCAGGGCTTCTCTTGGAATGCATACGAGGCTGCACAATGGAAAGCTCTTGAGGCTCAGACTACAGAGTTCAAAGGATTCATCGACCTCGTATGGGTTCCTCAGAGCGGAAAATGTGCTGAAACCGTACAGGTAATGGGCTATAAACCCTATTACTATTTCAACCACAACTCCAGTTTCGGAACAGAAGACGAGTTGCGTTCCATGATCAAGACATTTAAAAACAATGGTATCGGAACCATTGCCGATGTAGTCATCAACCATCGCAATACCGAGGGTTGGTTCACTTTCCCAGCAGAGACATATCAGGGTGTGACCTACCAGATGCTGCCTACCGACATCTGCAAAAACGACGATGGCGGTAAGACCTTAACCCAAGCCAAAACAGAAAGTGTTAACCTCAGCAACAACAACGATGAAGGCTCTGACTTCGGAGACTGCCGTGACCTGGACCACAAGAGCGCAAACGTACAGAAAGTAGTTAAGGCTTATCTGAAATTCTTGAAAGAAGACCTTGGCTACATCGGCTTCCGCTACGACATGGTAAAAGGTTTCAACGCAAACCATGTGGGCGACTACAACACAGCAACAGGTATTCAGTACTCCGTAGGTGAATACTGGGATGGAGTAAGTAGCATCAAGAACTGGATTAACAACACAGGCAAGAAGAGCGGTGCCTTCGACTTCCAATTCCATTACAACATGACCGATGCTATCAGAAGCAACAACTGGACAAAACTGAACAACAGCAGTCTGATGTCTGATGTTTCCTATCGTCAGTATGCCATAACCTTCGTAGAAAACCACGACATACAGGTACGCGAGGACAATAGCAACGAGGGAAGCAAAGACCCTATCCCTACAGCATATATTCCTGCTGCTAACGCATTCATGATAGCCATGCCTGGTACTCCTTGTATCTTCCAGCCTCACTGGAAAGCATACGAGCACGAGCTGAAGAGCATGATAGAGGCCCGCAAATTAGTAGGTATCACCAACACAAGTTCTTATAGCAATTATGCCAGCAACACACAGTATTTTGCTAATGCGGTAAATGGTACTAACAGTCGCAAGTTGTTGGTGGTTGTAGGTATTCCAAGCATGATGACTACCCCATCAAAGACTGAGTACACCCGCATCCTCTCTGGCAAAAACTACATGTACTATCTGTCAAACAACTCAGAGACCGCATGGGCAGACAAGGCTTCTGGCGAATACGAGGAGGGCTTCAAAGTGGCTCTTACTGCAGTAAGCAAGAACACCTCTGCCAAGTTGGTTTACACCACCAACGGCAGCAACCCTACAGCCAGCAGCACACAGGTAACAAGCGGTACATCTATCAACATCAGCAGTTCATGCACACTGAAGGTGGGTCTGCTCATCAATGGTACTGTAAGCGGTATTCGCACTTATAACTATAGCATCAAGCGTTTCGAGCCATACAACATCACTGTTTATGTAAACACAGATGCCGTCAATTGGAAGAAGGTGAACTTCTACTATTGGGGTGACACTGATGATAAACCAGAATGGCCTGGAACCCCCATTACACAGACCAAGATGATTGATGGCAAGAACTGGTATTATAAGGACTTCACCATTACCCAAAAAGGCGGAATGCTCAACTTTGTTTTCTGCGAGCCTAACGATGCAGGAACAAAAGAGAAATCTCAGTCACTCGACAATACAGGTATCAACTCAACCGTCTTCATCAAGGTTGGTCCTGAAAAAAGCGGTGGAAAATATGTCGTAACTAATGTCACTAAAGAAGTAAACACTGGCATCGACCAGCCTATCACCGAGAATACAGGCAAAAACGTCAACAATGCCTGGTACACCCTTAGTGGTATGAAGATGAACCAAAAGCCCAATCAGGCTGGCATCTATATCCACCATGGCAAAAAGGTAGTTATCAAGTAAATAAAAAAACCTAACATATAATTCATCTATTCAACTGGCGGCTCACGTTATGCGAGGGTCGCCAGTTTTTCGTATAGAGTAAAATAGCCGAGAAAGAAGAAATATCATTTTTTCGGTAAAACATTTGGAAGCAAAAGAGAAAAAATGTATCTTTGCATAAGATATCCTGCACTCGGCAATCTGAAAACAAGTTTTCAATGCGCTCGTTGGTGCCATCTTTGCAAAAGATAACCTGCACTCGGCAATTATCATTTAAACAAAAAGGAGGTTTTATTATGGCAGAACTGAGAGATAGATACATCCGTTTCGACTGGGCAATCAAAAGATTACTCCGTCAGAAAGCTAATTTTGACGTTTTGGAAGGATTCCTTACCGTATTTCTGAATGAAGAAGTAAAAATCATAGAAATACTGGAAAGTGAAAGTAATCAGCAGAAAGAAGATGATAAGTTCAACCGCGTTGATATAAAAGCCAGAAACAGCAAGGGAGAAATTATCATTGTGGAAATACAAAACACAAGTGAGCTGTACTACTTAGAGCGAGTTCTTTATGGAGTAGCAAAAGCTATTACTGAGCATATCAACCTCGGCAACAGCTATAAAGAGGTGAAAAAGGTGTATTCTATCAGCATCTTGTACTTCGATCTCGGAAAAGGTTCTGACTACATCTATATCGGACAGAACAATTTTACAGGTCTGCACACGAAAGATCAGCTCGTGATAAGTGCCAAGGAAAAGAACAATATCGTAAGAAAATCACCTTCTGAGATTTTCCCTACCTATATCCTTGTGCGTGTCAACGAGTTCAATAAAGTGGCAAAATCACCATTGGAAGAATGGGTAAACTATCTGAAGAATGGCGTTATCTCTCCAGATACTAAAGCTCCAGGTCTGCAAGAGGCTCGCGAGAAGCTAAAATACTACGAGATGTCGGATGCAGAACGTCACGCATACGACGAGCATATCAATGCCATCATGATTCAGAATGACGTACTCGGCAATGCTAAATTAGAAGGATTGGCTGAGGGAAGAGCTGAAGGTAGAGCTGAGGGAAGAGCTGAAGGAAGAGTTGAGGGAAGAGCTGAAGGAAGAGCTGAGGGAAGAGCTGAAGAGAAAAAAGCAATAGCCCGCAACCTGCTTTCACAGAACATTCCTTTGGAAATTATTTCCCAAGCCACAGGACTGAGCATAGAAGACATTCGGTTATGTCTCCCTCACTCTTGAAGAGGAAATATTCAACTGTTGTTGGTGCGCTCTATTCTGAGCACCTGGTCGCAATAGTCGACCACAGCAGGACGATGGGTAATGAAGATAATGGTCTTGTCGTGAGAAGACAGGATGTTCTGCAACAGCTGGCGCTCGGTTTCTGGGTCAAGGGCACTCGTAGCCTCATCGAAGAGCATGATGCTGCGATTGCGCAACAGACTTCGGGCTATGGCTATGCGCTGCGCCTGTCCTTCACTCAGTCCTCCTCCCTGTTCGCTGCAAAGAGTATCCAAGCCTGCAGGCAACTCCATCACAAAGTCGGCGCAACTCTTATGCAGAGCCTCAACCATCTCCTCATCAGTAGCATCGAGCTTACCCAACCGCAGATTGTCGCGGATAGTTCCGCTCATCAGCGTGTTGCCCTGAGGCACATAAACAAAGTTGCATCGATGAAGCGGAGTGAGCGTCTGACTCTTCACCTTATTATATATAGAGAGCTGACCTTGCTGCGGACGAAGCAGAGCCAGGATAAGGCGAACAAGAGTTGTCTTGCCAGCACCTGTCTCACCCAAGATAGCAGTACAGCTGCCTGGTGTGAAATCGAAATCGAGCTGATGAATGACATTGCGGGCATCGGAAGCTGAGTCGTCCTCAGACTGCTCTGCCTTGTAGGCATAACTCACTCCCTCAAGGCGAATGCCGCAAGGCGAGTCTATCTCTATTGGCTCACCCTGTTCCTCCAATGGATTTTCCTCCAACTCCATGAGTCGTTCGGCAGCAGTAAACACCCCCACAAAGGCAGGAACCAGCTTGGCAAGGTTGCGTGCCGGACCCTGTATCTTGTTGACAAGCTGCAGAAAGGCAGTCATGCCGCCAAAGGTAAGCGAGCCTGCACTCATGCGCACGGCAGCCCAAAGGAATGCCACCAGATAGCCCAAGGCAAAGCCAAAGTTAAGAACCAAGTTGCTGAACACGCTGAATATGGTCTTACGCACCACTTTGGAGCGAAGCTCGCACTGGGTGTTCTCCAACCGTTCCACCATGACGCTGTTACTCTCCAAGGTCTTGATAAGCATGCGGTGCTGGATGGTTTCCTGCAGCACACTCTGAACCTTACTGTCGGTATCGCGCACCTGACGGGTCAGGAATCGCATCTTGCCCATATACACCTTGCTGAAAGCCAGGAAGATGGGAATCATAACGACGATGACTACCGACAAGAGCTTATCCATGGAGAAGAGATAGAAGAAGGCGCTGAGGAAAAGCGCCAGGACGCTTAAGGTACTTGGAATAGTCTCGGTAAGGAAGCCTACCACTTGCGACACATCCCCCTCAAGCCTGTTGAGCACATCACCCGAATGAAGGCGCTCCCTGCCCTGCCACTCCGAGCGAAGGATGCGGTCGAGCATACGTTGCTGCATACGGTTCTGCGCCTTGATGCCCAGGAGGTTTCTTATCCAGATGCCAGAGATGTTGAGTGCGAAATCGCATAATATCAGTCCACCCATCAATACCACAGCCCAATAGATATTGCCCTGCACGGCATGCGAAGCCACATCGATGGCATGCTTCACCGCCCACACCTGTCCTAAACTGACAGCAACAGACAGCAAGCCGACAACAGCATTGAGCGTAGCCTGCAGACGGTTGCCACGCCAGGAACGCCAAAGCCACTTGAGCAGGGTCTTGGCATCATACTTGAACTTGGGAACCTTGATTATCTTCATCCATCTCTTCATTTGAATTCTTCACTCTTCGTTCTTCACTCTTCACTTAAATTCATCTCCCTCTCTGATCGGCACCCCACATCAACTTCTCTCTCAGAGTGGAGAAGTATCGCTGGTTGCGCTGTTTTACTATTTTAATGGTATGGGCAGCCTTGCGGATAACGAGACGTGTGCCTTCAGTCATTCGCTCACTGCGTCCGTCGATGGCAACAAGGTAGTTGTGGCTACGGCTCTCCACATCGAGTGTTATCTCTGCCGTGTCATTAATGACGACGGGACGAATATTTAAACTATGAGGAGCCACGGGCGTGAGACACAGGCTGCTGCTCTGGGGAATGATGATAGGTCCGCCATTCGACAGGTTGTAGGCTGTAGAGCCCGTAGAAGTAGTCACGATCAGTCCGTCAGCCTGGTAGTTAACCAGAAACTCTCCATCCACCTGCGTGCGAATAGAAATCATGGACGCATCGTCACGCTTCAGCACGGCAATATCGTTAAGGGCAAAAGGATTGCCTGCCAAGACACCTCCCTCTGCCTCTACCTGAATGACGACATGTTCCTCTATCTGGCACTCACCGGCATACAAGCTGTCCAAGGCTGCCTCCACCTCGCCAGGCAACACATCAGCCAGGAAGCCCAGTCGCCCCATATTGACACCGATGATGGGTGTTCCCTTGGCTCCCACTCTGCTGGCAGCCTTGAGGAAGGTGCCGTCGCCTCCCATGGAGATGACATAATCCACATCGAAGTTATAATCCTCGAACACTCCTGCCGCCTTCACATCGATGTGCTGACTGCGGGTGAGAAACTCGTAATAGGCATTCTCCACATAGATTTCGGCGTCTTTCTGCGCTAAATAGTCCAGGATCTTCTCTATCGAAGTAGACTTCCTGGCCTGGTACTCATTGCCAAATATCGCAAATTTCAATGGTTGTCGTGTCATTTATTTTGCTGTTTCAATTATTATTCTTACTTTTGCAAAGGTAATAATATAAATCGAATAATCAGACAAAAAGAACATAAAATTATGGCAAAGGTATACGAATTTCTTGCCAATGGCTTCGAGGAAATCGAAGGTTTGGCTCCGGTAGACATACTTCGCAGAGGTGGTGTAGACATCAAGACCGTAAGCATTACGGGCAGCGAATGGGTAGAAACTTCTCATGGCGTAACGCTGAAAGCCGACCTGCGCTTTGAGGACGTGAAGGACTTCGGCGATGCCGACATGCTCTTGCTGCCTGGAGGAATGCCAGGCAGCACTCATCTCAACGAGCACGAGGGCGTGCGACAGGCGCTCATCGCTCATCACAAGGCCGGCAAGCGCATAGGTGCCATCTGTGCTGCCCCTATGGTATTGGCAAGCACGGGCATCCTCAACGGCAAGAAGGCTACCTGCTATCCTGGTTTTGAACAATACTTTGCTGCCGACACCGAGTATACTGGCCATCTGTATGAGGAGGACGGCAACGTGATAACAGGTGAAGGTCCGGCTGCTACCCTGCCCTATGCCTACAAGATATTGAGCTACTTCGTAGGCGACGAGGCTGTGGCAGAACTGCAGAAAGGCATGAGGTACACACACCTGATGAGCAACAAATAATTCTTAACTCTTCACTTAAATTATGGATTACGTAATCATTGTTGCCGGAGGCAAAGGACTGCGCATGGGAACAGAGACACCCAAGCAGTTTCTGCCTGTAGCCGGCAAGCCCATACTGATGCGCACTATAGAGCGCTTCTACGAATACAACCCCGACATCAACATCATCCTTGTGTTGCCCGAGAGCAAGCAGGAATACTGGCACCAGCTTTGCGAGGAGCATCATTTCGACATCAAGCACCAGATAGCCAATGGTGGCGACACCCGCTTCCAGTCATCAAAGAACGGACTGGCGCTTATTCCCGATGACGCCGACGGAGTGGTGGGAATACACGACGGTGTGCGCCCATTCGTATCAACCTCAGTCATAGACGAATGCTACGAGACCGCCCGCGAGGAATATGCCGCCATACCCGTATATGCTGTGACCGACACACTGCGCTATATAGACCAGCGTGGAGGAGGCAAAAACGTGATGCGCGACGACTATCGTGTGGTACAGACTCCTCAGACTTTCGACATTGCTCTTGCCAAGCAAGCCTTCAATCAGGGTTACAAGGCCCAGTTTACCGACGATGCCTCGGTGGTGGAAAGCTTAGGATGCCAGGTGGCTATGGTGGAAGGCAACCGCGAGAATATCAAGATTACAACCCCCTTCGACATCAAGGTGGCAGAAGCCCTATTAGCAGAATAAGAACAAGGGAATTCTTCATTCTTCACTTTAAAAAATGAGTAGTATTTTAGACCAAGACATCATGTACCTGCCTGGCGTAGGTCCCAAGAAGAAAGAGATTCTGAGCAAGGAGCTCGGCATCTGCTCGTATGGTGACTTGCTCGAATACTATCCTTATAAATATGTAGACCGCACCAAGGTGTTCCACATCAGCGAGCTGACACCGGAAATGCCCTTTGTACAGATAAAGGGAAGGATCCTCAGTTTCGAGGAATTCGACATGGGAAAACGCAACAAACGGGTAGTAGCCCACTTCTCCGACGGATTCGGAGTGGCTGACTTAGTTTGGTTTCGCGGCGCACAATACATCTACAAGACTTACAAGACCGATACCGAATACATAGTTTTCGGCAAGCCAACGCTTTATGGCGGACGTTTCCAGTTTGCTCACCCCGATATCGACGACGCACAGTCGCTGCAACTCTCCGACATGGGCATGCAGCCCTACTATGGCACCACCGAGAAGATGAAAAAGATGGGGCTTACATCGCGCGCCATAGAGAAGATAGCCAAGGCGCTGATAGAGAAGCTTCCTGCCCTGCCAGAAACCCTGCCCGACTTTATCACCCATCGTCTGCACCTTGTCTCACGCGACGAGGCCTTCCGCAACATACATTATCCACACTCTCATCAGGAACTGCAGAAGGCACAGGTGCGGCTGAAGTTTGAGGAGCTGTTCTACGTGCAACTCAATATATTAAGGTACGCGAGCGACCAGCGACGCAAATACCGGGGATACGTGTTCAACCGTGTGGGAGAGATATTCAACAGTTTCTATGCGAACAACCTGCCTTTCAGTCTTACCGGAGCACAAAAGCGGGTGATGCATGAGATACGCGCCGACATGTGCAGCGGCAAACAGATGAACAGACTTCTGCAGGGAGATGTAGGATCGGGCAAGACACTCGTGGCACTGATGACCATGCTCATCGCACTCGACAATGGATTCCAGGCCTGCATGATGGCTCCTACCGAAATCTTGGCTGAACAGCATCTGCAAACCATCAGGGAGTTTCTGAAGGGGATGGACATCAGGGTGGAACTGCTGACGGGCATCGTAAAAGGCAAAAAGCGACAGGCCATACTCGACGCATTGGCTTGCGGAGAGGTGCAGATATTGGTGGGAACTCATGCCATCATAGAAGAAACCGTGCAGTTTGCACACTTAGGACTGGCTGTCATCGACGAACAGCATCGCTTCGGTGTGGCACAAAGAGCCAAGCTATGGAGCAAGAGCCTGAATCCGCCACATGTATTGGTCATGACGGCAACCCCTATACCACGCACCCTTGCCATGACTATATACGGCGACCTGGATGTAAGTGTCATCGACGAACTGCCGCCTGGCAGAAAACCCATACAGACGCTGCATAAGTTCGACACCCAACTGACCTCACTCTATCAGAGCATCAGACGCCAGATCAACATGGGGCGACAGGTCTACATCGTATTTCCGCTCATCAAAGAGAGCGAGAAGAGCGATCTGAAAAACCTGGAAGAAGGCTTCGAGACCCTCAAGGAAGCCTTCCCCGACTACAACCTCAGCAAAGTGCACGGCAAGATGAAACCTGCAGAGAAGGAAACTGAGATGGAGAAGTTTGTGAAGGGCGAAACCCAGATACTCGTTGCCACAACCGTCATCGAGGTAGGCGTCAATGTGCCCAATGCCTCGGTTATGGTGATTCTGGATGCGCAGCGATTCGGACTCTCTCAGCTACACCAGCTCAGAGGACGAGTAGGACGAGGAAGCGACCAAAGCTACTGCATCCTGGTAACCAACTACAAGTTGAGCGAGGATACAAGAAAGCGAATCGACATCATGTGCGACACCAATGATGGATTCCGAATAGCTGAAGCCGACCTGAAGCTTCGAGGCCCTGGCGACCTGGAGGGAACGCAGCAAAGCGGAATAGCCTTCGACCTGAAGATAGCCAACATAGCACGCGATGGTCAACTTGTGCAACTGGCAAGACAGGAGGCGCAAGCTGTTATCGAGGCCGATCCGCAATGCAGTCTTCCCCAGTACGCACCACTATGGTCGAGGCTCAGAGAGCTGAAGAAGACCAACATCAACTGGGCTACCATCAGTTAGCGGCAGCCCCCTCAACCAGACAACACAGGCTATCAACATCAAGTAAAACAGAAGCAAAAATGGCAATAAAAGAACAAACATCTGAAGGAAACCTCTTCCCCGACATGCCCACCACACCAGCCACTGTGCCTGTCTCCACACCCAAGAAGCGTGGTCGCAAACCACTGGTTCGCGAGCCAGAACCACGGCCCGACCTGACCAAGGAGGAAATGAGAGAAAAGCTCATAGGCATCAAAGAGATAGAAAGCGTAACAGGCATCAGATACATCCGACTGCACGTCACCGCCAAGATGATCATCGGTATAAGAGAAAGCTCGGGCAAGGAATTTACCATCAATCTCGATGAACTCTATAAAGCCTATACACAGTGCAACCACTTCACAAGTCCGGAGGTAAAGAAGTACATCTTCATGGGACATTCACCTGCCGTAGCTCTGCTCAGATATCTGAAAAAATGGATAAATTACAAAAGAACAGAGATATCCAACAAGAGTAAAAAAAAGGAAAAACGAGAAACCGAAAAAATGTTAAATTCTGCTTTTGACATTTCATGCAATAATTATGCCAATTCGCCTATATATAAACTGCATTCGAAAGCTATCCGAGTGAAAACGAGCATGTTAAAGACCGAATAATTTATGTTAATCCATTAGGTTATTTGAATTATTTTTGTTATATTTGCAACGTCTATATAACAAAATCGCATCTTAGAGCACTTTGCATTGCGATTTTCCGTACAGAATTCTTATTGTTCTGTATGCTGAACGACCAACCTAAAAGAGTATTAATTTAGAATTATGAGTTTAAAAAGCAAGATAAGTAAAATCTTTGTAGGAGTATTATTGTCCCTCGCTGCCGTGCCCACTCAGGCTCAAGACCTTCTGGCACGTCAGGCACCGGTAGATCATCGAATGAAGTCGCTCGACACTTTAGCCATCTCTCATTATCGCCAGATGGAAGAGCGTGAGAACCCAGCCAGCGAGCTCTATGAAGATTTCTCCAATAAATACGCTCACAAAGCCACATCGCTGCCTGAGCATTTCCGTATAGACCTTCGTCATTTCTGCATGCCTACCCAGAGCCGCGTTGTAACCAGCAACTTCGGTTATCGTGCGCAATTTGGCCGTAGCCACAAGGGTATGGACATCAAAGTATATATCGGCGACACCATACGTGCTGCCTTCTCAGGAAAAGTACGTATCGTAAGATATGAGAGAGGCGGATATGGCAAATACATCGTTATTCGTCACAACAACGGACTGGAGACTATCTACGGTCACCTTTCTGCACAGCTCGTAGAAGAGAATCAGGACGTAAGAGCCGGCGAAGTGATAGGACTCGGTGGAAATACCGGTCGAAGCACGGGTTCACACCTCCACTTTGAGACTCGTCTTTGCGGCGTAGCCCTGAACCCTGCCTTGATGTTCGACTTCCGTAATCAGGACGTAGTGGGCGACTACTATGACTTCAACCGCGATACATACGAGCACGAGGGCATTGCAGCCAACTCGGTTCGTGGAAAAGTGGGCAACGGTGGCTACACACGCGAGCAAGTCAACGGAGGCTCTGTGGGCAGATACGAAGCCAGCGCAAGTGGCGAGAAACTTTACCACAAGGTTAAGTACGGCGAGACTCTCAACTCTATTGCCGAGAAGCGTGGTGTAAGCGTAGAAAAGATCTGCCGCCTCAATGGTTACAAGAAGGACAAGAAGCTTACTCCTGGACAGATTATCAGATACTCATAATTCTGTCATCATCCGACAGACTGCCTCGGCATAACATAGCGAAATAAACTTTCATACAATAAATACAAAAGCAGGAACTCCTCAATGGGAAATTCCTGCTTTTTCGTACACTACACATTCCATCCAAGGCTGTTGGCTATAACTTTTACCGACGACCGAAGGGAGTGATAACTTCTTAAAATTCTATAACTTCTGAACTTCAGATTGATTGTGTTCTGACTTTTTAAAGTGTGCACAATTAACATAAATCTAACAGTTAGCTAACAAAAGGTATTCGCAAATTATTGTAACTTTGCAGGCGACAACGGAATTCAACAATTATTAAATTATGAAATATTTGTATTTAGTTTTATTGCTTCTACCGCTAAAGGTATTAGGGCAGGTAAAATTACAAGATGTCACGATAAGTGGTAAGCAACCTAAGTTTGTAAGATTAAAGGGATATTATCGTAGTTATCAACACAATGATTCTTTGCTTAAGTATTACGTGGATGGTATCGTGGAATACTATATCAATCTAAAAAATGAAAAAGTATATTTAAGAAAATATGGCTGTCGTTATCTAAGAAATGAAGAGCTTATCAGCAAAGATAAGAAAAGGGCCTTTATGCTTAGCGATCAAGCAACATTTCGTCCGTGGCCAGAAGGAACAACTTTTATAGAGGAATGTCGTAAAAAGTATACTATTCAAGATTCTGCTAATGTCGGATATATTAAAAAGAAGAGCCAAACTATAGGAAGAATAACAACTGATTCTATCCGTAAATGCTGTACGATAGAAATGGATATGGTGCCTACATATGACAAGCTTTCTCAAAATATATTTGGTTATTCGCAGGAAATAGTAAGTGACAAATTCACGGAGGCATACCGATTAAGTGATGAGGATTATTATTCCTTTAAAAACTTGATTTTTCAGAAAACTGATCAAAGTTACAATTATTGGCATAAAAAGGATTCTCATAAACAGTTAATTCATGTTGTTACAGAATTGTTTATTACGGAACAAGAATATGTAGATGAAAAGAAGAAAGAATCAGGCATTAATCTGCAACCGCAAGAAGCTACTCAAGCGATAGAAAACTATATATCAGTCCATGGATTGCCACTCCTGCCGCCAGAAGAACAAGCAGAAATGAAGAAACTACAGTTTTATGACCCAGCCAAATTGTAAGAAATAGAAACTGTCAACGATTAGACAATAGTTCGTAAATCCATATTGTCAAAAGGAATAATTCCTTCTACAGATATACAAATATGCTTATTGTATTTCATATTTGTAAAAATGACAATAGATTTAACATAAAAATAACAATTGCCTAACATTCTGTTTGATTCTAAAATACTACTTTTGCAGCAGATAAACTAATAACAACGTCTGTCCTTTTGTTTAACAATTTAAAAACTTAAAATTATGAAGAAGTTGGAAGAAATGGGACTTGTCCCTTTAAACAAGAAAGAGTGTGTTGAACACGATGGTGGCAATGACAAGCCTGTCTTCAAAGGTATTAAACCTGATGCATTGCAAAATCCATCTTTTAGAATGGGAACAAATATTAGCGGCATACATTAAAATAAAGAAATTCTGAAAAAGACTTCTTTTTATGTGGTTTAATCTACCACTTATGGAGATTCTTAATACAAAATATAATATTTAATCATGGCATCTTTTTGGGCACCTTTGAAATCAACAACTCCGAAATGGTGGTTAATTACAGCATTGCTTATCATCGATACTATTGTATCATTATTCGCCTTGCAGTTTTTAACCTCTGCAATTAGTTTCATAGCAATGATTCTAATAGGAGGGTTAATTTGTTTTTTCTTATATTGTTTATATTTTAAATTATTTGAAAAATAGTGTTGACATTTTGAAACAAATACTGTAAGATACATCTTGTTCGCAGAAATGGCGGAATTGGCAGAC
>ERZ780076.341-NODE-341-length-23939-cov-7.557821_pt1 | contig 23939 bp, 17 predicted proteins | sample MGYA00511022_ERZ780076 | MGnify/ENA primary metagenome ERZ780076 (study PRJEB29588, sample SAMEA2148733) | human gut metagenome | biome: human gut; feature: human-associated habitat; material: faeces | place: Denmark | collected 2008/2010 ... | reverse complement strand
AGCGGCAACGGGACAGAAAGTAACCATTTTCTTCACCTTCTGGGGACTGAACGTCATCAAGAAGCCCCAGAAGCCTGCGGTGCAGAAAGACATTTTCGGACGGATGTTCGGCTGGATGCTGCCCTCTAACTCGCTGAAGCTGAAGCTGTCGCAGATGAACATGCTGGGCATCGGCAGCCGGATGATGCGTTACCTGATGAAACAAAAGGGCGTTGACTCGCTTGAAACACTACGCGAACAGGCGCGGCAGCAGGGCGTTGAGTTCATTGCCTGCCAGATGTCGATGGACGTGATGGGCGTAAGCCGCGAAGAACTGCTTGACGGCGTGACCATAGGAGGCGTGGCAACATACATGGAACGCGCCGACAAGGCTAATGTAAACCTCTTCATCTGATGCCCCGGCACGGATTAACGCATCGTCATCACCATAAAACTTAAAAGCAAGATGGACAACACTTTATGCAAAATACGCGACCTGTACCGCGCCATAGCCGAGTTTGAAAGCTCGTTCTCGAAGACCTACGGCATATCGCTTAACGAGGGGATGCTGCTCTGCACCCTGCTTGACAAAGGCCGGATGACATCGAGCGAGCTTGCCGACGCACTCGGACTGTCGCACTCGAACGCGTCGAAAGTAATCCGTTCGGCCGAGGAAAAAGACCTGATAACCCGTCAGGTGGGGCAGAAAGACAAGCGGCAGATGAACTTCATACTGACAGCCGCAGGCCGGGAGCTAATCACACGGATTAAAGCCGCAACCTTCCAACTGCCCGAACTCTTGGAAAAGGCCGTAAGCCATACCGCCTGACGCACCCAGGCGACAGGCTCATCAACAAGCAAGCCCCTAAAAGCAGCACGAGCTTTTAGGGGCTTTTAGTTTGCGGTTAACAGTAAAGAGATTTACAAAAGGCCATCTTTTACATTGCGAAAGACCGTCTTTTACACGCCAAAAGGCCACCTTTTGCATGGCGAAAGAGCACCTTTTTCAACGTCTTAAATCATCGCCGCGTAAATAATTGATTGCCAGTGACTTGCCAAATGCCGAAAAATATGCGGCGAAAAGCAGACAACCGACAAAATAATTTTGTACTTTTGCATTGAACAAACATTAAAAACCACAGTCATGAAAAGCAGCATAAGGAATATGTACAGAACTCTTTACAGCCATGTTTTCAAGGCGGCGACGACGGCATTCATGCTCATTCTGCCGACTATATGCGTTTACGGACAGACAAGTTTTGCCTTGACGGAAGACCACGGGCACTATTTCTTCTATGCAACGGTGAACGGACACGAGGACACACGGCTCTTTATGGAGTCCGGGGTGCCGGGCATATTGATAAACGAGGCCGACTATGAACGGATATTGGCCGATGCGCAATTGGAGAAAGTGGACAAAGGATACTCAAAGATAAGGTTCCTTAGCGGAACACATCACGTCAAACAGATTTACAAGGGGAAAGTAACCATTGGCGGATTGAGCTACAACGGCAAGATATACGTCATAGACAAACAAGACAAAATATGCATCCCCATGCACCGGCTGAAGAACGAGACCGACACGGCGGCATACATGGAAAGGCTGAATTTCAAGGAAAAGACCATTGACTTTATCACCCCTGACGACATTGACGTGACGAAGATGCACAGGTTCAGGTTAGGAAGATACAAGGAAAATCCGGCCATCATCGCCAAGCTCGGCATCGCCGACACTTACGGGAACAAAAGAACCATTGTGGGAAAATTCATCTTCGACCTCGGCAACGCCTCCGCGCTGTACCTCCTCGAAAGCACTCCCGAAACGTCGTTATTCCTTAAGCAAGGCAAGTTCAGGATTTTCCCGGCCAAAGACAAGTCGGGACGCAAGATTGCGGACGGCATCCTTGCCGACGTTTGCAGGATTGGGAACATAAGCAAAAGGAATGTGTCGATTGGAATAATCAGCCAATCCAATACAAAAGACATCATCGGATTAGTCGGCACAAAGATGTTCGAAGACGGCTACGCAATCATCGACCTTAAAAACAGATGCCTCTATTACGGAGAGGAACAACACCCCGTAGCCTTGCGCGACACCATGCGGCTAAAGCTGAACCGCCGCATAACAAGCAGGAAAGCGGCACAGACACCACCGCTAAAAATGCCAAAGGGAAAGGCGGAAGAACCGTGGGTGGGCGGTCTTCTGAAAGATATTGTGTTCCATTGAGAAACAAAAGAAAGAAGAATAAAAGCGTAATCACTTCACGGACGCTTTTCATTCCATCAGGCATAAAATAAAAACTTATTATTCAACACATAATTTTGCAATCTTACTTTTTCTGCTTATTTTTGCAAAAGGAAAGGAAGAATATTATTAAACAGCATACAAATATGGGACATAAAATATCAAATCCTGACAAAAGGAACCAAGGATTGGCTGACCAATCCTTGGAGAAGGATTTTGTATTTACCGATGTTACAAGAGAGGAATTGGACAAAAGGCGAATTCCTGTATATTCATATTTGCTGTAATGCTTGAAAGTTCATATCCATTCCACTTCATAATGAACGAATATGAGGAAAAGCCTGATGAGGGCTTTTCTCATTTAATGCTGTACACTTTCAAGTCAACAAAATCAAATCTCATGTACATTGTACGGGTAGAAGTTTACAAATATCATATTTACGCCGTCAAGTTCTACCTGAAAAATATGCAGCATTCAAAAAACAAATATCGCATAGCGACAAACACTTACGAGCCAAGAAGGATAATCAACACGTGCATTAACATCATGCTTTCAATATATGAAAAAGACCATAAAGCGTCATTCGGTTTCATAGGGGCAAACGGCATGGACGAGGACAACACCTGCTGCACGAAGCGTTACCGGTTTTATTCAAGGATTGTGGCGACATATTTCAGCACGGAAAGATTTTACCACAAGGAAAACAAGGAAAAAAGCGCATATATGCTGATAAACAACGAGGCTCTCGAAGAAAATCCCAACTTGATAAAAGAAATAGAAAAGTTCTTCACCGAGAGATACGATTACTTCGACTGACATCAAAGATAATTCACCGCTACAACTTCTTTACCGCATCAGCCAGCGGCCTTTGTGATGCACCATCGGCACGACTATCTCCTCGTTCAGGCTGTCGCCGAGGCACAGCACGAGGAAAACGTCGGAGGTGCGGACGTGTGATTTCTTGTCGGGCGACATTATTGTATCGTTGACAAAGCGCATTATGCGCACACTGTTTACGCCGCGGTGCTCGGCCTCCATACGCCCTACAAACATCGAGGCGTTGGCTTCAAGCTGCTCGCGGTACGACGGCGGAATGGTGTCGGGCAGGTACATGCCGCGCACGAAATAAGCATAATTCCTGGCAAAGAGCGAGTCATAATACTCCTTTGCCGCCCTCGCAGCCGTATCATCGTTTTTTTTCTCGCCCGAACAGGAGAAAAACGACAGGGCGAAACAGACTGATATGAAAAGGAAAAGTTTGCGCATGGAAGGATATTTTAGAAGTTATAGAAGTTATGGGAAGTTAAAGAAGTTAGAGCCAAATGACTTGTTAAATGAACAATTATTAATGAAAAATGAATAATCAGGCATACGTCTTTATTTATATGATTATCCTCTTTCCACTTTTAATTCTTCATTTAACAAGTCATTTGGCTCTAATTTCTTTAACTTCCCATAACTCCTTTAACTTCTTAACAAATTATTTCTGCCTTATAAAAATATTAATCGGCGAGCCGGTGAGCTTCCAGTTCTCGCGGATTTTGTTCTCGAGGAAGCGTTTGTAAGGCTCTTTTACGTACTGCGGCAGATTGGCATAGAACACGAACGAGGGTATCTGCGTGTTCGGCAGCTGCGAACAGTACTTGATTTTGATGTACTTTCCCTTGATTGATGGTGGCGGATAAGCCTCGATAAGGGGCAGCATAACCTCGTTGAGCCGTGTCGTTCCGATTTTCAGTTTGCGGCTAAGGTAAACATCCTTTGCCGTCTCAAGCACCTTGAAAATGCGCTGCTTTGTCAACGCCGAGGCGTAGATTATGGGGAAATCGGTGAACGGAGCCATGCGCTCACGTATGGCGTTGGTGAACGTGTCGATTACTTTCTGGTTCTTGTCGGGCACGAGGTCCCACTTGTTCACCACCACAACGAGGCTCTTGTTGTTCTTCTGTATAATCTGAAAGATGTTCATGTCCTGCATCTCTATGCCCCTTGTGGCGTCGAGCATGAGTATGCATACATCCGAATTCTCGATTGCACGGATTGAGCGCATCACGCTGTAGAACTCCAAGTCCTCCGTAACCTTGTTCTTGCGGCGTATTCCCGCAGTGTCGACAAGATAGAAGTCGAAGCCGAACTTGTCGTAACGCGTGTAGATACTGTCGCGCGTCGTGCCTGCTATTTCGGTCACAATATTGCGGTCTTCGCCGATGAATGCGTTGATTATGCTGCTCTTCCCTACGTTGGGACGGCCCACAACGGCGAAGCGCGGTATGCCTTCTTCAAGCAGTTCGCCGCTGTCTCCCTTGAGCTTTGACACCACGATGTCAAGCAGGTCGCCGGTACCGCCGCCGCTGATGCTGCTTATGCAGATGGGGTCGCCCAAGCCGAGCTTGTAGAAGTCGGCTGCATAAAACTGCTGTGCGCTGTTGTCCACTTTGTTGACGACAAGCAATACGGGCAGCTTTGTGCGGCGGAGAATGGCGGCAACGTCCTCGTCAAGGTCGGTCACGCCTGTGCCAACGTCAACGAGAAACAACACAAGGTCGGCCTCCTCGGTAGCCACAATGACCTGCTTTCGTATCTCTTCCTCGAATATGTCGTCAGACTTGACGACCCATCCGCCTGTATCTACTACGGAAAACTCGCGCCCGTTCCAGTCGCACTTGCCGTATTGGCGGTCGCGCGTGGTGCCGGCCACATCGCTGACGATGGCCTGGCGCGACTTGGTAAGGCGGTTGAAAAGTGTAGACTTGCCCACGTTTGGGCGGCCTACTATCGCTACTAAATTTGCCATAACGTATAGAATTAAGAGTTAAGAGTTAAGAATTAAGAAAATATGCCTCTCCTCATTCCGGCTCATTAACTCCGTGATTAAACCTGTTTTACACCGAGCAAGAAACAGAGCAGCGGAAAAACGTCCTGACAAGACACATTTTCTTAACTCTTAGTCCTTGACTCTTTATTGTCAACTTACTCCGGATTGTACCCGAAGTTGTCAAGCTCGCGCTTCGAGCTGCGCCAGTCCTTGTCCACCTTCACGAAGGTTTCAAGGTAGACGGGCTTGCCGAAAAAGCGCTCGAGAGCCTTGCGCGCCTCTGTGCTCATCTTCTTCAGGGCCACGCCCCGGTGGCCTATGATGATGCCTTTCTGCGAGTCGCGCTCGACATATATTACCGCGTTGATGTGTATGTGGCGGTCGTCCTCCTTGAAGCTCTCCACCGCCACCTCGACCGAATAAGGTATTTCCTTGTCGTAATAGAGAAGGATTTTCTCCCTTATTATCTCGCTTACGAAGAAGCGCGCGGGCTTGTCGGTAAGCTGGTCTTTGTCGAAATACGGCGGCGAGTCGGGCAACAACTCCTTTATCCGCTTCAGCAGAATGTCCGTGCCGAACTTGTTTTTTGCCGAGATTGGCAGGATTTCGGCGTCGGGCAGCAGCGTGTGCCACTTCTCCACAAGCTCGCCAAGCTTCGTCTGGTCGCTCTCGTCAATCTTGTTGATGAGCAACAGCACGGGGATGGTCATCTTCCTCACCTTCTCAAGGAAGTCCATGTTCTTCTCCGGGTTCTCCACAACGTCCGTGACGTAAAGCAACACGTCGGCATCCTTCAGCGCCGACTCCGAGAAAGCCAGCATCGACTCCTGCAGCTTGTAGTTGGGCTTCAGCACGCCGGGCGTATCGGAGAACACTATCTGCGTGTCTTCGGTGTTGACTATGCCCATAATCCTGTGGCGCGTGGTCTGCGCCTTGAACGTGGCAATGCTTATCCGCTCGCCCACGAGCTGGTTCATCAGTGTCGACTTGCCCACGTTCGGGTTGCCGACAATGTTTACAAATCCTGCCTTGTGCATATGTTTCGTTTTGTTTCAGGCCGTCCGCAGGCTCGTCCTGCGGCATCGGCAACTATCAAGTCTGCAAATATACTGATTTTTTTCGGTACGGCAAGCGTTTGCATTCCGCACCGGGTCGAAAAGCCGACAAAAAGATGTTAAAATGCAAAAGACGGCCTTTTGCAACGCGAAAGAGCACCTTTTGCACGACAAAATGCGGCCTTTTACAGTGCAAAAGGCCGTCTTTCACAACGCAAAAGACGGCCTTTCGCAAAGCCGTCCGCAACCCCCTTGCCGGCAGGCGGAAACAAATAAAGCAGCAGAAAAGAAAAAAACTTCCATTTATTTTAAACAGATTTAAAAATAGTTGCTACCTTTGCCTTTTGCAAGAAGCAACCAAACTCTTTTTTACCGGCCTTATCCATTTGGCCTCTGGAAAAACATTTAATTAACCTAAAAACAACAAGCGGATGAAAAAAGCATTTATCACCGTATGTTTAGCCGCGCTTGCCCTGCCTTCCATGGCAGACGAAGAAAGCCTTGTCATCAACATGGCCGACGGTTCCGCGCAGCAGACGTTTGCCTTAGCCGACATGGGCAAGCTCGTATTTAACGAAAACGGGTTCACTGTCAATGCCGGTATCGAAACGGCATCGTTCAACTATGATGCGGTAAAAAGCATCAAGTTTGCAGGACTTTCTACGGGCATCGGCACCGTAACGAGTGAAGAAAACAGCCTGAAGCCATACTACAGCAACGGCTGCCTTGGCATAGCCGGATGGCCGCAGGAGCGCAAGGCACGGGCCGCCGTGTACGGCATCGACGGCACAACGGTCATAACCGTCAACAACTGGGACGGCACACCCATACCCGTCAGCGGACTGACACGTGGCATATACATTTTCAAAGTAGACAACAACAACCTTAAATTCATAAAACAATGAAAAAACTATTTTCATCATTCATAGTATGCCTCATAGGCACAATGTCGCTTTTCGCGCAGACAAATCCCAACCGTGTACTTATCACAGACAAAGCCGGAAATACCAGAGGTTTCTTGGCAGAGCGCATAGACAGCATCTGGTTCACCAAGGTTGAAGGCAAAGTAGCAGCACAAATCGAATATATCGATTACCTATACGGGAAAAACGGTAATGAAGATTCCGTGGTTATTAACATTACACGCACGTCAGAATGCCAGGCTTTTCAAATAGACTGTCTCCCAAAGGTCAGAGCCGACATACTTGGAAACGAAACAAACCTGGCAAATTACATGGAATCACAGGGCGGAGAACTGTTATGGAACGACTTTAGCGAAGGAAGACTGCACGGATATGATTTCCAGTCGGACACCGAATACAGCATCATCACCCTTGGTTACGATAAATATGGTATTCCCTGCGGAGTTGAAAGATTAGACTTCAAGACACCGAAGAAAGAGCTTGTAGGCGACTGTAGCATCGAATACGAAGTGACAGATGTAACCCCGTATGAAATAACCATAAAGTTCACTCCCGCCTCTGGCGTTGCCGGATATGCGGCATGCCTCTTCGGAGAAGGCCAGGCTGAAGAGCAGTTCCAGCAGTTCGGCCCGATGTTCGGCTTCGTCAACATGGGCGACATGATAAAGTCGTTCGGTTTCAAAGATACAGGCGCGGCCACATACACATGGGAAAACAACGACCCCGGAACCAATTATGAAATATACGTACAGCCATGGGACGTTAACGGCACATACGCCGACATGATTGTAATACACGTAACCACAAAGAAGATTGGCGGAGAAGGCGTAGCCGAGATGACCATCGAGATTGGCGACTTCGGCGGCAGCGAAAGCGGTTACTACCAGATTGTAACCTACACGCCCAACGACCAGGTATCGATGCACCGCGACATACTCATCGAAAAGAACTCGGAAAACGCTGAAAACGAGGACTACATCAAGGAACTGCTCAAGGGCGACATGCCCGGTGACCCCGAATGGAACCAGTATGGAGTAGACGTCGCTTCCTGGACCGCCGACCCTGAAACCGAATACATTGCCTACTCAATGGGCATGAACATCAACGACGAATGGGGTCCGCTGGCTAAAAAGGAATTCAAGACACCGGCTGCACCGAGCGCAGCAGCGGCTAAGGCAAAGACCGTTGACGGCAGGGCGGCACGCGTGAAGAAGCAAAACTCTACCGGCAAGTTCACCATCCCGGCACTGGTTGGCAAATCTGCAATAACGCCGGTAAAGAAGACTCTGAAAGTAACAGAGTAACAACACAAAATGGCACAAGCCGGTATTAAAGCATAAAGAAGGAGGGAATGTCCGTTCGGACATTCCCTCCTTTACTTTAACCGGCCTGCAGCCGATACACGCCCGGAAGCCCTTAAGGCACCAATATCTTCCTTGCCGGCTGTCCGGCTTTCTTTACGATGTAGATGCCCTGCGGCAGACTGCCCTCGGCCATGCGCCGTCCCTGCAAGTCATATACAGCCGTCGGGCCTTCTTCAGCCGAAGCGTCGGGAGCCGTGATGCCTGAAGGCTCTCCAAGGTCAACGATGTATTCAGCCGACACTGCCGACAGCTCATCGCCGTTGACGCCCCTCACCGTGAAACCGTATATGCCGTTCTCTTCGAGCGACTCGAACGTAAATGCTGCCTTGCCGCCGGTTGACACGTCCTGATAACCGCTTACCGGGGTGCGCGTAATGTCGCAGCAGTCGGCGTAAACATCATCAATTACAATGTAGCCTGAAGTACGCTCGAAGACAAGCCTCAACGTTCCGGCCTGCCCTACGGGCACGTCGAGCACGCTTCCGGTAGTGGGCACGTCAAGCGTTGTCAGCGTGTTCCATCCCGTGCCGTTGTCTATTTCAACCCTGAGTTTGTTGCCCTCTACGCTCGAACGGCACCACAGCGACAGGTTGTCAATCCTTGTTTCGGGATAAGAGACGATAAGGTAGACGCCTTCCGACGGCATGCGAAGCCCCGGTGCTGCCTCGCCGTACCATCCATAGGAGCTGTTGTACTGCGTGCTGTTCGTCTCCCACTGGTCGGGCATGCCGTCGCCGCGCTCGCTGAAGTCGTAGCCGCGACTGACGTTCTGCTCGCTGTATTCATGCTTCGTAAGGCTTATCATGTAGTCGTCGGCCTGTTCCATCTCGTTCCATGTTGCGGTGAAGCCTGTAGGAGTGACGTCAACCGCAGAGAGTCCGGTAGGCGACGCATTGTCAAAGTCGGGCGACAACGTGGTGACGCTTAGCGTCGCAGGGGCTGAAATGTAGCCTACAAGGTAAGAGCACAGCTCCACCCGGTAAGTGGTTGACGGCTCAAGTCCGGTAATTTCATACGAGCCTGACTTTTCAATTGTGATGTCATCGAACCCGGGCAGAACCGTGAAGCCGCCCTGTCCGTTGTCCTTGAGCACGCTAATCCTGTACGACCTCGGGTCAACAGCGTCTGTCCATTCCAGCCTGAAGCCGTCGGCCGTCACGTCTACCGCCTGCAGATTTTCCGGCGAAGGCAGCGTGTAGTTTACATCCTTCAGCAAAATGCGTATCATGCCGTCAACCTCGTTTATGTAGCCAAGGCTCGCCAAGGTGCCCCCTCTCCAAGGTTTCAGGCCTACACTCATTATGTTCTGCGTGCCGGGGAACGGGTCGCCGCTATATGACGACGTGCCTCCGTTGCCATCGGCCTCTACTATGTCAACCCTCTGGTGCATGGGGTCATTGTTCACGGAGTTGCCAATCCAGGCATCTTCATCCATGTCGATGTGCCACAGCAGCATGCCGTGTCCGGGCAGATACTCGTCCCACCCCTTTTGCTGGCGGTTCTCCATTATGAAATATTCATTGTCGAAGCCGGGCACTTTCACCCTGTAAGCCACGTTGCTGTCGCCAAGGTTAGGCAGCACGCTTATCGTGTCGGTGGCAAGGTCAAGGTCGGTATAGTCGAGCCAGCCCAGCTCTGCGCGCTCGAAACCGGAAAAGAGCGGCGGCGTGTTCATGTCGTCGTTGTACGAGCCTGACGCCATCGTGTCCCACTCTCCCGGGTCGAGGGCGAACATTTTTCCGTATTCGCTCGTGGGATAGTGGTCGGCAAGGCCGAGCACATGGCCGAACTCGTGAACGAACGTGCCGATGCCGGTAGGCATGGAGGTGCCTCCGCGCAGCTCGTTGCCGCACGAGTAGCGGTCAATCCTTACGTTGTCAAGCGTAAGGCTTACGCCATAACCGGTGTAGAGATAGTACGTATGCGGCCATATACAGTTGGCGTTGCCGGTGTCGGCCTCGCCGTATCCGGCATAGTAGAAGTAAATGTTGTCCACATACCCGTCGCCGTCGGCATCATACTGCGAGAAGTCCACCTCGTCGTCAAGGGCGTTGCACGCCTCGGTTATGGCCTGTGCAAAGTTAATGTCGATGTCGATGCTGTTCGCGTTCTGCCCGTAATATGAATAAGGCTGTGACAGCGTTACCGGCCCGGCCACGTCGAACTGCGGGTCGAACTTGCCGAAAGACGACGCGAGGTAGAAGTCGCGCACGCTGCCGTTGGCGCCGTTGTCGTAAGTGAAGCCTTCCTCGTTGAGCATGTCGGTGAAGAACTGCTGGGGATTGCTTACGGTGAACTTGGTGTTCTGGAAGTCCATCAGTATCACGAGGCAACGCTGCCTGCCCATGGTGGGGAAGTTGCTCGTGCGTATCCTGCTGGGCTTCGAGCTTATCCTTTTCGCTACCGGAGCCTTTGCCAAGGCCTGTTTCATGGCCGGTATGTCCATGCCGTCGATGTAGGCACGCGCCTTGGCGTCCCTCTGGCCGGCATCAGTGGCGGCTATGCCGCTGCCGGCAAGCGCGCCGCCGTCAAGCCGCGCGTACTCAAGCACGCCCGTGGCAGAGTTGCGGAACAATGGAACCCCGTCGTCGGTGAACAGCATGTGCCCGTGCTCGTCGCCCCTTATCAGGATGGTCAGAACAGTGCCGTCAGGCTGGCGCACTTGTTTCGGTTTGGGGTCGGCAGGTATTGCCGATGCCGCAAGCGGAAAATAAACGGCCGCGATACACGCCGCAAAAAGTCGTTTTAATCTCATTGTATTACCTTTTTATATTGTTATACATTGCCGGGGCTGCCTGCCGGCAGCTTTTGCCGGCGTTTCTCACCCACAAATAGCCTTGGTTGTTAAAAGCATGCCGGGACACGCGCCTCACGGCCGCCGACCCGGAATACGCCGCGCATTGGCCCGCGGCGTACCGTTTTTTGCAAAGATACGTTTTTTTTAATCACCACTACACAATTTGTTCAAAATAATTAAATTAAAAAAATCATTCCATCCTACGGCACAACCGGCATTACAGGCGCGGCCGCACGCGGCTGCCGTCTGCTACGACTGCGCCACGCCGCGGCGCAAACGGCGCATGACGCCAAAGCTCTGAGCGCCAAGGCTTTGCGCCGACCGCGGCATACGCCCTTGCAAAAGGTGGCCTTTTGCATTGTAAAAGACGGCCTTTTAACGTGCAAAAGACCGTCTTTTAATATATAAAAGGTGGCCTTTTACAAAGCAGGGCAAAAACCCCGGATAAACGGCCGCACACAAGATGCGCTGCGCCATATATACATTAAATTTATAAAAAATATTTATAAGTGAAATGTTTTTAAAAACTTTTTCCCGGTTAAGTTTGGATGGTTCTGATTATTTCGTATATTTGCAATTGCTTTATTACTAACTAAATTAAATCTATTTATTATGAAGCAATTATTTTTACTCTTATGCGCGTCTTTGGGCTTGACATCGTTCGCCCAGACCGAGGTTTCCGCTCCACCATAAATTGGGCGGGACCAGCATACCTGCTTCAGTTGAAAACACGGTTGGTGCAAAAGAAAACAGCACAACCATTGTAAACAACCACGCCGCCTTTCTAAGGCCGGGCAACTTCCTGACGCCGAAACAGGACGCCATGCTGAAAGCCGCAAAGGCAAACACCCCGAAAATGAAGCTGACAAGCGTGAAACGCATCGACAGCGAGAACGCACGCATCACGCTGAACGTGAAGAGCGACTGGGGCAAGGGCGACGGTTTTGAAGTTTGGATTGACAAGGAATGCGAAATAGAAAACGACTTCTGCGACAACGGTGTTGACGCCAATACCGTGTTCGAGAAGAGCGACTATGTGCTTCCCAAAGGTTCAACACCCGACGAGGGCTTCCTTACAGCCGGCCAATCGGCATCAATCGAAATCCCTGCCGGTGTTTACGACTTCCTCGTTGTCAACCCCTCGCCTTCAGAGGGTGCGACTTACCTCGTAAGGGATGACACTGACTCGCACGGCGACAACATCACCTTCGTGGGCGGATACGAGTACACCTTCACCGTAGAGGTAAGCAACTTCCCGTCAGAGCATGACTCAAGCGTACTTACCGCCAACGCCAACGTTGACCTCCTGATTACAGGTTCACTGCAGCCTACAAGCGGCGACCTCTCGGAAGCCGAGACAGTATCGATGACGATAAAGAACATCGGCACTGAAAACTGCGAGCACATCGTGGCTACATATACCATCGACGGAGGCGAAAAAGTGACTGAAATGGCCGACCTGAGCATACCCGCCGGCGGCACTGCCACCTATACTTTCAACCAAAAGGCCGACCTTTCAGCCGGCGGCAACCACAATGTGGTAATAACGGTACAAGGCGAAGGCGAAGCGTTGGTTCTTGAAGACAACAGGCTCGAAAAGTTCGTAATGTGTACAAAGACATCGATTGAGCCTCCCTACGAATGCGACTTCACCGAACCGGAAGACGTAGCGGAGTGGAACATCATCGACGCCGACGGAGACAACTATACATGGCAAATCGAACAATATGCCCCAGGCAACAGTTATAGGGCGTTTGCTTTCAACAGCCTGGACGACTATATCGTGACTGCAGTCCCCATAGTCCTTAAGCAGGGCCAGGCCACAATGGAACTCAGTTACATTTCATACATCCAAGACACCGCTGACAAGTTCGAAGTTCTTTTCGGAACAAGCAACGACGTGAAAAGCATGACAGTGCTGAAAACGTATGAGAAAATCAACGGAAGCAGCTGGACTAACGACAACATCGAGTTTGAAGTACCGGCTGACGACGAATATTTCTTCGCATTCCACGCATGCCCGGACGTACCTGACTACACATACACATTATGCCCCAGCATCACGAATATCAAGATATACGAAGGCTCAAGCCAGGGCGTGCCCGACATTAAGGTCAACAAGGTAATCGTTCCCAACTCAAGCTGCAACATGGACATCAAGACCATCGACGTAGAAGTGCAGAACGTAGGTCTTGCTCCTATCAAGAGCTTCATCCTCACGGCATCTTATGCAGGCGATGAGTTCAAGGCGCAGAACTTTGAGGAAGAAATCGACATCAACGGCACCGATACCGTTTCAATCGATGTTCCGAAAGACTACTTCAACAACGCGGGTACACTTTACTCGGTAACAGTAACCGCTTCGGCCGTATACTCACCGAATGGGGTAGCTGAAGAAAACACGGAGAACAACTCTAACTCCGCATCGTTCGTCCACTTCGAGCAGGCCGAATTACCGTTCATCTCAGACTTCACTTCGTCTGAAGACGGACGCTACTACTGGTACGGACCGGAAGGTTGGATTTACAACAGCACCATCGAAGCTTACCAGGCACTCAACAATACTCCGCTCATCTCACGCGGCATAGAGCTTAAAGCCGGCAAGACATACCGCTTGACCTACAACCGCAGGGCCGGAATGGACTACTATGGCTTCATGGTCCTGAAGGACAACTACAAGGTTCTTTGCGGACTCAACGGCACCGACCCGGCAGAATGGAAACCGGTTTACGAAATCAAAGACGACTACTCGGAAGAAATCTTCAGCAACAAGACCTTCGAATTCTCTGTTGACGCTGACGGACTTTACCAGTTGGCATTCCAGATGAACGCAATCAACCAAGGCTACACCTTCTATCTGCGTGACGTGACTATAATCGAAGTTGCTGAAAAAGACGTAGCAATAGCTGGCGCTACAGGCTATCTGCCGACAAGGGTTCCAAAGTCACAGGCCGGCGAGTTCGAGGCATCTGTAGCCGTAACCAACGCAGGTACGACACCTGCATCAGGTATCGTTACGATGACTGTAAACGATGAAAAAGTTGGCGAAGGTAAGTTTACCGACATAGCTGTTGGCGATACGATTTACACCCCGGTATACGTTACTTTGGACGGAGAAATCGGAACAACAACCACTATTAAGGTATCTGCCAACGTTGAAGGCGAACCTGAAAGCAACATGTACAACAATACCGACACCGTTAACGTGGCCATAACCGACAATGTATTCGGATATGACAAGATTGCCGACAACACTTACTACGGCAACCAGCCCAACAACCTCGAAGTCGGTTCAATTGGAAACGGTGTAGTGATGGAAGCCGGAATTGTATTCCACCTCAACAATAAAGCAAGACTTAACGGCATATCCGTAGGTTTCGCCCAGGATGACGAAATGTCTGCTGTAGTACTGAATGTCTACAAGTGGTATGAAAAGGAACCGACAGCAAGTGGATTCCACCCGTTGAGCGAAAGCGACCTTGTTTACACAACAACAGTTGACAAGGAATACGGCACAGGCCAGTTCGAATATGCAATTGACGACGACGTAATTCTCCCGGCAGGCGACTACCTCATCTCGGCACGTGTTTCTACCGGATGGCCTCTGGCAGTAGACAGGAAGGCTCCCGGCCAGCTCTACACCATCGGCACATATAAGGATGAAGGCTTCGTTGCAGTAGACCAGAGGTACTCGAACCTTGGAACAATGGCTATCCGCGCCATATTGGGTGAAGTCGGCGGCACGTCAATCAGCACAGTAGAAGGCGGCACATCGCTCAGCTTGTATCCGAATCCTGCAAGCGAGACACTTACAATCACAGCCGGTGAAGGAGAAATCACAAGCGTTGCTATATACTCAACGTCAGGCTCTGTAATGTGCTCTTCGAAGGTTCAGGGCAACAGCTTCTCTTGCAACGTTTCAAGCTACACACCGGGCATCTACTTCGCCAAGGTTACAGCTAATGGCAAGACTGAAGTTCTGAAGTTTGTTGTCAAGTAAAATAAAAAGGCAAAAACACCTAATCCTTAAAGAATCGACTGACGCATCGCCAATGTGTGCGCCAGTCGATTTTCGCTAAAAAACGTCAACAGCTTACTTGTTGACCCCATTTACAAACCATATTTTCAAGCATTTAACAACATTATCATGAAGAGATTTATCTGTTCATTCATAGGCGCGGCTTTATGCGTGGCAGCCTATTCACAGGCAAGCGTTCAGCCGCAAAAGGCAAGAATATTTGCTTCTGACAAAACACCAATGTCAACCATCCTGCCAAGCCTCAACGCGGCAAAAGCCGGAGAGGCCAACTGCGACGTTGAAGTGACATTCCCCAAACCAGTACCTACCTTCCTTCCGTTAAACCTCATCAACGGCATGCCGATTGAAACGCAGGTAACCAACTTGGGAAGCGAAACCGTTTCGGGAACCGTCACACTGAGCATTGGCGACGCCACGATAGGAACCGCCGATTTTGCAGACCTTGCTTCAGGCGCTAACGCCAACCTCACAATCGAGATAAGCACAGAAATTGACGCTCCGGCGAAAAAGCAGACGCTCACGGCTACAGCTGAAATAACAGGCAAGGAGGACGAGAACCCTGACAACAACTCCGCATCTACAACAATCACAATATCAGAAAACGAATTTGCCTACGACCACACCACACCTTCGATGTACGTAGACAAAAACGCTATCGGTTCACCCGACTTTGGGTCAATACTCGTTGCCAACACCTTCCACATCTCCAATCCCGTAGTGCTCGACTCAGTGTCAGCCGCATGGGGACGAATTGAAGGCGACAAAATAGGCATATACATCTGGAAATGGGATGCCCAGTCAGCACCTAACGAAAACGGTTACTATAACTTGGACGAGCAAATATACTTCGGCACACACAACCAGGGCTTACAACGCGGCATGCACTATTATAAGCTGGAAGAGCCGATATACCTTGCAAGCGGCGACTATATGTTAGGAATATCCTTCTATGGCTATGGCATTGCCGTTGACCAGATTACACCCGGACAGATGTACAACGTGTTCGCCGAAACCGACGGCTACCGTGCCAGCGACTGGTCGAGCTACGACCTCGGCACAGCCGCAATACGCATGTACGTCAGCGATGTTCCGGCAAGTATCAACACCGTCACAACCAGTGACAACCTGGCCGGCGCAAGCGTGAACGTAAACGGCAACAAGCTTTACGTTACAGGCGATGCAAGCGAGATAAGCAGCGTGTCGATTTACTCAGCATCAGGCGCAAACATGGCAACAGCTGAAGTCAACGGACATGATTACAGCCATGACCTGTCATCGTTCACTCCTGGCGTTTACATGGTAAAGGTAACCACGAAGAGCGGCACATGCGTCAGGAAGTTTGCCGTAAAATAACAGGACGGCAAACCGACTAAAGAGACGGCAAACGGCGAAAAGCCGGTGAGCGCGTCAAAATGCCGCAGCGACAGAAGAGCGCACCGCCGCCAAACAACGGTGACGGGACACATCAACCAACGCCTGGCCGACTTTCAGTCAGCCAGGCGTTGACAATATATGCAGGCATGGTTTCCCCGTCATACCATCGCTGTACGGCTTTCACGACACGCCGTTTTGCCATTACGGCATAACCTGATGAAAACCAGCATGTTACGTAACACATGCGAGCCAACCGCCAGCCGCCATGCAAAAGGTGGCCTTTTACAACATAAAAAGCCGTCTTTTATACGGCAAAAGACGGCTAACGGCAAGGCAAAAGGCCACCTTTTGGAAAAGCGGCGGAAACGGGAAACAATATGACTGACTTCAAAACGTCAACCATGTGTTTGACACCTGATTACATAAAAAACACCAAGACATGAAAAATACATTGTTATCAGTCATTGCGATTATGGCCCTATGCGCCTGCAACGACGACCCCGAACCAGCCCCGCGGTTTCAAGCCATACAGCAACTATACGAAATGTACGGCGAAAAACTAATCGGAGAATGGGAAAACGACACGCTACAGAACGGCGACGTAACCGTATATGAATACATGAAACTTGACGAAGACATGCAGGGAACGTATATACTGACGATGAAAAGGCCAGCCGGAATAATAGCCGGAGAAGAGGGCGACGAGAACGGCATGGTGACACTGCGCGAAGAGAAAACGGTCGGAGAATGGAGCCTTGACGTAGACATGCAGCTCAACCCGTACATTGCCATTGACGACACGGCAAACACCGCAGACCGGTTGTTCTCATTTTACGGTACCGACGGCAACGTGATGATAATAAACACAGGGTATAATACAAGCCTGAAAAAGGTCACGAAACCGTAAAACGCACGGTTCCGTGACCTTTTAGAAACTGTTTTGACTTTATCAAAGTTGATTTTTTCCTGCCGTACAGAATGGATTTCCGGCACACATACAACTCAAACCGACTATTGAAAAAATCAAAACAGCTTCCTTACTTTCACGGGCGGAAGCCCGTAAGCCGTCAGTCCTTCAGCGAGTAAGTCACCGTAGACACCACGCGCAGCTTCTTGATGTATGGCGTGTTGCCGTCACGGTCGGTTATGGTGAACTGCCCCTGCCCCGCGTCAAGGATTTTCCCGAGCTTGCTATCGCTGTTCTCGGCGAACTGCTTTGCCGTCTGTTCGGCGTTCTTGATGGCCTCCTGCATCATCTTCGGCTTCATCTGCTGGAACGACACGTACTCATACACCACTCCGTTGCCGTAGCCGCCGTCAACAACGGCCACGCCTTGTTTCAACAGCTCGCCCTGGCGTGCGATGATTGAGCGCACCAGCTTGACGTTGCGCGACGTCACCGTGATTGTCGACGTTATGTTGTAACGGTAGTCATGGTTCTGCACTCCGTAACGTTCGGCGTTCATGTCTACCACCACGGGCGCGTTGACGCTGATTTCAGAGTCCTTTATGCCGCTCTGCTTGAGAAACGCCTTAACCTTGGCTGTTGTGGCGTTGATGCGCGTGTAAAGCACCGGCAGGTCGTCGCCGATTTCCTTAGTCAGTATCGGCCATGTCACCTTGTCGGCCTCAACCTCGCGTTCAGACAGCCCTTTCACTGTCACCTTGCGGTCTTTATCGGAGAAACTGTCAAGCCCCGACTTGACGCACAGCCCCAAAACAATGATGCCTACGGCCATTATTGCCGCTTCCTTGATTCTGTTCATAGTAGTGATGTTATTGGTTTACGGCGTAAAGATATGAAAAACAACCGTAAATGCAAGAATGTATCGACGAAAAACGCATCTTTATCTGTATAAAGACGAAAAAAGAGCCGTGTCCCGTATTATGACGGAACACGGCTCAATATAGATGTGCCGTAATAATCCTTACTTGACAACAGATGCCTCCGCGCCGTCGTAAGCCCAAGTATAATATGAAGCTCCGTGTACGAAGCCGGCTCCGAACGCCGTCATTATGAGGTTGTCGCCACGCTTCAAAAGGTGCTCGTTCTCCCAAAGCGCAAGGGGAATGGTGGCCGCACTGGTGTTGCCGAAGTGCTCGATGTTCACCATCACCTTGTCCATCGACAGGTCGAGACGCTTTGCAACGGCCTCTATTATACGGATGTTCGCCTGGTGGGGAACGATGAAACGGATGTTGTCCTTGTTCAGTCCGTTGCGCTCTGCGATAAGTGCGCAGTCGTCGCTCATGCTCGTCACGGCGTAGCGGAACACCGTGCGGCCCTCCTGATAGAGGTAATGCAGACGATGGTCTACCGTGAAATGCGACGGAGGACATACCGAACCGCCGGCCTTGAGATGCAGGAAGGGCAGCCCCTTGCCGTCAGCGCGGAAGTAAGAGTCCTTCACTCCGACGCCCTCATCAGTCGTTCCCTCCATAAGCACCGCTGCCGCACCGTCACCGAAGAGTGCGCACGTGCTGCGGTCCTTGTAGTCAACGACCGACGACATCTTGTCGGCTCCTATCACGATGATTTTCTTGTAGCGTCCGCTCTGTATCATCGTGGCCGCCACATCCATAGAGTAAAGGAAGCCGCAGCAAGCCGCCCAGAAGTCGAAAGCAAACGCATTCTTCAGTCCGAGCTTGCCGATGACGATTGAAGCCGTCGACGGAAAAGCATAATCGGCCGTCGATGTCGATACTATTACGGCATCGATGGTGTCGGGATCAACGCCCGTCTTCTTCATCAACTGCTTCGCGGCTTTGCGTGCCATGTATGAAGTGCCGAGGCCTTCTTCCGTCAGTATGCGGCGTTCACGTATGCCGACACGCGTCATAATCCATTCATCGTTGGTGTCAACCATTCTCGACAGCTCGTCGTTATTGAGCACATAGTCGGGAACGTAACCGCCGATGCCGGTTATTATAGCGTTTATTTTCTCCATTATTCAGCCGCTTCCTTAACGATAGCTATCTTTCCACGGTAGTAGCCGCATGTCGGGCAAACCGTGTGATAAACGTGGAAGGCTCCACAGTTGGGGCATACCGCCAGCGTGGGGGCTACTGCCTTGTCATGTGTTCTTCTTTTACGTGTACGGGTCTTTGACTGTCTTCTTTTAGGATGTGCCATTTTCTTTAATCTTTAATTATTGTTTTTAATTTTTCCAATTCGCTCCAACGCGAGTCCACCGGCTCTTCCGCGTCCCCCTCTCCGCTTCGGGCGGCCGAGTGTTCTTCAAGAACCTTTATCATGGCAGGATTGCATTTTCCAGGTGCATGCACGTGCCTGATGGGAATGCCAAGCACTATGAACTCGTAAACGAACCATGAAATGTCGAGCAAGGGGTCGTCCTTGCCGACCGTTATGATGTCTTCGTCTTCGGAATATTCTTCCCCGATGCGCGCCGTCAGCGTATTGTCGGCGCTCACGGCCTGCTCCATGTCGTCAAGGCACACGTCGCACGGCACATGGACCGTGCCCTCCGTATGCACGCTTATGCGGAACACGCCACCCGAACGGTTGACGCTTACGCTGACGTGTACTTCACCACGCCTCACTTCAGGGGCTTCAACAGCCTCGAAGTAATCGTCGCCGAGGTCGTATTCAAAGACCGTAACGCCTTCTTTCAAAGCCGCCAAGTCTATTTTCAAGTACTCCTGACTGTACATGTTGCCGGTTATATGAAACAGCAAAGAGTGCCCTTGCCCGTCGTCGGTGCACAAGCATCGGCATGGGCGGCACAATTCTTCGGGCTGCAAAGTTACGAATTATTTTTCATACAAACATAACTTTATATGCAAAAAATGGTTTACTGCCGACAGTCAGCCTTTCTTTACCGCTTCGGCTGCATACCATACACACCGTGCAGGAACTCCGTCAGTTGAAATAAAGCATGCCGTCCTTTATCCATAGGAAGTGCCGTGCAGGCATGGTGGCAGGCCCGTCGTCACGATGACGCGCACACCGCCTGCAGTGTATGTGCCGTATTCCTTGACGGTTTCAGCCGGTTCTATAGTGTACGACTTGAATATATCGCCCTCCCTGACGCTGTCATACACGCCTTGGTCACTTCCTGTCCGTCAACCTTATATACTATGTGGCCCGGCTTGTCGTCACCTACAGCTATGGGCGCAGCCGCCAACCTCACACCCGGAGCCGACGCAATACCTGCAATGTTGCCTGCCGACGCGGCGGCACAAGTGAAAAGCATGAAGAGCGCACACGCGCTTCTGCATTCCTTCGGGAAACAAATACTTGGATAATTCATGGCGTAATAACGTGTTTGTTCGTTCGTTTTAGTTATGTCAATATACATCTTTTCACGTTAAAAGCGCATCAGCCTGCACGCCGATTAACAATAATTTCACCTTGAAAGACACTCATGTTGAATATCTGGATGCAGCGTCGACGCGCGGCATGACAATTACCGAGAGCCTCGATTGCGCCTCAATAAGCACAGGCAATCAAGCTCCCTCCCTTCGGGAGGGCTGGGGTGGGTCGTTCTTTTGACTTGGCTGGGTCTCTCATTTGCCGCCTTTTGGCGTGCAAAATGGCACCTTTTACCCTCTAAAAGGCCGTGTTTTGCAGGCTAAAAGGCGGCCTTTCGCAACGCCGCTGATTATCAACGGGTTACGCAGACAGCACAAACCGCCTGACGTAGGCACGCTAAAAGGCCGTCACGGTTCCCTCAACAAGAAAGCCATATATACAGGCAAAGTCAACATTCCGCCTTTCCTGCCAATATTATAGTCACCTAACTTTATCGCACGGCGTACACGGTATTTCTCTGGATGAGCCAATATCGTCTTTACGCTTTTTGCGTTTCCATCCTTAGCCTTTACCTCCACCAACACACATTCGCCCTTATACCTTATGACAAAATCAACCTCAAGACCGGTATCCTTACGGAAATAATAAAGTCCACGCTTCATTTTTGCGAACATGTCAGCAACCAAATTCTCAAAAACAGCGCCCTTGTACCCATAAAGATTGCCATGCAATATATCGGCCTGTGTACCGTCTTCAAGCATTGAGACAAACAGTCCTGTATCTACCATATATATCTTAAACACATCCTCTATGGCATTTCCGTTCAGAGGCAGCTCTGTAATATGCAGGTTCCGGCATCTGCGCACGATACCGGCATCTTCAATCCACTGTATGCTTCCTGCATATTGCGAAGCCTTGCCGCCCTTGCGGACAACCGAATATTGGAACTTCTTGTTCTCCTTGCCCAGCTGCCGAGGTATCGACTCAAAACATTCACGTATGCGTACCTTGTCCTCCTTGGCCGCATATTTCACCATATCTTCCTCATATTCACCCACGATGTCGCGCTGCAAGGCAAGCACTTTGCCCATGTCGTGCCTTTCAACAAACGAACTGACTACAGCAGGCATACCACCGACGACAGCATACTGTAGCACAAGCTGGCGCAAGCGCACATGCAATGCTTCAGGAACGGGAGTCTCGTCTGCCAGACATTTGGATAGTCTCGCTACCACATCAGGGATTATTCCGTTAGCCCAAAGAAATTCCTCGAAGTCGAGCGGATACATGTCTACTACCGTTTCATAGCCCACCGGCACCGAAGCAGTCTCGTGGCCGATACCATATCCTTTCACGCCAAGCAACGAACCTGTCGCGATTACGTCGAAACGACCGTCCAACTTAAAAAACTTCAAGGCTGTCCTTGCCCCCGGACACTCCTGTATTTCATCAAGAACTATACACGTCTTGCCTGGTTCAAAAGTGGCTCCGGGCACTGCCGCCGTTACATTCATCACGATATCGTCTATACGCTTACTGCCTTCGAAAGCCAAAGCCAAGTCCGGATCTTGCATAAAATTCAAGTACACCACATGCTCGTAGTTCCCGTTTGCAAAATTAAGCACGGAAAACGTCTTGCCGCACTGACGGCAACCTTTTATCACAAGCGGTTTCCTGTCAGCCTCCTGTTTCCACTGCAAGAGAGTGATTCCTATCTTTCTTTTCAACATAGCAACAACAATTTAAGGATACGCCACGGCTGCATCTGGCTAAAAAGCATGGCTTCATCACACGCCAATCCACTTTTCCGAATGACTCTTTTTATCATCAAACCACTTTTCCAGGCGACTTTTTACTTGAATCAGACACTTTTCCAAGCGACTTTTACTTTTTTATTATGCAAATATAGCAAAATCCAATATTATAAGAAAATAAAAACGTCTAATAAAAAACATTTTACGTATGTGCCGAGATAAGTTAACGAAAGCCTTAATTACAACCATTTAACAACAGGTAATCAAGCTCCCTCCCTTCGGGAGGGCTGGGGCGGGTCTTTTGTTGAATTGAAAATGAAAAATTAAAAATGAATAATTATGATTACCTTTTAGGCTGTCTGCCAACAAGGCAAATCATAATTATCAATTCCCCATTATCAATTCTCAATTCAAAACACGGCAAATTGGAATGCAAAAGGCCGTGTTTTACCCTCTAAAAGGCCGTGTTTTGCAGGCTAAAAGGCGACCTTTCGCAACACCGCTGATTATCAACAGGTTACGCTTGCGGAGCAAACCGTCGACGGCAGGCACGCAAAAAGGCGTGGCTACGCTCGTCCGCGCCGCCACGCCTTATATCGAGAGAGTTATTTTCCTGCTGTATTATTTCTTCTTGGTAGTGATTTCCACCACACCGTTCTTGGCCGCGTCGCCATACTTGTCGGTGGTGTGCTTGGCATCCTTGTACACGTTGATTTGCTTGATGTCGTTCACGTTAATGTTACTGATGTCATCAACAGGCTTGCCGTCAACCACGTAGTAAGGCGAGCCTTCAAGGTTGACGCTCTGCGTATCGTCAGGAACATAATTCTTTCCGTTTATCTTAACCACATGGCCTTTCTGTCCGTCAGACTGCGCCTTGCCTTTATCTGCGCCACCGTCGGCGCGGAACGTGACGGGTATAGTGTACCTCACGGCCACCGGCTTGCCGTCCTGCTTGCCGGGAGTCCACGCCGGCATGGCGTTGATTACGCGCAAAGCCTCTTGGTCGAGCAGCGGGTCTACGCCGCGCATCACCTTGGCATCGCCCACCGTTCCGTCACTACCTACGACAAACTGCACGATTACGCGGCCCTCGATGCCCTGCTTCGCAGCCTCGGCAGGGTACTTGATGTTGTCTCCGAGCCACTTAGCCATCGCGCTCGAGCCGCCCGGGAATTGGGGCTGCTGCTCCACAATGTCGTACACCTTGCCATCAGGAACTGGCACGATAGCCTCCGGCGCACCGGCTTCCGGCTGCGCTTCTGCCTCCCGGGCCACGCTTTCGGACCGCTGTACAGGCAGCTCCGCCACGCCACCTGC
>ERZ780076.325-NODE-325-length-24918-cov-17.694244_pt1 | contig 24918 bp, 19 predicted proteins | sample MGYA00511022_ERZ780076 | MGnify/ENA primary metagenome ERZ780076 (study PRJEB29588, sample SAMEA2148733) | human gut metagenome | biome: human gut; feature: human-associated habitat; material: faeces | place: Denmark | collected 2008/2010 ... | reverse complement strand
TTCTCAAAAGCGAGTGCAAAAGTACAAACTATTTTCCAAACACGCAAGAGTTTCGACGAAAAAGTTTGAAAATTAACAGTTATTTAACAGTTCAGGCGAGGAATAAGAGACTTTACAGCCCCACTCTCATTATATTATACACACGGGAGCGCGGGCTGCGCGTGTGCGGGCGCACAGGCGAAGGAATCCGCAAGTATCTTGGTTAGCAATCGCAAGTATGTTCGTTTTTACCATTAGGAGAAGTTATCGTTTACCATCAAGAGAAGTCAACGAAGGGCTTTATTAGTATCTGCTCAAGGCGTTGGGCAACTTTACCCATGAGGATGAGCAAAGTTGCTCATCGTTATGAGTAAACTTGCCCATCATAGTGGGCAAGGTACATAGTTGTACTATTAAGGCCAAAGTCAGCCATCTATTAAGACCAAAGCCAGCCATCTATTAAGACCAAGCCCGGTCGTCTATTAAGACCGATACAAGCCGCCAACAAAGTCCCCCTCAACCTTCAACAGCCCCCAAAATTGACAGGTGCTAAGACAACAGGTCAGCACTACAAAAAAGGCCAAAATGACAGATAAAAGAAAAATGACGTAACAAATGTTAATAATGCAGTCAAAGAGAAGTAATTACAAAAAATGGCATTATCTTTGTATTTACATTATCAAAATGACAAAGACTATTCGCAAAAGGCGATTAGCAAAACAAGAATATAAACAAAAAAAGAATAACTATGACTGAAAAAGAAATGTACGACCGTATTAACGGCGCAAGCCAAGACACAGGCTTCAGTATTAACGAGAAAGCCCGCGGACTCGACGGCACCTTTGCTGCTCTCATGCGAAAGGTTTACGTTTGGATGACACTGGCTTTGGTCATCACGGGCTTTACCGCTTACAGTGTAGCCAACAGTCCAGCCCTGCTGAACACCATTTACACAAATTCCGCATTGATGTGGGGACTTATCATTGGCGAACTCGCACTCGTGTTCATCATCAGTGGCGCCATCAATCGCCTATCGCTGACCACAGCAACACTGCTGTTCATTATCTATTCTGTACTTAATGGCGCTATGCTCTCTTCGATTTTTATCATTTACGAGCCAATGGTAATAGCAAAAGTATTCTTCATAACAGCAGGCACCTTCGGAGCCATGGCATTCTATGGCTATTCCACCAAGCGCGACCTCAGCTCGATTGGGAAGATTCTGTTCATGGCTTTGATCGGCCTCATCATCGCTACCGTCGTGAATATGTTCTTGAAGAGCCCTGGCTTCGACTACATTCTTAGCTACATCGGTGTTGCCATCTTCATTGGCCTCACAGCCTGGGATTCACAGAAAATCAAGCAGATGCTCTTGATGCAGCCCGACATGAGCGAAGGTGCACAAAAACTGGCCCTTCTTGGTTCGCTCACTCTGTATCTCGACTTTATCAACCTCTTCCTCTATCTGCTCCGTATCTTCGGCAGCAACAGAGACTAAGATAGACTAAAGTTTCGCAGAAGACTTCATACAACAAAATTATAATTATCATAAAAAAGCTGGTTTCGGATTTGAAGCCAGCTTTTTGTATTTTTACTATTTCCTCCTACATTCGGTCTACCATCAACAACCTCTCAGAAATACAACCATCCCTATCATTTCGTAAATACAGGAGCATATGGTAAAATAAAAGGAGCAAAACATCAATAATCGCCACACCGACTTTTTGCCAAAGCTAACTTTTTATATCTTTGTAGAAGAAAAGCTGCACTCGGCAAATTGAAAGAAAGTTTTCTTTGCGCTCGTTTGCATTTTCTTTGCAGAAGAAAAGCTGCACTCGACAAATTAACAATTATACAATCTATCAACAAATAAAAAAGAAATTATTATGAGAACAAAAAAAACATTTTGGATCATTATCGCAGCATTTGCATTGTGTGCCACTCCTATTCAAGCCCAAGGCTTTGGAAGCATTCTAAAAAAAGCCAAGAAAGTTCTGACTCCTTCCAGTGAGCCAGCTAAAACCGAGACTCCCCAGGCAAAGCCAGCAGCCAGCAATGCCGCAGAAGAGCCTATTGCAACAGGAGGAACTCTCATCAATCCTTTAAAAGACAAAGTAGACGTACAGTTAGTAGGAGCATACGGCAAAAGCACATCCGAAAACTACGGCGAGGTTAGTCTGGTGTTGAAGGTAAAGATGATTGCCAACAAGAACGAAATCAGCATTGGCGGCAACAGCAATTGGCCAGTCATGCTCATCGACGAAGAAGGCAACGTGAGCGAGCCACGTTATTTAGGATGGACTCCCTACTCCGTTTCGGAAGGCATCTATATGAAAATCATCCTTAAAGACAGCAGCAACTTCACCAACGTGAAGAAGTCAGCCAAAATAATACAAAAAGCTCAGATTGCCCTCTCGCTCAGTTATGACGAGAAAGGTTTGCTGATTATGAAGAACGTACCTATCCAGTGGGATGTACAGCCATAAGAAAGCACGAGTTTACACATAACAGGACTTTACATTCCTATTTAAGGAAGCGTTTACGATATTCAGAAGGGGTACATTGTTGCTTAGCGGCAAAAACCCTTCTGAAGGTTGATATTGAATTAAATCCCGACTGTTCGGCAATGACGTTCAGTCGGAGGTTTGACTTTTGGAGCAAGCCCACAGCATGTTCCACACGTAGATTATTGACATAATCAAAGAACGTCATCTGCTTCTCCTGATAAAAAAATCGGCTCAGATAAGTGCGATTCGTACCCACTTGTCTTGCCACATCAGAAAGTTTGAGTTGCGGATTAAGATAAAGTTTTTCTTCTACAAACAATTTGTTTATCTCTTTTTCCAGTCCACTGAGACTTATTTCCTCAGAACCAACCGCCACTTCGTCTTCATCCATATCTCCCAATTCCTCGATAACCGATTCGTGCTTATAAAGGAAATAACAGACGAACATCCATGCGCCCAAAGAAAACAGCATATAGATATTGTCGAATTGAGCATCCACCATATAACAACTGAATACCCAAACCAACAATATCACGAAGAAGCACGACAAAATACCCCTCAACCAGTTGAGATTAATATTATCCTGATAGGAGAACCGCTCCTTCAGTTGCCGATGGTAACGGCTAATAAGATAGAACATCAGGAAATAGGTCACCATGCCATACACAAAGCACCATGCAGTCAGCACATCAAACCAAAGCAATTTGTCAGTAATCCCATATAAGACCAGAGGCAAAAGAAAAGAAGCCTCATGAAGCGCGGCCTTTCTCCAGGAAAGCCAACCGGGCTTCACCAGTTCCATAAGCACAAAAGTATAGACAGGCACAACGACCATATCGGTAGCATTCACCCAATGCCACATCGACTTATGGAGTTCAAAGTCAGAAAGATAGAGTGCCAAATCCTTCAGGCACTCCAGATCAAGCACTACCATCAAGAGCATTATCAGCCTCGACAGTTTGTCATTACCCTTGCGCCAGAACATCCACACCACCATGGAGTAGAACATGACACACATACCATATATAAAAAAGGTAAGGCACTCTATCTTCATGTACTTATCTTATATTTCGATTAATCAATTTCCTCATCAGCCTCATAACCACCCATCTCACGAACAGCATTCTTCAGCATGGTATACTGCTGGTAGAGATGATTGACAGCCTCCTCGCCCTTGGTATAATCATGCATAGGCGCCTTGAGGAAGAAACTCAGGAAACGCTGGATACCATAACGGCCAGCACGGGTAGCCAAATCGCTCAGCAAGGTGAGGTCGAGCAACAGCGGAGCTGCCAGGATAGAGTCACGACAGAGGAAATTAATCTTGATCTGCATAGGATAACCCATCCAGCCAAAGATATCGATATTATCCCAGCCCTCCTTATTGTCATTGCGAGGAGGATAATAGTTGATGCGAACCTTGTGATAGTACTGCGTATCCTCATCATTGCCGTGACCATAGAGGTCGGGCTGTACATCTGGCTTCAATATTGTTTCAAGAGTAGAAAGCTTGCTGACCTCCTTGGTATGGAAGTTTGCAGGCTCATCGAGCACCAGACCGTCACGATTGCCCAAGATATTGGTAGAGAACCATCCATTCAGTCCGAGGCATCGGGTACCGATAATAGGAGCAAAACCACTCTTTACAAGAGTCTGTCCCGTCTTGAAGTCCTTGCCGGCAATAGGCATCTTGGTCTTCTCTGCGAGTTCCCACATAGCAGGAATATCTACAGTAGTATTAGGAGCACCCATAATAAAAGGAGCACCCTCGGTCAATGCAGCATAAGCGTAGCACATAGAAGGAGCGATGTGCTCACGGTCGTCTGCCTTCATTGCAGCCTCAAGAGCAGCCAACGTGCCATGGATTTCCATATCTACAGGCACATAAATCTCAGTAGAAGCAGCCCAGATAACAACGATACGTGCACATCCATTCTTTTCCTTGAAGTCACGAATATCCTGACGCAAAGCCTCTACCATTTCCCAACGGGTCTTGCAGTCCTTCACATTGTCACCATCAAGGCGCTTTGCATAATTCTTATCGAAAGCCGCCTTCATAGGAACCACCTTTTCCAGTTCCTCACGAACCGGATTAATATCCTTCTCCTTCAACACTTCTGCATACATAGCAGCCTGATACGCATTCTGAGGATAAACATCCCAGGTTCCAAACACGATATCATCAAGACTTGCCAAAGGAACAATATCCTTATAATGCAGATACTTCTTGTCAGCACCACGGCCCACACGAATCTTATCATATTGGGTCATTGAGCCTACTGGCTTGGCCAAGCCCTTACGAGCCATAAACACACCTGTCATAAAAGTTGTGGCAACTGCGCCACAACCTACGACCATAATACCCAACTTGCCATCTGCAGGCTTCACATTTGTCTGTTTCATCGTTACGTTTTTTATAATGTTTAGTTATTAAAAGTATGATTTAGATTGCAAATATACGTAAAACTTTCAATAAAAAGAAAGTTTTTACAAACTTTATATTTCCCCATGCTCCACAGAAGGCTTTTCAAGTTACCCTAACTCGCATATTTATACCGACTATACACATACAAAACTACAAAATGTTAGCTTATTCATCATTTTTATACGATTTTATTTGGCAGTAACAATAAAAAACTGTAATTTTGCAGTCGAATAATGTATAAAAATTCAAAGCATGAAGATTAAGACGAGCAGAATGGAAGCCCTAAAGATGCTTATCTCAAGCCAGGAGTTAGGCTCTCAGGAAGAAGTTTTACAGGCATTGGCCAAGGAAGGTTATACCGTAACCCAGGCCACACTGAGTCGCGACCTCAAACAGTTGAAGGTGGCAAAAGCGGCATCAATGAACGGAAGATATGTATACGTACTGCCCAACGAGACAATGTACAAACGTGTCCCCAATCCACGTTCAGCCCGCGAGATGCTAATGACTTCAGGATTTACCTCTATCAACTTCTCCGGCAACATGATTGTTATCAAAACACGACCAGGTTATGCAAGCAGTATAGCCTACAATATCGACAACAGCGACATTCCGCAGATCTTAGGAACTATAGCTGGCGACGACACCATCTTCCTTGTTAAGAAAGAAGGTACGCGCGAGAAAGACATCATCGACCTGCTGGCAGAAATCATCCCCGACATTTATGGTTAAGCTATCAGCAGGCAAAAACTATTAGACAATAATAAAAACTTAGATATTAAATAAAAAGAGAAAAATGGAAGAAGTAAAAGTAATGGTGGCAGACGAAAGTCACATCAAGTACATCGACACCATTCTGACAACCATCGCCGAAGCTGCTAAGAAGCGTGGCTCCGGCATCGCCAAGCGTTCTACAGAATACGTAGCGACCAAGATGCGTGAGGCAAAGGCTGTCATCGCTCTCCAGGGAGAGAAATTCGCAGGTTTCAGCTACATCGAGACATGGGGCAACAAGCACTACGTCACCACATCAGGCTTGATTGTTCATCCAGACTTCCGAGGCATCGGACTGGCCAAGCGCATCAAGAACCTGACTTTCACACTTGCCCGACAGCGATGGCCTCATGCTAAGATTTTCTCTTTGACATCCGGTTCTGCCGTGATGAAGATGAATACTCAGTTGGGCTATCTGCCTGTTACCTTTGCCGACTTGACAGACGACGAGTCATTCTGGCGTGGCTGCGAGGGCTGCATCAACGTTGACGTGTTGCATCGTACCAATCGCAAATACTGCATATGCACCGCCATGCTCTTCGACCCAGAGGAACATCTGCCTATCAAACTTCCACAGGATGTGATAGAGAGAATCCGAAAGATAGACGGTCCCAACTCAGAGCTTTAACTCTATAATATAATAAGGTGTTGGCAAGAATGCCAACAAAATATTAAACACAACACATTAAACATCAAACAAAATGGCAAATAAGAAAGTAGTAGTCGCCTTTAGTGGCGGTCTCGACACATCATATACAGTAATGAAGTTGACCCAGGACGGCTGGGATGTTTATGCTGCATGCGCCAACACGGGCGGTTTCTCTGCTGAGCAGTTGAAAACCAACGAGGAGAATGCGTACAAGCTTGGAGCTAAAGCATACGTTACCCTCGACGTTACCCACGAGTATTATGAGAAATCATTGAAATACATGATCTTCGGCAATGTGCTCCGCAACAACTGCTACCCTATCTCGGTTTCTTCAGAGCGCATCTTCCAGGCTATCGCCATCGCCCGTTATGCCAAGGAGATTGGTGCAGATGCTATCGCTCACGGAAGTACTGGCGCCGGCAACGACCAGATTCGTTTCGACATGACCTTCCTGGTGATGGCTCCTGGCATTGAAATCATCACACTGACCCGCGACAAGGCGCTCTCACGCAAGGAAGAAGTTGACTATCTGAACGAGCATGGATTCTATGCCGACTTCACCAAGTTGAAGTATTCTTATAACGTAGGTATCTGGGGCACCAGTATCTGCGGCGGCGAGATTCTCGACCCCACACAGGGTCTTCCTGAAGAGGCTTACCTGAAGCACGTTACTGCCAAAGAAGAAGAGGCTGAACTGAAGATTACCTTTGAGAAGGGTGAGATTGTAGCTGTCAACGACGAGAAATTCGACGACAAGATTGCTGCCATCCAGAAGATAGAAGAAATAGGAGCCTCTTATGCCATCGGCCGCGACTGCAACGTGGGCGATACCATTATCGGCATCAAGGGCCGTGTAGGTTTCGAGGCAGCCGCTCCTAAGCTTATCATCGAGGCACACCGCCTGTTGGAGAAGAGCACACTGAGCAAGTGGCAGCAGTACTGGAAGGACCAGGTAGGCAACTGGTACGGAATGTTCCTCCACGAGAGCCAGTACCTAGAGCCAGTGATGCCCGATATCGAGGCAATGCTGACTTCTTCTCAGCGCAACGTAAACGGAACTGCCATCCTGAAGCTCCGTCCATACAGTTTCCAGACTGTAGGTATCGACTCTCCAGACGATTTGACCAAGTCTAAACTCGGTGAGTATGGCGAGATGCAGCATGGTTGGACAGCCGAGGATGCAAAGGGCTTCATCAAGGTAAGCTCTACCCCACTCCGTGTTTATTATGGTATGCATCCTGACGAGCAGCGTTAATATTAAAAACGAGGAACAATGAAAAAGCTTTATCTTTCCGACCACGACAAAAAGATCGGTGGCGTATGTGGAGGGCTTGCTGACTATTTCGACATCGACCCTATTATCCTGCGCATCATTTGGCTCGTAGCCATCTGCTGCTATGGGACTGGGCTTCTCCTATATTTAGGGTTTTGGATATGCCTTCCTCGTGAGAACAACGTTAGATACTAATTCTAACGGTATTAGAAAGATACAATAAACAAAACAGAAGGACAAGAGGATTCTTCACTCTTCGTTCTTCACTCTTCACTTAGATTATGATTAGAGTAGGAATTTTAGGAGCAGCTGGTTACACAGGAGGAGAGCTGATTCGCCTCCTTATCAACCATCCTGAGGCAGAGATTGTATTCGCCAACAGCGAGAGTAACGCCGGCAACCTGGTGACTGAGGTTCACGAGGGATTGTATGGCGAGACTGACTTGAAATTTACAGCCGAAATGCCTTTCGACCAGGTGGATGTCATCTTCTTCTGCTTCGGTCACGGCAAGAGCGAGGCGTTCCTGAAGGAGCACAATGTTCCGGAGAACGTGAAGATTATCGACCTGGCACAGGACTTCCGTCTTGCCCCTGAGACTGTGGTTGCTACCCAGCAGCCAACCCCAGCATCTCACGATTTTGTATATGGTCTTCCAGAAATAAATGAATCAAAAATAGCCGTAGCTCAGCACGTAGCAAACCCAGGTTGTTTTGCAACTTGCATTCAACTTGGTTTGTTGCCTGCTGCTAAGATGGGCCTCATCAACAGCGATGTATCTGTCAATGCCATTACCGGTAGCACCGGCGCTGGTCAGAAGCCAGGTGCCACTACCCATTTCTCATGGCGCAACAACAACATGAGCATCTACAAGGCATTCAACCATCAGCACGTGCCAGAGATTCGTGAGAGTCTGAAGCAGACACAGGGCTATCTCGATGCAGCCATCGACTTCATCCCGTACCGTGGCGACTTCGCCCGTGGTATCTTTGCAACAGAAGTAGTGAAGACCGATAAGCCTATCGAGGAAATCGTGGCAGGTTACAAAGAGTTCTACAAGGATGCCAAGTTCACCCACTATGTGGATAAAGCTATCGACCTGAAGCAGGTGGTAAATACCAACAAGTGCCTGGTTCATGTGGATAAGTATGGTGATAAGCTCCTCATCACTTCCTGCATCGACAATCTCTTGAAGGGTGCCGTAGGTCAGGCTGTTCAGAACATGAACATCATGTTTGGTCTCGACCAGACAGCAGGTTTGAAACTCAAGCCATCAGCATTTTAGATAAAAGAATTCGGAAGAACGGATGAAAATTCATTCGTTCTTCTATCATAAAAAATAGTTTGTAATAAGAAAACTCTATGAGTTGTCTTTCTTAAAACATAGATTTAACATGAAACTTTACGACGTATATCCTCTTTTCGATATTAATATTGTAAAAGGACAGGGCTGCAAGGTATGGGACGACAAGGGGCAGGAATATCTCGACCTCTATGGCGGTCATGCCGTTATCAGCATCGGTCATTGCCATCCTCACTATGTGGAGATGCTCACCAACCAGTTGAACTACCTGGGTTTCTATTCCAACTCTGTCATCAACAAGTTGCAGGTGAAACTCGCTGAGCGTTTGGGCAAGATAAGCGGTTATGAAGATTATCAGTTCTTCCTCATCAACTCGGGTGCCGAGGCAAACGAGAATGCCTTGAAGCTGGCTTCATTCACCAACGGAAGAACTCGCGTGCTTTCTATAGAGAAGGCTTTCCACGGCAGAACATCCCTTGCCGTAGAGGTAACAAATAATCCAAAAATCATCGCACCAATCAATGACAATGGTCACGTAACCTATCTTCCTATCAACGATTTGGAGGCTTGGGAGAAGGAACTTGCCAAGGGCGATGTATGTGCTTGTATCATCGAGGCTATTCAGGGCGTAGGTGGCTGCAACATGGTTACTCCCAAGTTTGCACAGGGCTTGCAGGCAGCCTGCAAGAAATACGGTACTTTCCTGATTTGCGATGAAATCCAGTGCGGTTATGGCAGAAGCGGTAAGTTCTTCGCTCACCAGTGGTTGGGCATCAAGCCAGACCTCATCACCGTAGCCAAGGGTATCGGTAATGGTTTCCCTATGGGTGGTGTATTGATTTCTCCTGAGTTTACACCTGTATATGGTCAGTTGGGTACTACCTTCGGTGGCAACCACCTGGCATGTACAGCCGCTCTCGCCGTTCTCGATGTTTTCGAGAAGGAGAACCTGGTACAGAATGCGCATGAGGTTGGTGAATATCTCATCGCCCAGCTGAAGGAGTTACAGAAGCGCAACAGCCATATCACGGAAGTTCGTGGCCGTGGCTTGATGGTAGGCGCCGTACTCGACATTCCTCACAAGGAAGTGCGCAGCAAGCTCATCCACGAGCAGCACTGCTTCACCGGTTGCGCCGGCACCAACATCCTTCGCATCCTCCCTCCATTGGTATTGACCAAGGAGAATGTGGATGACTTCATCGGAAGATTGGAAACAGTATTAAAGGAACTATAAGAAGACAATGAAAATAGCAATCATCGGAGCAGGAGCCATGGGTGGTGCCATGGCAGAAGGACTCTTGCAAAGCGAGAAGTTCATTCCATCAGATATTACAGTATCTGACCATAACCAACCCGTATTGGACCATTTTGCAAGCAAGGGTGCCAGCGTTACACTCGACAACCAGTTGGCTTGCCACGGCGCAGACATCGTATGCGTGGTAGTTAAACCATGGTGTGTAGAGAAGACATTGAAGGGCATCAAGGATGCACTTGACTACAAGAGTCAGAAACTCGTAGTAGTTGCTGCTGGTGTGCCATCAGCCAACATCAAGGAGTGGTTAGACAAAGATGGTATCACTCCAACCTTCTTCCTCGTGATGCCAAACATCGCCATCGCCTACAAGCAGTCGATGACCTTCATTACTCCTATAGATGCATCTGCCACAGAAATCCAGCAGATTACAGATATATTCGATGAATTGGGCGAAAGCCTCATCATGGAAGAACGTCTCTTCCCTGCTGCCACAGCCATGTCGTGTGCCATCGCCTACGCCATGCGTTATGTAAGAGCCAATGTGGAAGGCGGCGTAGAGATGGGCTTTAAGGCTAAGGATGCCCAAAAGATTGTACTCCAAACCGTAAAAGGTGCCGTAGAGCTACTTCAAGAAACAGGCGAGCATCCAGAGGCTGCCATCGACAAGGTTACCACTCCTGGCGGTTGCACCATCAAGGGTCTCAACACCATGGAACAGAATGGATTTACCAACGCGGTCATCAAGGGTTTAATAGCAGGAAAGAAGTAAACTTTCTTGTCGTTTTCGGACAAGAGGTACATATCACAACCAATAAAAAAGAGACACCTTATTATATTAGGTGTAATAAAAAGAGGGTGCGTCACAGACTTATGACACACCCTCTTTTCTTGTTTATTTTTACGCCCCATACACACAGGAAATACAATATTTCCTTACTTTCATACGTAGGGACAAGCTCTTATTTCACTTCAGGCAACAAGCAAGGGCGTACCTTGGAAGTTACCTTAGCCTTCTCATTGACGATAACTGTGAGTGGCTTGGTGTCGGCAGCATTCTTTGCCACCATCACCTTGTAATCACCAGCCTCAACCTGCCACTGACTATCAACCTCATTGAAAGAAGCCAGGTTCTTGTATGGGATGTCGATAGTAACTGTCTCCGACTCACCAGGCTGCAATTTCTTAGTCTTGGCAAAGCCACGGAGTTCCTTGGCAGGTTTATCCATATCCTTGCCAGGAGCTGCCACATATACCTGAACAACTTCCTTACCAGCTACCTTACCAGCATTCTTCACAGTCACCAGGACCTTGATATTGCCCTGTGCATCCTTCGTTACCACAGGTTTGCCATACTTAAAGGTAGTATAGCTCATACCATAACCAAAAGGAAAAGATACAGGCACATTCTTAGTCTGGTAATAACGATAACCTACATAAACGCCATCATTATACTCGGTGTAATCCACATTCTTCACGTTACCCTTGCTACCGATGCCCTTGCCCATAAACATACCAAGCACATCATCAACCTTAACAGTCTCAGGGTTAGGGAAATCAGCCTTAGAAGGAACATCGTTATAACTTACAGGCCATGTCATAGGAAGACGACCAGAAGGATTCTCCTTACCCGCCAAGATGTCAGCAACACAGTTACCACCCTCCTGACCAGGCAACCAAGACAACAATACTGCATCAGGACCAGCAATCCAACTCTTGGTCTCAATAACGCCACAAACATTCAAGATGACAACCACCTTCTTACCGGCCTTATGGAAAGCGTTGCAAACGCCAGAAATCATATTCTTCTCCTCCTTGGTGAGATTGAAGCTATCAGAAATCTTTCGATCCAAGAACTCACCAGACGACTTACCAATAGTGATGATTGCCATATCGTTGTTTTTGACGGCAGCAGACATATTCAATTCAGCAAGGCTCATCTCAGGGATGAAGTGACCAGGCAAGAAAGCCTCCAAAGGATTCTTTGGCTTTGGCAAGTTCGCCTTTGCCTTTGGAGCATACTCTATGTATGCCTTATGGATATCGCCATCCACCTGATAGCCAGCATTCTTCAAACCATCCAACAAACTTACCACATAAGCATGGTTAACATTGCCAGAACCAGTACCACCAGCTATGAAATCATAAGAAGTATTGCCGAAGAGAGCTATGTTCTTAATCTTCTGAACGAGTGGCAATACATTCTTGTTATTCTTCAACAACACCATTCCCTCGGTAGCGGCATTGCGAGCCACCAAAGCATGTCCCTTCAAATCAGGGTTGTTGTCGGCAACATACTGCTTGAAACGAGGAGTCTGCATGATATACTCCAAGATATGGCGTACATTGCGGTCGAGGATTTCCATCGACAGGCGACCATTGAGCACAGCCTTGCGAATCTCCTTCACCTGGTCTGCCTTACCTGGCATCAACAGGTCGTTACCCGCTTCCATCTGGGCAGCTGCGCTAAGACCACCAAACCAGTCAGTCATCACCATACCCTTGAATCCCCACTCATGGCGAAGAATCTCTGTTATCAAGTCACAACGCTCGCTCGACATCGTACCATTGATGAGATTGTAAGAAGTCATCACTGTCCAAGGCTGAGCCTCCTTGATAACGATTTCGAAAGGTTTCAAGTAAATCTCACGGAAAGTACGTGGATTACCGATAACATTGTTACGAGTACGATTGGTCTCCTGGTTGTTCAGTGCGAAGTGCTTCAACGAAGTACCAACACCATTACTCTCGATACCATTCACCATAGCTGCACAAATGGTACCAGCCAACAATGGATCTTCTGAATAATACTCAAAGTTACGACCACAAAGAGGATTACGCATAATATTGGTAGCAGGTGCCAACAAGACATCTACGCCATAATGCTTCACCTCGTCTCCCATAGAGGTACCTACGGAATACACCAAGTCTTTGTTCCAGGTAGAGCTCATCACAGTACCCACAGGGAAGTGGGTACAGTAGAATGTCTTGTCGGTATTCTTGCGCTTAGGGTCGATGCGAAGACCAGCAGGACCATCGGCTACAACCGTAGCAGGAATGCCCAGACGCTCAATACCATTCACCTGACCTGCGGCACCCTGTACCAACTGACCTTGGTTACCAATGGTAGCCTCCATCTGGCTCTCATACTTACCCGTAGAACCAACCACCAACTGAATCTTCTCATCGAGAGTCATCGCATTGATGACATCCTGGATAGGAGACACACCCAACTTTGGATTCTGTGCTTGCACTACGAAAGTCGCAGAAAAAAGCACACATGAAGAAACTAATAATTGTTTTATCATTGTCTATATCTTATTTATTAAATAATCTTTTACAAAACTCTTACTTGAAAAACTTATTTTATCATTTGAAAATCTTCTGTGCGAACTCTGTAAGATACACACGCCAGTTGCGCCAAATATGTCCACCTTCTGTCTCCATATAAGTGTATTTATATCCCTTCTCATCAAAGTAGCGACGCAAGTCTGCACTGCTCTTGTAGAGGAAATCGGTCTTGCCCATACCAATCCAATATAACTTTGGCTTGTTCTTAAACAGAGTAGCCAACTGTGCCTTAGCCTCCTCATTTCCCTGCAACTGCTTGTAGAAGTCATTACGGAAATCGCCAGTAGTACTTACATGCAAACCTGCCGAGAAGAGCCCGATGTAATCAAACTTGGTAGGGAAACGACGAGAGATATCGAAAGAATGACCACCTCCCATAGAGAGTCCACAGATGGCACGATGAGCCTTGTCCTTAGCAACCTTGTAATGGCTCTCCACATAATTCATCACATCAGGGAAACTCTCATCCATGGTGGCAGCTGGCTTGGCACCTTGATAGCCATAGAAAGAAGGAATGTATTGACCTGCCGACCACTCACCTGGAGCAGCCTGGCAATTAGGATTGCCATTGGTCATCACCACGACCATCGGCTTAGCCTTACCTGTAGCAATCAAATTATCAAGAATATGCTGTGCACGACCTAAAGTAGTCCAAGCATCCTCATCGCCACCAGCGCCATGGAGCAGATAGAGTACAGGATAATCCTTGCCCTTGTCATAACCTGCTGGAGTATAGACCGTCATACGACGCTGCATCTTGAGTGTAGGACTATCATACCACACCTTAGACACATTTCCGTGAGGCACTTCGTTAACGGTATAGAGGTCACCACAATCACCTTTCTTGTCTGAAAGAATGAATATATTGGTTTCTGAGGTAATATCACGAGTGATATACACGCTTCCCGGGTCAACGATCTTCACTCCATCCAAAAGAAAATTGTAAGAATACAACTCTGGGGAAAGCAATTGGCTGGTAAAAGTCCAAACACCCTTTTCATCTTTTTTCATATCAGCTACTCCTGGAGCATCATACTTTCCCAATGGTGTATCAATGGTTTTCGGTGCCAAGAAATCACCAGTAACCTGCACCTTTTGGGCATTAGGAGCCTTCAAGCGGAATGTTACAGTATGATTGGCATTCACCTCGGGTGAGATAACAGGAGCATTGTCAAACAAAGCCTGTTGGGCAAAACTGCCAAGACTCATCAGCAAGGCTGTTGCCAAGAATGTAATTTTCTTCATTGTTATCTAATTTTAATAATTGTTAGTCTCATTCTATAGAAGGTCTCCTAAGATTTAGAAGACCTTCCAGCTAATTATTCGAATATTTTTTGGGCAAATTCAGTGAGATAGATTCTCCAGTTGCGCCAAATGTGTCCACAGCTGTAGAACTGGAAACAATCAATAATACGATGAAGGTTAGTAACCTTCCATAATCATGTTTGATACTCATAAGGTTTGCGAGTTAATAGATTTAATATTCTATGTTTAATTTTGCGCTGCAAAGGTACGAACTTTTCTCCCAAGGCTTTTTCTAAAATGTTTTCTTGACTTTAATTATTGTTCAAAAGGGGTTTTCTATCTGTTTAAAAACTTTCAGATTTGTTAAAACTCCTTTATAAATATTGTATATATCAAGGATTTATCGTACTTTCGCAATATAAAAACCTACAAGACTTATGATTAAAGATAAAAAACTTTTATATCTGCTTTTAGTTCTGGCAGTTATCCTTACCTCAGCTTGTCAGCGTGAAGAACAGACAGCGGTCAATGATACCAACGCCGAGAAGGAAGTGGTATTGTCAACACATATCTCCAACAAGAAGGTAAACGGCATCTGCGAAGACCAGTATGGGCAAATCTGGATAGGCACCTTTCGTGGTCTCAACAAATATGATGGTACCAAGTATCACCAATATTTTTGCGTGGACGATTCTCTTGGACTGCCCGACAACCAAATCAGTAGCATCTACAAGGATTCCCGAAATCGTTTGTGGGTGACAACCGTTAATGGTATCTGCTTTTACAACAAGAAAGGTAAATTTACCAGGGTGTCCATCCCCGAAGGAAATAAATACTATACCAAGGTCTTTGAAGATAAGAAAGGACGATTATTCTTTACCACAGGTTCTTCTTTATATCAATATGATGAAAAGAGAAATAAACTTGTTGTCAAATTGAAAATATCTGAGGACAAGATGATTTTCCAGGTCTCTTGCCTTGTCGACAAGAACAACATCATCTGGATTCGCACCCCTTTCTCCCTGAAAGGCTATCGTTCTGACACATTCAAGAAAATAGCGGATATTTCACTGAAGGAATATTCACAGTATTCCTATCTTCAAGATGGTCATAAGATATGGATAACAAGCAATTCTGGCATTCTAATTTTCGATACGCAAACTAAAAAGATGCTTCCTTTGCCAGAAACTCTAAGAAAATGGAATTTGCCCCATGATTGTGTTAATTTGATTCATCCTTACGGCAAGAACGGCTTGTTGCTCAATACAGCCAAACATGGCTTGTGGCTGCTTGATGACCATCATCAGCTGGTTCACCAAAGTGAAAAGAACTTTCCTTTTGATTTAGGTGATATGCAAGTCTCTCAAATCTTTACCGATTCAAAAGGAAACCTATGGTTGGGATCGGACGAAGATGGTGTAAAGACCATCTATCGCTATAAGGATATGTTCAACAGTAACCTTGCCTTACAACGTTCTGTTGGAAGGCAAGCCGTACAGGCTGTTGTTCCTGACAAAACCAACCATTTGTGGATAGCTACCAAGAAGAATGGCATCTATGTATATGATTTGACCACCAACCAAATCAAGCAAATTCCACAAGTTTATCAAAATAGCAATCATGACAAAAAGAACCTTATTACTAACGTTTTTGTGGACAGACACAATTATGTTTGGCTCGCCAATGTAGAAAACGTAGCCAAATGTAAGTATGAAAATGGCATATTAAGCGTCGTGGAGACTTACCCCATCTTTACTCCAATGAACTTTGCACAAGACAAGTTTGACAACATCTGGGTATCTACCGCGAGTGTCAATATATATTCCATTTCAGCCAAGGAAAAGAAAGTTAGCAAGAAGCAGCTGTTTCCTTCTGCCTTTACCTTTATCCCAGGTTTGATACGTCTCAAGAACAACAACTTGCTGATTTCAGCTTTCTCCGAGCCTATTTTGGAGATGAATGGCAATACATTTGAGACTAAGGAATTCAAGGTAAGTCCTGATGATTGGAAGAATTGTATTAAGCGCAGTGTTTTCATTCCAACCAAGACATTCCAAGATAGCAAGGGGAATATCTGGTTGGGCACTGTTAGCAATGGACTCTTGAAGTATGATGCACAAACTCGTCATATAACTCCGATTAAAGGGTTGTCTTGCTCCGACATATCGAGTATTGAGGAAGATAGAAGTGGCAATCTATGGATCAGCACCATGTACGGACTCAATAAGCTGGATACCAGGACCAACAGGGTTACTTCATACAAAGAAGCCGATGGCATTGGTGGTTTCCAGTTCAATGATCGTGCTTCCTGCAAGCTGAAAGATGGTACACTTATCTTTGGAGGAACCCATGGTCTCACCATATTCAATCCACAGAATGTAACGACCAACCAGCATATCAACCTGTTGTTCGAGAACTTAAAGGTACACAATCTGCTGGTACAAGCAAGTGAAGGCGGCAACATAGAGGAAAGTATGGAGAAGGCTCCCCATATCCGTCTGGGATACAAAGAGAACAGTTTCAGCATCTCTTTTGCTGCCATCGATTATAGCGACTACAAGCGCATCCATTACTTCTACCAGATGGAAGGGTTTGATAATACGTGGATAGATGCAGGTAGCAATACCGAAGCTTATTATTCCAACTTGCCTGCTGGCAGCTATACTTTCAAGGTCAAGATTGTGGGCAATGACACCAACCATACCATTGCCGAGAAATCCATCAAGGTATCCATAGCTCCAGAACCATGGAACTCTTGGTGGGCATGGTGTCTCTATCTTCTTTTGGCTGCTGGTGCAAGCTATGCTTATATGCGGTTTAAGCAACGTATCAGCATCGAAAAGGAGATGGTAAGAAATGCAGAGGAGGAAAAAGAGCAAGAACAACGCATCAACAAAATGAACATGAGCTTCTTTGCCAATATCTCCCATGAGTTTCGTACACCATTGACGATGATATCGGGACCTGTAGAACAACTCTGTGAGAGTGCGGATATCAGCAAGCACAACAAGCAGTTGCTCAATATCATCAATAGAAGCGTCAACCGGATGCTCAAGTTGGTGAACCAGTTGCTCGACTTCAATAAACTGGAGAATGACACCCTTCGATTGCATGTTAAGCTTTGCGACATCATCACTGAGATGCAGAGAATCATGGACTTGTTTATCGTCAATGCAGAGGAAAAAGGGATTACGCTGAACTGTCATGGCTTGGAAGGCTCTTATCTCACTTGGCTGGATGCCGACAAGTTAGAGAAGATCATCAACAACCTCATGTCCAATGCCATGAAGTTTACCCCATACGGAGGTAAGATAGATGTTTCCTTGGATACAGAACTGGACAAGCATGGTATGCAATGGATTCAGATAACAGTTGCAGACACAGGCAGGGGCATTCCAGAAAAAGAGCTGGGCAATATCTTCAAACGATATTATCAGTTGAACAATCAGTCGGCAGGATCCATCAACTGGGGTACGGGTATCGGTCTATACTATGCCCGCAGTTTGGCGATTCTACATCATGGCATGCTTACAGCAGGCAATCGCAAGGAGTGCCAGGGAGCCATCTTCACACTCAAGCTACCTACCCAAGAGAACTTATATTCCGATACAGAGAAAACAGATTTGGCAGAAGACCAGAAAATGAAACTCCCATCGAATGACAAATCCGTTATAATAAACAAGCTGGAACAAAAAGATGAACATGATACTCGCCCTAAGGTACTGATTGTAGATGATGACACAGAAGTAGTACATTATCTTCGTACGCTGTTGGCTACCACCTATCGCGTGATTTATTGTTTTGATGCAGAGAGTGCCTTGAAAGCTATACGTGAGGAAGAGCCAAGCCTCGTTCTCACCGATGTGGTGATGACAGGAATGAGTGGATACGAGCTTTGCAAGACAATCAAGGAAGACATCCAACTCTGTCATATCCCTGTGATTCTCGTTACTGCCAAGACTACTCCCGAGAATCAAGTGGAAGGTTTGAATAGTGGTGCTGATGCCTATGTCACCAAGCCATTCACACCGAAGGTGTTGTTGGCAATGATCAACTCCCTGCTCACCAACCGTAAGAAGGCTAAGACCATTCTCAATAATGCCACAGAAACCGATAAGACTATAGAAGAAGTATTGTCGCCACAAGACAAGGCTTTTATGGATGAATTGTATAAGATTATGGAGCAAGAACTATCCAATTCCGAGCTGGACGTAAACAAGGTGACAGAATTGATGCACATCTCTCGTACCAAATTATACTACAAGGTAAAGGGATTGACGGGTGAAAACCCAAGTGTCTTCTTCAAGACCTACAAGCTCAATCGTGCAGCCGCATTGATAGTAGAGGGCAAATACAACATCTCGGAAATAGCCTATATGACAGGCTTCAACACCCTTTCCCACTTTTCAACCAGCTTCAAGAAGCAGTTTGGGTGTACTCCGAGCGAATATAGCAAAAAGAAATACTGATACACAATCGCTGTTCTCCTGCCACTCGTTGCAATGCCATTAGAAGGGTCTTCGGATAAATGACATATAGCAAACAACCCATTATAGAAATGCTGCAAGAGCCTCGGTTCTTGCAGCATTTTTCTGTTTTATAGAACGAAACCGTGCATTTATCATTCATTATTCTTGAATAAATGGAAAAATAAGTGTATCTTTGCAAAAAGAATAAAAGAACAGAAAGACTATGGCAGAGATGATTACAAGGAAATTGCCAGCAGGCATACAATTCTTTAGCATTATCCGCAAGGAAGGCTACTTATATGTTGACAAGACCGACTTGGTATGGCAACTTACTCACTCAGGTGATTTATACAATTATCTGAGCCGTCCTCGTCGTTTCGGTAAGTCTCTGCTTATAGATACCTTGCAATGCTACTTCGAAGGCAAGAAAGAACTCTTTGAGGGGCTGAAGATTATGGAACTGGAAGAAGAATGGACTGAGTATCCCGTCATCAGACTTGACATGAGCGGTGCAGGTGCCACTGCTGCCGAAATCAAAGACTATCTCAATCTTGAGTTTTCGAAATACGAAGCATTATACGGCATCAAGCCTAAAGAAACTTCTCGCGAATCCGTACGTCTCCAAGTTATCCTTGACACTGCCCATCAAAAGACAGGTAAGCAAGTAGTTGTCTTGATTGACGAATACGATTCCCCATTGCAGCATTCATGGAAGACACCAGAGCATGAAGGTTGCACTGAAGTTTATCGTTCTGTATTCTCCGTGCTCAAACTCAAAGGAAATGTACTTCGCTTTGTCTTCATCACAGGCATCACGAAGTTTACCCAGATATCCCTGTTCTCAGTACTTAACCATCTGACAAACATCAGTTTTCTCCCACAATTTGCCCCTCTTTGTGGCATCACCGAGGAAGAGATGACAGTTAACTTCGCCCCAGAGTTGGAGGCCTTGGCAGATAAGATGGAATGCAGCATTGAAGAAGCACACGACAAGTTGAAGACCTATTATGACGGTTATCATTTCAGCGATGAGAACATGACCGACATCTACAATCCGTTCAGCTTGCTCAACGCCCTCTCCCAATTGCGTCTGCGCAACTATTGGATTTCATCCGGCGCCACTTCCATGCTGAATAAATTCGTAAACAACATGGAGTTACGCCTTCATGACTTCGAAGATTGCTACATCGACAAAGACACACTGGAGACATCAGATGTCATAGAAGGCGGTGCCGAACTATTCCTCTATCAGACAGGTTATCTCACTATCAAGGGTTTTGATGAAGATGGATATTCTTTAGGTTTTCCGAATGAGGAAGTAAGAAAGGCTCTCTATAAAGCCGTATTGCCTACACTGACCCAGAAGGACATCACGGATATTATCTCCATACAAAGCAGGTTAATGCACAGCATGAACAATGGCAATTTGGAAGAAGCCAAGCTGTGTATGAAATCTCTCATCTCAAATGTCCCATACAGCAATAAGAAATTGGCAAGTATGGACATGGAGGAGCGTTATCGCCTTATCATCAGCACCATACTGAATGCCATAGGCTGCCAAGTAGAAGTAGAACACATGTTATCAACAGGTAGGATAGACATCGTAGCCTCCACCTCTCGTTTCATCTATGTGATGGAACTAAAGTTAACAAACAACGGAGGGATAAATGCTGCCGAAAAACAAATTATTAACAACGGCTATCTCAAGCCATTCTTGGCAGATGACAGAAAGGTTATAGGGTTAGCTATAGAATTAGATGACAAGGGCAAAGGGCTCATTGATTGGAAAGAAGTACAATAAAAAGATTAGAATATGGCAAACAACAAGATACGTGAGGAAGAAGTTAAGAATCGGATTCGCCAAGAATTCTTCCAAGATTATGATGCTACACCAATATTGGGCGACATAGACTTTGCTGTAACAACTAAGAAATCAAGCGAAGGCGAGCTATTCGACCAAGAGTACTTTTTATGGGCTGAGGCAAAAGCAGGAAACACGGAAGACATTTATGCTTCTTTCGTGCAACTCATCATCACCATAGGAAAAGCTCACACTCATGAATCATACTTGCCACCTCGTTATCTTGGAGCATTCGATAAAGAAAAGATTGCCTTTATCGAATACCATCACATTGTAAGTGTATTCTATCAGAATGACTTCAACTGGAACGTCACCCCCTCCAATCATAGCACTAAGGAGTTCCGCATGCTCTATGACTTACTGCATGAGCAACTCAAAAAGGAAATCAGCCTTTTCGACCTACGTAAGGATGAGAAGGAGCTAAGAAAATTCATTCGTTCCAACTTCAAATTGGGAAAACAACGCACGAATGGCATCAATATCACAAAGAATAACTTCATTTTTGTTTTCCAACGTTGGGTGGAAGAAGTAAAGCCTTCTATTGCCGTAAATTGGGACGATGTACCCAAGACCAGCGTTGTCGATTTCTTTTATGCAGACCTTATATCTCGCAATGATTATACACTGCGAGAAGAACTTGCCGTAGTACTTCGTGGTGACAAATACCGCATTCTACAAGATATTCTCAAAGGGGCAACTCAATTGTTTAGCGAAGCGACATTCAATGATGGAAAGACTGCATATAATCAGTTTTGGAACAAGTATGTACGTCCACCAAGAAAAGAGTATCTTGACTTGATTCTCAAGCGTCGAGACTTGCTCATTCCACAAGACCTTCGTCGCTATCAAGGTGCTTTCTTCACCCCTCCACAGTGGGTGCAAAAGTCACAAGAATATTTAGCTATGGAATTAGGCGAAGACTGGCAAAAAGAATATTATGTGTGGGATTGTTGCGCAGGTACTGGTAACCTGCTCTTCGGTCTCACAGAGAAGTATCGTGTCTATGCCTCTACACTTGACAATGCTGATGTACAAGTAATGCATGAGCGAATAAAGGAGAAGAGCCTCGACTTGCTTGACAGCCATGTTTTCCAATTCGACTTTCTTAATGACTCTTTTGACAAGCTTCCCCAGTCATTACAAGACATTATCAACGATTCTGAAAGACGTCGTAAACTTGTCGTGTATATTAACCCTCCGTATGCAGAGGCTGGTGATAGTCGCCAAAGAAGTGGTACGGGGAAGAATAAAACAGGAGTAGCATTTGACAACTATGTATATAAGACATATAAGAAGCAAATGGGATTAGCGTGTCGCGAGCTGTTCGCCCAATTTTTCATCAGGATATATGATGAAATCCCTACATCGGTGCTTGCAGAATTTTCAAAGTTGAAAATTCTGCAAGCACCCAACTTCCGTGATTTCCGCCAGGCTTTCCGAGCGAAGCTCGGTCGAAATTTTATAGTTCCAGCCAATAGCTTTGACAACGTAAAAGGACAGTTTCCTATAGGATTCTTTATTTGGGATACTAACCAGAAAGAAGTGTTTGAAGAAACTACGACAACCATTTACGACTCAAAAGGAGAAGAATTGGGCAACAAGCTAATATCCTCTTACTTAAATGACACCAATGTTATTGTATGGCTTAGGCAATACTATGACAAACAAGGTGAGAGTATTGGATTTTTACGCATGAATGGAACCAATATACAAAACAATCTTGGCATATACATAACAAGCAAACTATCAGACAATGATATACACAACCATTTCTATGCAGAAATAACGAAGACTAACATCCTACCAATGTGTATATACCTGTCCATTAGAGAAACTGTTAATGCTAACTGGATAAATGACAGAGATCAATATCTTGTACCAAGCTCAAAGTGGGAAGACGACAAAGAATTTCAATACAATTGTCTAATCCACTCTCTTTTCAGTGGACAAAATAGAATCCAGAGTCAGCATGGAACAAACCATTGGATACCATTCAGCGAAGAAGAGGTAGGCGCACAAGACAATTTCGAGAGCCATTTTATTCATGATTTCATTATGGGCAAGGTTAAAGAGGAAAAGCCTCAGCAAAAAGAAACTATGCAAGACCTATTCGCAGAACAAGAGCCTCAAACAACAGGTGGTAGTTCATTCACTCCAACCGGACCCTTGGAGTTTTCTCAAGAAGCACAAGCTGTATTGGATGCGGGAAGAGAGTTGTGGCGTTACTATCACAAACAAGCAGGAGCCAACCCTAATGCTTCTTACTATGACATCAAGATGCACTTCCAAGGAACAAAGACCACCAAGAGCGGAAAGCTTCAAATGAACTCCACCAGTGAAGATGCCACCTATAACACCTTGCTCGCCAACCTTAGACAGGCAATGAAAGGTCTTGCCGCTCATATCGAGCCTAAAGTATATGAATATGGTTTCTTAAAGAAATAAAGAGTCATAAAGCGAAAGGACACAACTTTTTTCTGGTGCTCTTTCGCTTTTTATCGTGGTTCTAACGTTCCTTGCTTTTCTAAATGAATCATATGCTCTGGCATTTCTGCTATCCACGCTACAGTATCCCATGCCAATCTATCCATATTATCCTTGAAACTTTGGAAATGCTGTAACAAAGACTTTGTGTTTATCTACGTTTTTCGTTAGAGCCTCCAACTCTTCAAGATGTTCTTCATCTAATACACCGCCATTTGTAACAGATTCAATCAAATAAAGCCAATCCTTATCTCTCCTATACAGAACAACAGCAGGCATCTTATCGTCTTGACTCATACCCAAGCCTAATTCTTTGAGTTTGTCGCCATGCTTGAAGACAAACTAACATCCGTATTACACAAATAAAGACATTCTGCATGAGGTACAAAATTAGCAGTAAAGTCTTCCAAATTGCTTTTATCATTTCATCTATATTTCTAATAATTTTATATTTCCACCCTTTTAACATACACAATCGCCGTTCTCCTGCCACTCGTTGTGATACCATTAGCAGGGTTTTCGGAGAAGGTTCGAAGCTCCTTCGTAGCTGTGGAACGAGGAAGGGAAGTTAGCTCGGCATAATCTGCCACACGAATAAAGGGATGAGTGGCATCAGCCAAGTAATCTTGCAACATCTTCAGGCGTTCTTCCTTGGTATAAGGAGAACGATTCACCCTGGATACACCGGCACGAGTAAGCTTACAATGAAGATTGACGTCATTCACGAGGTCTTTGTCTGAAACATAGCGCACGTTCTTCACCTCAATGCTCTTGGCATTGCGTTTGGTCTCATCGCCATCTATCGTATCCATCTCCTTGTCTTTCTTTACACCAAGGGTAGCCTGGAAGGTACCGATGCCTTCGAGCGTAACCGTATTACCATCTGCCAGTTCCTCCACCAGTTGTTCGGCTATCTTGCTGAGCGCATGCTTCAAGATGCCGTCGTCGAGGATGCCATGAGCGCCTGCCTTCTTCAAGAACTCTTTGGTGGAGAGATTTCTTCGCTTCTCTAAACGATAATAACACTTGGTTTCGCCAGTACCATTGAGGTCGGGCATCTCTTGCTTGATGTATCTTGCCATAGTTAATTCCTTATATGTTGTGAGTTGTTTCCTTATATAAAGTTTGTATCTTACGGCTGTAAAGTTACAACATTCATAGCACAAAAGCCTCAGAAACCTGCTGTCTTTTACATAGTTTAAGCTATATTTACTTAAATACAACTTATATTTAGTAAAATATTAATTATATTTCTGTAAATCAAGATTGGGCGAAATAGTTGACAGTAGACTTCCAGGGCAAACGCATCAAATCATTTACCTTTTAACATATAGATATTAATGTTGTA
>ERZ780076.315-NODE-315-length-25236-cov-6.864382_pt1 | contig 25236 bp, 19 predicted proteins | sample MGYA00511022_ERZ780076 | MGnify/ENA primary metagenome ERZ780076 (study PRJEB29588, sample SAMEA2148733) | human gut metagenome | biome: human gut; feature: human-associated habitat; material: faeces | place: Denmark | collected 2008/2010 ... | reverse complement strand
ACTATTCTCAAATTAATTTATACATATTTTGATTTTGTCTACTGCTTCTTCAATGTTTTTCTTTTTATATGCATAAAGGCTTTATAATAATAGAGGGGATAAAAGTCCATCTCTATATTACTTATTTTCTCGAAAAAAGCCTCCTTGCTTTTATCAAGTTCCTTCCACGCAGTAAAAAATTTTTCTTCGTTTCTCATATTACAGTGATTAAAGACAAATGCAACATATCTATAAACCAACTTTGGATTCTTCAATAGTTCTAATTTCATTAGAATTTAGTCCAAAAGCTTCATATATAAATGAATTGAGTTGATTTTCTTCATCTTTTACATCAAAGTATTTGTCGCTCTTTTTTTGCTTTATCATATTTGTCACAAGTCTCGCTATGTCGCATTGCTGTTTATAGCTTATTCTGGCAACAGGTAAAGATTCTATTGCCGGAATAGTAATTTGCCACCCCATAAATAATTGGTTGTAAAGATATTCGATTAATCTTGAATTCAAGATGCCCAAAATATACTCCATTTGAAAAGCTGCATTTTTCATTAGACCAATATAGGCAGTGTTCAAAACATAAAACTGGTCTGTATCAATTGTAGCCATGATTTTAGTTGCCCGACGTGGAAATAGAATTTTCTTATCCGCAACAAACAATCTTTCTTCTCTTGGGCGATGAAGCTTATTCGTATATGAAAGATACTTATCGTATTCTTTAATATCCCAATTAATCATCCAACGGTTAATGTCTCTACCATCAAGAATTGGTTTATATGTAGCATCTTTTACATAATCCGCAAAAACATTCTCTTTGGGTTGGCCAGAATATATAATACCTTGCTGGATTTCCAATATTTTTTGAATACGTTCATAGTAATTAGAGAGCATGAGTTTTTCTACTATTAACTTATTCCTATCAGTTAATTTTGCAGGAATAATATAATATGGATATTTCATAACCTCCAATTGTGATGAAAAATTATTGGTTCGTTTCACGTCTACATCTATCAAAAAAACATTATCATCTATTAGCTTTTTTCGAGAAGCAATAATAATAGTTGTATCAACAGAAGCTTCAAACACCCTCTTTGTAAAGGTACACAGTTTGATAATTGAACATTTTTCCAATAACAGTGCTCTTGTAAATCTATACTCAATATTAGAGTAAATTCCCTCAGGAATAATAAGATTTATTACTCCCGATATTTTTGAAATATTATAGAAAAGCTCAATGAAGAGAGTAAACAAATTAAATCGACCTTTTGCTGTTGTAAAATAATTTGTATAAATCTTTTTCAAATCTTCAGGAATCGATTTCACACTAACATACGGCGGATTCCCAATCACAATGTCAAACCCACTTTTCCCATTTTCGCAGTTGAACACATCACTGAACCATGTGTGCCAAAGGAAAAACTGGTCATTGCCTGCAAGGTTGATTTGGCGCAATTGGGCAAGGATATTCTCATCAATGGCCTGCACTTCGAGTTGCTTATTGATAGTGTCGGAAATCCGTTGCTGCAATGCCGTTTTCTTGTCATGGTCGGAACAAGAATAATAGGCGGCAAGCAGTTGCGACACGGTCTTTTGAAGTTTGTTCGTCTCGCTGTCGAACAACGAAATCTCTCCTTTGTCCTTGTGACCGTTTTTCTCGTAGGTCAATTTGCTCAGGTCAACGCCGTGGAAGCTCTCTAAAAGGGAGTTGCCCTGCATGATTTTATAATCGAGGTTGGGCAATGGTGACGGTGTTTCCTCATCCACGACTATGGAAAGCCAAAAGCGCAGCCGTGCTATGTCAACCGCACCTTTCTCGATGTCAACACCGTAAATGTTGTTGTAAATAATGCTTTTCTTAATGGCCACACGGTCATAATGCTCACCGGCCAAAGTCTCACGGCAGCGCAGTAATTCGTTGAGCAAGCCCATGGGGAAAGCACCAGAACCAATGGCAGGGTCACATATCTTGACATTCTCCAAAGCGGCAAGCAATTTCGCACGCTTGGCTTCGGGTATGTCCGACACTCCATCCTCGGGCGACAGCACGAAACGGCGGATTTTATCTTCAGGTATCGAAGTTTCGTTGTCAAGATAGGCGATAAGCGACTCCTGGCACATATAGCGCACAATCTCCTTCGGGGTGTAAAACGCGCCCTTGTCCTTGTTGTCCTCAAGCAGGTTCTCGAAGATTTTGCCGAGCATTTCAGGGTCAACCCCAATGACCGCATCATTGGGGTCGTTCTCATCGATAGTGAAGTTGTATTCACTGAAAAACTGGAACAGCCGCCTGAAATATTCGGCAGGGAACACACTCTTAGGCTCATCGTCGGCATCCCGTTCAAATAGTCCGCCGTTGAGGTAAGGAATATCTTTCCATTCGGCGAGCAACGCCTTGTCCCAACCAAATTTGTCAAACACAGCCTCGCGTCCGTCGGGTTTGGTGTTGAGGATGCCGAAGAACAGTGGTTCAAGCACGGAGTCGAGGTAATCGTCCTGATACGGGGAACGCTCGAACAGGTGCTGCATATAGTTGAGGTCGCCGTTCATCCACCCCTTGCGTTGCAGGAAATGCAAGAACGTGATGCGCCCCATCATCTTCTTTACATAGTTGCGTATCTTTTTCTCATCGCCACCGAAAGCGTCCATCATAGCCTTGTCCGGCTCGCCTTTTACCTTTTCTACCCACTTGTTGCCAGACTTCTCAAACCGCTTTCCCGTAATGAACTGTATGAAGTCAGCGTATTGCTCTCGATAACGGTCAAAGAACTCATCAGACAAGGCTTCCACGGAAAATGCTGTCTTCATGCTCTTGAAAGAGATTCCTTCTTTCTGCATATACCTAAAACGCTCGACCGCAGTCTTGTAAAGCAGCTCACTGTTGCCGAAAACATAGGTAAAACGCTTGGGTGATGTCGCCTCGTCCTTGATGTCACAGATAAACGACAGCCGCCAATGGTCGCCGCTGTCGAACACGGCAAGGGCTGCATCAAAACTTCCATAGCGTTGGTTGATGTATGTGCGTACAAGGTTTCTCAGCCCGACACGCTTGTTTGCCACCGAACCTTTTGCTATGTCGTAACGGAACAAGCCGATGCGGAAGCTGTCGGACGTGTCAATACAACCGAGATAATACCCTTGCCCTATATCCTGCGCATCAAGCTTTTCAGGTGTGCGCCTCAATTCGGTCGCACCGAAGAAGTTTTGCAAAAGTTTCTGCCAGCTGTCAGGGTTGAACGGCGACTGGAATAGGTTTCTTAATTGGGTGTCAGTATATGTGGTCATAAGTATTCGGTGTTAAATGAAAGTTTCGGAGATGATTATTTTAGGGTCGGACAGGTCTTTTGCTTCACGTTCATTTTCGGAGGCTTTTACTTGGTATTCTTCGAGCAGTTCGCCGATTCTCTCCTGTATCTTGTATTCGTCTGTCTTCATCTTGATGCGGTCGCCTTTGTATTCACGGGAAATGGCCTTCAGTTCCCGTGGCAACCGTGCATACATACCTTCATTGATATAAGTGGTAAGGATGTCGCACCATCCCATCAGCTTACTGTCGGACGTGATTTGCTTGACATGGCGAAGAAAGTTGTTCGCTTCAAGAGCCGTGCGGTCGAGGTCTGTCCTTTTAGCCACATCTGTGTCCTTAGCCTGCATATATTCCGACTTGTATTTGTTTATAGCCGCATTGACATGGCCATAGTGCGGTGTCTCGGTTTCAGCAGTAAAGGGTATAGGACGTTCTTCGGGCTTTGCTTTCAAGTATTTCACGGCTTCGAGAAAATCTATCACATCCGTCTTGCGGTCGTTTACAAGGTAGAACTCGGTTTTTACTTCAGATGAGATGAATGTCACGGTCTTGCCTGAATGCTTGTCGGTATCACGCAGTACACGGCTTTTCATGGGCAGTTCCTTTATCTTGTGGTAAAGCTCACGGTCGTTGTTGTACAGTTCCCGCAATTCACGGAGTAACGCAATCTTCTTGTCAACGCTGTCTTTGACATTGCTGTCGAAGAGGGTAAACTGGCGTACAATCTCCTCGCGCGAATATATTTGCGCATCCTCTCCAAAGGCGGAATGAAAACCCTGCAACTTGATAAGGGCGTTCTTGTACAACTGTATCTCATGGTCGCCCTGCTGCGAGGGGTAGAACATATAATTGTAGATGTTCAGGGCGGTGGAGCCGATACGGTTCACACGGCCTATGCGCTGCATCAGCCTTGTCGCGTTCCACGGCGAATCGTAATTCACAATCACGTTGGCACGGTGCAGATTGACACCCTCGGCAAGCACGTCGGAAGTCAGGATAATATTGTAACGTCCTTCATCATGCGGTGCATTGGCATCAAAATTGTCTTTTATCACAGTGTCGAGGCGGTCGCGGTTTGTCGCCGTCACCTTGAGAATATCGCTGCGCCCAAGCTCTTTTGCCAGCCTGTCGTACAGGTAATTCAGCGTGTCCACGCTTTCAGAGAAAAGCACGAGCTTGCCCGTAGGGTTAATAGATTTGTCAAAAAACTCCGTTTCAAGTTTTTTCATAAACTCGTCAAACTTCGGATCGCCGTGTTCCCCCGCCCACTCTGTATTTAACCGTTCAAGCACAGCACGGTCACTGAGCAGCATATCCTTGAACTCCGGCTTGAAGGCATCGCCATTGTAAAGTATATCGTCTTTAGAAAAGCCCTTTTCAACCGCAAGCTCGATTATCTTATCAAGCTCATAGTTCTTGGCTAACAGATCTTTCACATTCAGTTCAGGCGCGATAATGATTTTATCTTCCTCGAACATACGTATCATGTCGTTGGTGATACGCAGGAGTGTGGCGAGCGATTTCTTGAAAGCGTAAAAGCTGCTTTCAAGACGTTTCACCATGTGAACACGATAAATACCAGCCAATGTCTGTCCGATGTGCTCGGCGTTCTTGTATCTTTTCTTATATTCGTCCTTCAGGAACTCAACGGCACGGTAACGGGCGTAATGCAGGTGGTCTTTGTATTGCTCATCGGACAATGACGCAAGAGTCTCATAAAAGCGGACACTCGTTTCCGTTCCCATTTTGTATACGACTTCTTCCGGTGGCAGGATGTTCGGGAATACTATTCCTTGCGATTCTATATCATGCCTGTAATCGGGGTCATTGAGAATGTTGTTCCTTGTGCGCCGTATGGTCACTTTGTCTATCACATTGTTCCTTATCTTGTCGTAAATCTTGTCCACGTCTTCCGTCACGTCCCGACTGTCTCGCTCACGCATCAGCTTATTATAATCCTGAATAAGAGGCGAGAAGAAGCCCTTGAGATTGGGAATGCCGTCAATGGTGCAACTTTGGCTGTTTTGAAACAGCAACAAAAGATTTTGCAGGTCATCAGGGCGGTTGTTCAACGGTGTGGCAGACAACAGCATGACTTTCTTGTGGGTGCTGCGCAACAAGCCGATGTTGGCACATGGCGACTTGCAAATCTTCTGCAACTCGTCGTATTTACCCGAACTGTCGCTGCGGAAGCCGTGCGCCTCGTCCACTATTATGAGGTCGAACTCCTCCTTGTCCTTGTATTGGTCACGCCCGTCAAGCACCTTTGAAAGACTCCCGTTGGTGATGAACTGCGCCTTTTTGTATATTCCGAATTGCTTGAATGTCTTTTTCCAGTTGTCTTCAAGGGCGGGTGGATAGATGACCAATATGTTGGTATTTCTTCCGTTGGCTTCGATGAACCGCTTTGCTATCATTGTCGCAATCATGGTCTTGCCCAGACCTACGACATCTGCAAGAAACAGGCCGTTGTGTTGCATCAGCATCTGATAACCCTGTATCACGGCATCTTTCTGATATTTCAATTCTTTCACGCCGTCAGGCAGCTCAAGAGTGAAATCGTCCTCTACCTGATCACCGAAAGTGTCGATAAGTACCTTGATGTAAATCTCGTAAGGCGTAGGCTGATAGCCGAGATAAGTCTGCTTCTTGTATTCGGCAATGTCCGCCGGGGTGAGTGGTACAGCTTCGTTCCACAATGTATTGAACTCGTCAAGGCAATATTTCACGTCGTCATAATCCTTCATGGCCACGTTCAGCTCATAACGCGGCGACTGAGTTATGCCCAAGCCTGACTCTGAAATGTTGGACGAGCCCATGATGACCCAACCGTCGCTGTTCTCACTGTGGTTTTGCGGCAGGCAGAGGTAAAACTTGGCGTGAAGGTTCTTGGTGGCATGTATTCTCATTTCCAACCGTCTGTCCGAAAGGTCGTCGCACATCTGCAGAATGCCGGCTTCCACATCGGGAGCATACTTGGCATCAATAATGTCCTGCTTGAACTCTTTGAAATACTTTTCCTTGGCCTCGCCCTCCTTGCCGAGCATAAGCATGGCCTTGTTGTGGCGGCGGAATATATCGTCGATATTTATACCTACCAATATCTTTATTTCGGAAACGTTGCCGAGTTCTTTCCTCAGTTTGAAGTAACCTGACGAACGGAAAAATCCGACCACAGCAAGAAACCTGTCGAATGTTGCCATTTCCGCCGCAATGCCTTTCAGCTTGTCGAAAAGCGTATGCTCTGTTCCGTTATTGAAGAATTTTGTGCTCATTGGTTTCAGCAAAATTCCCCTACGGAGCTGAAAGCCAATATGGATTTGTCTCTCCGCAAGAGACAAATTCCGACCGTGAAATATTTGCAAACCAGTCTGAAAATAGATACAGAAGACTGGATTTGCTCAACAAAAGCGGGAAATCCTATGCCTTTAACATATTAAGGATGAGTAATTTTATGGATTTTTCAATATTTTGTGTACCTTTGCATGGTAACATTCATCTCTTGCGGAGAGATTCGGATTTTTGCTAAACAGATTTCATCAAACCGATACAGACTACAAATCCTTTAATATAAGACTGTTAGCTTTATCAATTACGCTTGTGTCAAGTGAGGCGAGATAGATACGGGTTGTTTCCTCCGAATCGTGCCCCATGCCTTCGCTGATGACTGAAATCGGGATGTTCTTGCTTTTCGCTATACTGGCCCATGAATGCCTCGCGCAGTACATCGTCAGCGGCATCGGCAAGTTCACGAGCCGTGCTACCGCTTTCAAGGCCACGTTCACACGGTAAAGGGCGTTTTGGTATTGTGTCCTCTCGTCGGCATTTGACTTGGTTATTATAGGCAACAGGTACTGAGTAGAGGAACAACCCTCATATTTGGTTATGATTTCCTCCATGTACTTCTCCCACTTAATTGTCAGTTGCTGCCCCGTCTTTCTCCTGCGGTACATGAGGATGCCGTTCTTTAGGTCGGATTTCTTCAGGTAGGCCATGTCGATGAACGACATTCCACGGGTGTAAAAAGAGAAAAGGAACATATCCCTCGCATAATCCAAGTGCGGCTTCAGCGTCAGGTCGAGTTCCTTGATGCGTTTGATAGTTTTCAACGAAACGGCTCGTTTCACCGTCTTGTCGATTCCCGTGTAAACGTGCTTGAAAGGATAGCGTTGCTCCGTCAGCTCCTTTTCCACGGCACGGTTATAGACGGCGCGGAGTATGCGCATATAAAAAGATATTGTATTTGGACAGGCACAGTTGCCTTTGAGCCACGCCTCATAAAGCATCATTGATTCACCGTCCATTTCGCACAACAGGATGTCTTTGCCCTCCCGGAACTTCATGTAACTGGCGAGCGTGGCTGAGTAAGTTTCCGACGTGCGGATGCGGTTCAACCGTTTTAACTGTAAGATAACGCCTTGCATAAAACTGAACAAGGACAGTGTTCCAGCGTTGTCCTTGAATCTTTCCACCACCTCGTCGGCCGTGTAAGGCTTGCCCTTGCCGTCCAATAAGGTGATGACGGCCTCTATCCGCTTTTTGCCCCATTTGATTTTTTCCACAACAGATTGAAGATACGACTTCCTGTTTTCCGTAGCGGAAGGCGATATCCTCACAGCGGATGCGCCGTTGTCCCATTCATTCCTGAAAAGACGGCAGTCTGTATTTATCTGGCGGACTGTGCGTCCGTGGATTACTTGGTAATAGATTCCGCCTTCCTTGCCTTCTATAGCGGAAGGACGGTATTTCACCTTGATTGATGCCATTCACTCTAATTTTAATTGTCCGTTCTATTTTCTTCATTTCTCACTTTTTCAAGCTGCCTGTAGAACACGGCCAACGTGGAATCCACGCCGACCGTCTCCAACAGTTTCTCGTATGCCCCGACGGGTACGGCAAGTTCTGGGTAAAGCTCATTGAGCATGACCGTGGTCACTTTGTGTTTGTCCGCAACCGTCCTCAGCCGTCTGTTTTCCTCACGGTATTCATGCCATTGCACCCAACTGGCGGCAAACAGCACGAAGAATACAAGAGTGCAGATGATGGCAGCCCAGATATAAGGATTCCTGTACCAACCGCCGGGGAGTTTGCGCCAAAGTGATTTTATCCGCTTGGATATGGCATTGCACTTTTGAAGAAATGAAAATCCCCTTGTCTGCGGTCGGTTCTTGTGTCCGTTATCTGAATTTCGTCGGCTCTCTTCTATATGCCCAGCCAACATATTACGGATGTCCAGCAGGATGCCGTACCTTGTAAGTATGCCATGTTTGAGTTTGTCCTGTTCGTTGGCATCAATCTTCGCCAGCAGGCTTGCGGCCACTTCGTCGCCCTGCAATTTTCGGTAGGCGGCGATGGTTTCCTTACTGTTGAAAATGCCGTTGATGTTGTCCGCCGTGCTGCCGTCAAAGAAACGGATGACAGGCTCCAAATTCACAGCCAGTCTTTTCAATGCCTCGTCCTTGTCCGAAACCTCCTTTGTTTTCACTATGGTCTTGATTTCCTCGATGTCCTCCGCCAACGCCCCTATGAGGTCGGTGAGGTTCTGCATTTCGTCTTTCATCTTCTTTTCCTTCTTGGTTTAAGTTTATCCTTTTCCTTGTCGCTGTCGTTCCATGCGTTATCGTTTCCTCCACCGCCTCCGCCGGATGGCACTTTGGCTTGGTACGGCTGAAGGCACAACTCAATGAGCGCATTGATAGTTACACGGACTATGCTTCCGTCCGTTTCAGTGAAAAATTCACCGCTTGTCGTGTTTGCAGGTGTCTCGCCATGTTCAATAATTGGCGTGGCATTACACGATACGGACGTACCGTCATGCCTTATGCCGCTTGCGGTCGCAAGGTTTGGTTTGCCGCCGCTAACGGCCGCTTGCCAACGCAACCCGTCGCTGATATTTCCGCCCAACAGTCTGTCTATTTTGTAAAAGCCCATGCTGCGGTCTATCCGTGAGCCACAGAACGAAATGCCGTCTTTGGTAAATGACACGCCGACAATATTGCCGTTACGCCTGTCGAACTTGAAGCTCACCCCGATACCATGCTTGGCCAATCTGTCGCACAATTTCGACCAACTGCTACAATGGGGCAAGGCCGCTTTGACGGCATCATGGATTTGATACTTCACCTTGTCCTTGCCGCGCAGACGGTCACGCTTCACGTTTATCTTGCCTTTGGAGAAGTGCAGATCGTATTCCCTCGTGAGTGCCTTGCACACTGCCACGTTGCGTATGGCATCATTACGGTCGCTGATGGTGTTCCCGTTGTTGTCAACCCTGTTGGCCACGATGTGCAGGTGCTGGTGTTCCGTATCGGTATGGCGGCATACAATATACTGGGTGTCCGCAATGCCCATGCGCCGCATGTACTCACGGGCTATTTCAGCCATCATGTCGTCTGTCAGCCTGGGTGTGTCCTCGTGGGCGAAGTCCAGCGAGATGTGGTACACCGGATTTTTCAGTCTGCGCCCCGGCTTGTCGTCCGCCTGTCCCTGCATACTCGCCGCGATGGTGGCGTTGCTGTAAAGCCTAACGTCCTTGCTGTCAATGAGCCTTGCTTTCTTCGGGTTGTTTACGTAGTTCACCAGCTTGGCGAAACTCGCCCGTTTCTTCAAGTCGCCCATCATATTCTCGCGATGATTCTGTTGAACTCTTCCAACAAGGCGATGATTTTTTCTTTGGTTCTCGGAAAACCTTGTTGATGCGCCATCTTCGCCAACTGGTTCAGGTTGTTGCAACCTCCCTCCAGCATCCTTATCTGCCGCCTGTCCTCCTGTGTCCGTGCCGCCACGACCTTGCCGTACAGCAGCATCTCGCGCAGGAAGTGTGACGGCTTCTTGCCGGCATCCGCTATCCTTTTCATGACCGTTTTCCACTCGGCCAGCGTGAGCCGTGTGGATATGGTCTTGGTCCGCGCCTTACCCTTTACGGCCTTGGGGCGGCCTCCTTTATTCAATTCTTTTTGTCGTTTCATACGCTTTGTCTTTTCCTGTTTTGTAATAGGCCGTCTTTCACATTGCAAAAGGTGCCCTTTTACGGTCTGTTTTGCCGTCTTTTACAAGACGAAAGGCTTACTTTTACAAAGTACTGACTAACAATGTCTTACACAGTTGCCGCATCATATGTTCAGAACCTGTCCTTAATGTTTTTTTCAGGGCTGCAGGTATAATGTGCCGCCGTGCGTGCCGTCGCCTCCGTTATCGGTGGCGTGGTTTTCGTGGACGAAAACATTAACTTGCCAGCCCTGAAAATACGCCATTCCCTTTCATCCGTCACGCATTTCCCCAACGCCATTTGCCTGTTGCCTTGCCGACCGTTCCTTGTTCCGAAGATACTCATCATAGGTAACGGCGTTGCGCCTTGCCTCCTCCCATGCCTGTTCGCGCAGTTCCTGTTCGCGCCTGTTGAACACCCTCGCACGCTCGTCGAGGAAGCAGCGCAGGCCGCGGATGATTACCGACGGCGTGAAGTAGCTGTAGAACTGGCCGTACCTGCCCGTGCAAAAGCGGTAGAAGAACAGCAGCAGCTCGTCGGTCTTGAGGTAGTGGAACTCCGTGGTGATTATCTTGGCCGTCTTGGCGAGCTGATGCCTGTCGGCCTGTCCTTTCAGCCCCTCGAAGTTGCCGAGTTCGTAAAGCTGCGGCACCAGCCACGCCTCGGCGGCCGTGCCCCCGTAACAGGCGTTCAGTTGCGACAGCGTGGGTGAACCGCCGAAATGACATCCGTCGGGGTCGGCGCACGCCTCCGTCTGGCGGTCGGGGCTGTTGGCGAGCATAAAGTCCTTGACTGTAGGGTATAGGCGCTTCAGCCTGTCAACCGCTTTCTCCGCTGTCAGCGCATTTGGCGATAAGTTCCTCCGTGAGGCTGGTGGCATCGTTGCGTGCCCGTTCCCTGACGGCTGCGACACCGTTTTCCTGTTGTCCGCATTTTCCATAAGCAGCCGGAGTTATTTGTTCGGTTTCCCATGTGCGCCCAGCAAGAAAATTGCAGAAGTTCTTGCGGTACTTCGGGTCGGGCCTTGCGGCAACATACAGGGGAACGTACCTGAGTATGGCCTCCTTGTCCTTATCGGGCAGCGCATTCCACAGCCTTTCCAGTCCGGCAACATCGCCGACGGGCTTGCCGTACATACCCCACACTGTACTGAACGCCAGCCTGTCATGAGCTTCCGCACATATTCCGCTTTTTTCTTTTTGCCCGGCATCCTCTTCCGGCTGACGGACGGCGACAGGAACATCCTTATGAAGTTCTCCAATTCCGGCATATCCATTTCCATGCGTTTCCGCATCTCCATCCTTTTCAGGATTTTCTTCTTTGAAAGTTTCTTCTTTTTCATCTTCTTTATTTTTAAGTTTATGGTTATAGTTAGTTTTATGGTTATCCCTATCTGGCAATCGTCCGTCAGCGGTCGCTAACAGTCGCTGGCCGTCGCTTGCGTCCGCTGATTTTGGCAAGCCGCCGTTGTCGGTCGCCTGCGACGGCACGGTTCCGCTTGCAGTCGTTTTGCTCGTCAACGAACCTGCCCGTCTGCTTGCGTTGGCTGCGTTCTTGACACACTTCTCACGGTAGGCGTCGGCGTTCCTGTCTATCTGCGACCTGAACATCATGAACACAGCCGTCAACGCCCTGTCATCCCATTCTGGTTCCGTACCATCGGCGGCGTATGCGAACAGTGCCTTGAATAACCTGCCGGCCATCGCGTCGTCGAGGCAGTCCACCGCGCCGCGGTGCTCTATGTACACGGCAAAGCTCTTTATCTTGTGCTTCGTTTCCATAGGGCTACCAGTTTTTCTTTCCGGGCTTGCGCCTGTGCGTTGACATTATCGCCTCGTTCTCCTCGTCCGCGGTCAGCGGCACGGGGTTCTTGCGGTTGGCCTCCAGCCACTTGTCAAGCTCGTCCTTGTACAGCACGTAACGCTTTCCGGGCTTCGTGGCGGGTATCGTGCCGTTGGCCAACTTCATGTAGAATGTGCCGAGGGGGATTTTCATGTACGCCGAAGCCTCCTCTACGCTCATGGGCAGGTGCGCGTCGGCCTTGCGCGGCTTGTCCGCGTCCTTCATCTCGGCGAGCATCAGCTTCATGCCCGACACTTCGTCGAGCAGCCTTGCCACCACCCGTGGCAGGTCGTTGAATGTGAGTTCCGTCTTTTCCATTTCGCAAATCGTTTTTTGGTTACGGCGGCAAAGGAACGCTATGGATGTGCACTGGATGCGGCCACAGGATAATAACAGCGCAATCACGGCACAATAATTCCACTGACCGCAAGTTTCCATGACCAAACGTGAAAGGAAAGGTCTGTAAACGGATCGTAAGGGCAAAACAAAAGCGCCCGTTGCCGTGGATGGCAGCGGACGCTTGCGGATGTATTGTCTTAAAATTCAGGCCAAGGCTGTAGCCGTGACCTGTTCTGTGGATTTGTCTTCACTTGAAAATGCCAGGATATTCCTTATTAGGCATAGGGATAATGGAAGGCATGGCTGCCGTCCTCAGGCTCGTCAATCGGAATCCGGCACGCCCTTGGATTAAGCTTGAAGTTCTTGATGCTCTCTATCTCGGTGTCCTTGAAAACGTCGGGGAACATGGTCTTGATGAACACGGCACGCGCCGTGCCGTCGTAGCCGTTCTCCTTGCCCAGCCGCTCGCCGATGTTCCATGCGAAGTGGCGCAGGTCAACGGTGGTGAGTTTTCCTTTCAGCCGTATGGCCGCAGGCCTGTACGTACAGTCTTCCGTCCACAGACGTATCTCGCCGCACAGTGATGCTAGGCTCTCCTCGTCCATGTATGGCGGCATAATGTAGTTCACGTAGTCCATGGTTGCGTTTACAAGTCCGGCCTTCTCCTGCTCGCACTGCCTCCTATGCTGTTCGCAGCGCATGGCGTATGTGTCCGGATTACCGGTCGTGACAATGGGCTGTCCGTCGGTTTGAACGTCTGATACAGTATCGGCTTTGGCCTTGACAAGGCTCTCGTCTTGTATTTCTTCTCCTGAAACAGCGGTTTCAACCTCGGACAATGTCTGTCGGTTTAGTTTCCTCCTGTAGATGCTGACGTACAGTTCGGCAGGGAGCATTTGGAACATCAGGGCGTAGAGCAGCCACAGCAGCACGTTGCTCCCGATGAATGTCACGGCCCTTACCAGACCGTCATGCCCGAAGTCGTAGCCCACGCGCACCGCCACCATTAAGGATATGGCGAGTATGGCCACGCCGGGCAGCCCCCACACAAGGCAGGCTTCCTTGACAGTCGGTAGGTTTGTCTTTCTTTTACAGTTGTTCTCCATTGTCGTTTGTTTTCCACAAAGGTAGGAATGTTGGCGGACATCCGTGAACAACCGTGGGCTAAATCCTTGAATGTTAAGTTTATTTACGCTTTGGGCATGAAATCATACTTAAAATCATACTTGAATACACCGGAACAGGCGTGGCCGGCAACAAAGGGATGGCTTTATCCGTGCCTGAATTTTTATGTCGCATAAAAGCATCATCTTGATAAGGTCTTACAAAAGCAGGTAGGGGGTCGACGTTTTGTCGACCCCCTATGAATGGAACTCAAACGGGGGGTGTAGTTTCAACAACCCTCTTATGTTTCAACAGCTTATATTGTAGAACAGATTAAACAAAAAGAGGTATAGGAGGGGGTGGACAAAATGGCCACCCCCTCCCGGTCGGTATCAGCAAGCTGAATAAATGACTGTTGAATAGGATTTTGTCAGGGGGTGACCAAAACGGTCACCCTCTTGGCTTTCAGCACCCTCCATATTAGCAGAGAGGGGGTTGCCGTTTTGGTAACCCCTCTGTCTGCCAACGGTTTAAGCCTTTCATACTGCAAGGTCGCTTTTCCCGTCGGTTCCAGTTTCCTGTTCCGTTACATGGTGTTTCAGCGTTATCTTGTCCACCGACTGCCGTTTCAGCTCGTCGGCCATGTCCGCGTAAATCTGCGTCGTACTTACGTTCTTGTGGGCGAGAAGCCTCTGCACGACGTAGATGCTCGTGCCCGCCTCGACCTGCAGCGAGCCGAAGGTGTGGCGGCTTGAATGGAAGCTTATCCGCTTGGTTATCCCTGCGGCCTTGAGCCACTTCTTCAGCGGTGCCTGCGTCATGCTGTCCGTGAAGCCGGGGAACATGCGCCCCGTGCCTCTCGGTCCGGCAAGTTCCAGGGCCTCGTCGCTTATCGGGTTGTTCACGAGGTCTTTCGTCTTCTGCATCCTCACCGTGACGTACATCCTGCCGTCGCCGTATGGTTGTATGTTTTCCCACGTGAGGGCTTTCACGTCGCTCTTGCGCAGCCCCGTCAGGCAGGCGAACAGAAAGGCGTTTTTCAACACGGGCGCGTCGCACGGGGTGTCGGCGAGCCGTACCAGTTCTTCCTGCGACAGGTGTTCCTTCTCTGTCGGTATGGTGTCGATGCGTTCAAGGAAGCCGTTGGGATTCTCCCGTATCTTCCGCTCTCTGTAGGCGGTGTGCAGCACCGCGCGGAACGTAGACCAGTAGCCGGCCACGGAGTTGATGTGCAGCTTCCGCCTTGTGTGAAGGAACTGCGGGGCGGTGAGCAGGTACTCCTTGAAGCGGTTGCACAGCTCCACGTCTATCTCGCCGAAAGTGCATTTCCCTGCCGTGAAGCGGTGGAAGTGCTTGTAGACGTGTTCCCACTTCGTGTTCTTCTTTTCGGCCTTTGCCTTGAAGTAGGCGAGGAAGTCGCCTTTCGTCTTCTCCTTGTCGAAGAAGTCGTAACGCTCGTTCACCACCGCCTCGTACCTGCGGCAGCGCAACGCCTCAGCACGCTCGGTCATGCGCTCGTTGTAGTCGCGCTCGCGCTGGTTTTTCGGTTTCGCGTAGATGTAGATGCCGAGCGACTCATGGCGTATGACCTTCATGGTCGCCTCGTCGCGGTAGCCGGGATAATAGTCGAGGTAAAAGGACAACTGACGCCCGTCCTTAATCTTGCGCGTGCGCAATGTCACTGTCTTGCAAATGTTCATGGTTCATTCTCGTTTTTGGTTGTTACTGTGCCGCAAAGGAAAGGAATGGCGCGGCTGTGGAAGCCGTCATTCGCGGTAATTTACGGATAACAGCGCAATCACGGGGCTATTGCAGCCCCTGCGCCCTCCGCTCCGCCATCACGCGCTCCACGTCGGCCTTGAGCAGCAGGTTCTTCACACCGACTTTAACCTTCCCTATGTTCTTCACTTTCACGATGTGGCAGATGTTCGCCTTGCTCAGCCCGTACTTGTATTGTATGTCCTCAACGGTGCAGTAGTCGGCGTTGTCCGTCAGGTCCGTCCTGCGCAGGCGGTCGAGATGTTCCTTCGAGTAGTAGGTGCGTCCATACTCCCGCTTGGTGGGGATGCCGTGGCGGTGGGCGTATGCCCTCAACGCGCTGTGCCCCATACCGTACCGTTCCTCCACTTCCTCCGGCAGCAGCCATTCCTCTATCTTGGCCGTGTCAACGGCCAAACCGAGGAGTTCCTCGATGTGCCTGCGGCTGTAGTAGTTTTTCCCGGCTATGCGGCACATCGGAACGGCGTTGCGCTTGGCCGACGTGTAAAGCCACGACTGCTTGACCTTGAATTTTTCCATGACCTCCTCGCCTGAATAGTATTCGGGAACTTCGGTGTTTTCCTCCGTCCGTGCCGTCCTATGGTTTCCGGCTTTGGCCTTTGCCTTGCCGCCGTCGTTCTCTCTTGGCTTGGTGAATGGCAGTACCCTGCAATAAGGGCTTGCCTCCAGCATGGCCTCTATGTCGGCTTTTCGCACGAGTGACATCCTGTCGCTGATGCGCGAGGCCTTCAGTTTGCCCTGCGCCACTAATTTGTAGATGTACTGGCGTGTGCAACCCATGAGTACGGCGGCTTTCGAGAACGTGAAATACTCCTGCCGACGCAGTTCAGCCAGCGGCTCGACATTGTTCATAAAGTCCAGCGTCCTTTTCTTTCTTGCCCGTTTCGCTTTTGCGGCGCACTTCTCGCAGCAGTACTTCTGCATCCCACTGTTCACTGTGAACTCCCTGCCGCAGAATGCGCATTTCCTTGTTTTCCTCATACTTCGCTTTTTTGACGTTTGACATGAAAAATCATGTATCACTGCCGCAAGTGAACTATTGTAAACAACTGTAAACCGTCGTAGCATTATTGGAATTGCGTTGCTGTCGGCAAATGCCCGTCCTTGTTTTGTCGCCGTATGTAAACACAAGTAAACCGTTGTCGCAAGACGGACATTTGTTACATTCCGCAAGCCGTTAAAGTTCTCCGCGGTAGAAATACGTTGCAAAAATATACTGAAAGCTGGGGAAAACCAAAAAGCGTCCGTGAAGTGTTAAAAATGAAAAGACATTGAAAATCAATGCCTTACAAATGATTGGTCGTGGTAGTTTGTGGTTGGTTATATGCTTCTAATTACAAGAAAAGGGAAATAAAAACAACAACTTAAAATTCAGAATTATGCACAGCAGAGTTTTTCAAATTTCAACAACACAGATAGACAAGGAAAACTATCTGAACGAAGACACCCTCAATCAGGGCGACAACAGTTTTTACGATTATTGTGCCGACATCAGCGATGAAGAGCGCAAGGAAGAGATAACCAATTTAGTCAATTCCATCCTGCCGAAAGGAATGTTCGAACTTGTATCGGAAGACACGATACGTTATACAGGTGATGGCATGGAACAATGGAAAGAGAAGTATGTTGCAGAAATCCGGAAGAAAGCGGACGCCATTACTGTCGAAAATATGTTTGAGTGGAGTTCTACATATTACCTCAAGCAGGCAATAGATAATCCGCTGGATACCGGCTATCATTTTTATCTGAATGGAGACGGATGCCAGTCTTTTGCCGAGCCATCCTTTGAGTTCATGCTGTTTGTCAGCTCTCTTGAACCCGGCACTTTGCTCTATGTCGGAGGCGTCATTGATTATCACTTCTGACGGTATATGTCGTATAGCCACCCGCTACCATGCGGGTGGTTTCACCCAACTCATTTAATGAAGTACAGCAATCGAAAGTATTACAATGAAGACAAAAACACTCCATAGTCAGGATGCAAAAAAAGTTGGCATCAGCAGTTTTCCCAATTTCCACAAGTCAGGAAGCATCAGTGGAATGAAAAAAAACTATTATGGACGGGACGCCCTGCTTGTGCGTTGTGGCAGTTATATTTACAATGTGTCAAGTGCCCCTGAAATATACTACAAAGTAGCACATTAGTATTTTAGTAAAGTAGTAAAATAGTAAAATAGTAACATGAAGACTTGCAGAAAAGATTTTCAAGGCAGGAAAAGCACAACGGTTCTTAAATTGCTTTGCCGTAATATAGCTGCCGGACGTTTTAACTGGCGGAGATACTGTACGCCTCAGACTTATTTCGGTCAGGAGATTTGCGTTACACCATTGCACTGTTCCTATGGCCAAATCGGCTACACCGTGCATTTCCCTTACTCCAACATGCCGGAAGTGGAATATGATTGGGAAATGGGAAAATTGACAGTAGATGAAGAAAACTGGAAAGAATATTTCCGACATAGCGAACAATGACAAGGGGCTGGCATTCACACCAGCCCCAAATCCTTTTCATTCATCGTCGCATTCCACCGCTATATTCGGTCTCCTGCTGTTCCTCCCTGTATTCTTCCAGGTCGTTCAGTTGCTCATTCACGCCCTGGAGATTGGCATCCAGTGTCATGTTGTGGTCATAAGGGTAATGATGCTTCACGGTCATGCCCGCGTTGGTCATCGTCCCCACATCCAGCGAGTCCCTGTCCCTGTTGTAATTGACATGCAGCACGTCACCGTTCGGCATTTCGAAGACCGGCATCTTGTGCCGCGTCATTTCCGCAAACTGTTCTGCAGCCATCTCCCTCGCCAATGCCTTCACATCCTCGCTGGCCCTGTCAACTCCATATCTTCGGATATGGTCTCGTACTTCCTGTTCGGTGTATTTCAGCATCACGTCATAAGTTCCTCCTACACTACCGTTATACACGACAGCGAAATGCTGGTCTTCAATCAGCAGGTCATCGCCACGGTTCTGCAAAGGAGAGGCATAGGTGTACTGTTCATCCATTCCGTTCCCGTCGTAATACTCTTTCGCAAGAGTGAGCAGCCCGTTGTAGTCCCCTTTGTCTTTCAGTGCGTCAAGTCGGTTGGTATCGTCCGCCATTTGCAGATAGGCTACAGAAGCATAATATACCTTTTCCTTCGGGGTTTCCGTCCGTTCCTGATTTTCGGTCTTTTCCCTTTCTATATCCCTGGCTATCTGGTCTATTTTCTGCGTGATCATGGATGATGCCTTCTTCACGTCCATAAGTACGGTCTTAATGTACTGGGGTGACTCCTTCAGGTTATCCAGCCACGATTTCAGATACGGACAACTGTCCTCTTTTATATGTTTGGCCATTCCGTAGCGTTGGGAGATCAATGCACCGCACAATTCGGCCACAAGTTCTTCATCGCTATACTCCTTTGAACCGAAAGAGGTCGGTTGGAAACGGTTTAGCACACCTTCCGCACCAGTTGAATGTCCCATCTCATGGAACAGTGTTCCGTAGAATGCTTCCCCGTCCTTGAACTGCACCTTCTCCGGTACGGTGATTTCATTCTTGCTAATCGAATAAAAGGCATCATCCTGATGTTTCACGTTGATGGGACATATCCATAGATTGTCGCGTATCATCCTCTCCACCGGTTCGAAGCTGAACATTTCACCTTCATGGACGAATGGACGGCCGTTTTCCTTTTCCAGCTTCTCCCACAGTTCAGGACGAGCCTCTTTCAGATTCGTCTGGGCGACGTTGAACACGCGGAATACCTGCATCTTGGGATACACGTTATACTCTTTCTTTTCGTCCTCGGACAAGTTTTTGTAATCGTCATACTTGATCTTCTCCTTGGTCTCCTTGTGGATGCAGGTAAATGTGGTCAGCATGACGGGAAACGATTTCTCGCCTTTCAGTACCGATACCCTCGGCAGTTCCTCGCCGTTCTTGCCCGGTTTGTTCAGTCTCTGCACGCAATCAAATGTGCAGAATCTCGGAATAGTGTATCCTTCCTTTTCGCAGTGCAGCATGAGCATAAGCGCATTCATACCGTTGTATTCGCGTCCGGACAGATTGCGTGGCCACTGAAGGCTGCCCTCGGTGAACCAGGGCTTCTTCCAGTCCTTGCTGATAGTCTCCAGCTTTTCAATCATCATTTCCGCAAAGAGGTCGAGAGCCTTGTCTTCGCTGTTCGGCCCATCTGTATTTTGTCTCCTGTAGCCTGCCATAACCGTTACTGATTGGAGTTAGACGAATCTGCGACACATTGTGTAAGTTCCTCTACACGGCAGGATACATTAGGCTTACCGTTATGGACAGTCAGGCCCATCTCGCCCTTGGCATCGATCTTCACACCAGGCTGGAGCCATTCTTCACGCTGTCTGTTGAAGCAGAAGAAACGTACCCATTGGTACTCAAAGCCGTCAGCGACTTTCTCCGTGCTGAATGCCGAGAACATCGTGTAGGACTGGTCTTTCTTGTCCTTCTTTTCCTCGATGTTCTTTCCGACCTTTCCACAGAAAACCATCTCTCCTTTGAGAGTATTGGCCGCATCGGCAGCCACATCGCGGATCTCGTTTGCGAAAAGGTTGAAATAGGTCCTGTCGCCCCTGTGCTTCAGGTACATCGTACCGTCAATCTCGACACGTGAGCCTTTCCTGTAGCAGGAGGCTTCCTCCTGACCGCCATCTTTGCTCACATCGATCTCGACAGGCTTTTCCTGACCGTCAGTTGCAGGAACCATTATCTGGAGAGGGAACGTAAAAAACGGTTTTCCCTCCTTGTTTGTGCGTGTAGTAGCATCGCGGTTGATAATACCGCATACAGTAACATTACATTTAATCATAACTCGTTTTGTTTTTAGAATGGTACATATCATCCGGCAAATGCTGGTTATATTGATGTTGAAGGTCTGAGAGCATATTCTAATCGGGCGCACGGATCATTGCCCAGACAAGCCATCCGGCAACGAGCAGCTGCACTCCCACGATAAGGAATGTTGCCGTCAAGCCAAACAGCTTGTAGCAGGACAGGACATACAAAGCCAGGTAGGATAATCCTGCCAGATACTTGCATAGCTGTATCATCACGCATTTTATCATATCGCCATGCTTCATCTTTTCAGATTTTCCGTTTGTCCTCGCTGCTCGGACATGCCCTGTTCGAAATTCTGTGAAGCCATTTCCGAAAGGATGGCAGTATTCAGCAATCCCGTCACGCGCATCCGCTTGGCTTCATCCGTAAGGGTACTGTTGTTCAGCACGGCCGACAGCCGGCTCAATTCTGCGGAACTCAACTCGCGCGATATATGCTGTTCGCCGTTATCCGCCTGAAGGACGGCTTTCCCGTTCTCTTTCATGGTCAGACTACAGCTTTTCATGTCAGGCAGCAGTGGTTTCAAGTCGATCTTTCCGCTATCCATGGCCCCCGAAACGGCGGCTTTCTGCTCTTCCTCGTTCTTGCTGTCAATCTGAACGGCCAGCACCATCAGTGAGGTAAAGGCCGTCATGGCCATCTCCATGACAGGGTCATTGCATCCGGACATGCCGACGCCACTGTCCTCCGAGGACAGCAGCTTTTTCATCCAGTCTTCGGTAGAAAGAGGTTTCTCGATTTTGGGTTCTTCCGTACTACGGTATTTCGCGAGCAGGTCATTGCCGTTGTACAGCACCTGCTGCTTGATATTGCCTTTCTGCGCAATCTCGGCCAGATATGCAGCCGGGTCGATGTCACGGCGCGTCCCGTCCGAATGGATGTTCACCACCCCGAAATGCAGGTGCTCTCCCGTGGTCCGTGTCCCCGTGTTGCCCGAGGTTCCAAGGCGTTGTCCTGCCTTGACACTGTCTCCCGCCTTGACTGCGATATCGCCAAGGTGCATATAGGTACACTGCACCTTGCTTCCATCTGGGCGGCTGTATTCGACGGTTACACTCTTGCCTCCGGCAGAGTTGGCATTGCCGTTTACCGAAACGACCTTTCCGCCGTTTTCCGTGGCCAGCACCGCATCGCCTTTGCATCGTATGTCAAGCCCCTTGTGCATCTGCTGCTTTTCTTTGTCCATCGGGTCCTGACGCATTCCGAAAGCGGAAGTGACAAAGAGGAACTCCTTGCGTTCCACCGGAAACGAATAGGCTTCTGCCTTTTCTTTCTCCTGGAGAGGATTGCTTTCCAGACCGAACTGCTTGCCCTGCGCGGCCATTTCCTGCATGACCTGACGGTCGTATTTGTCCAGGCCGTTCTGCTCGATGATCTTCTGCAGAGTCCCGGCATAGTTGCCCCCGGTCGCGTAACCGGCTTTGGCTATACCTTCCGTCCATCCTTTGTAGTCATCGGGACGGAGATTGAAACATTCCGCGTAGCGGCTGTTCTCCTTAAGGAACCTCGAATGGTGTTCATAGGAGTCTCCTACGTTATCATAGCTGCAGAATTTCTCGTTCGGCTTGTCATCCGAATACAGGCTGTACCGGCCGCCTTCCGCAATCCATGACTGTGTAGCCTTGATGCCGAAATGATTGTTTTCCTTGCGGGCCAGTTCACTCTGTCCGTTGGAACTCTCAAGGATCCCTTGTGCAAGTGTTACCGAAGCGGGGATGCCATACCGGCGCATCTGCTCCATGGCGTACTCCGCATACTTGTCTGCATATTCTTTATTTTTTCCTGCCATATCATTACCTCCTCATGCTTGAACGATGTTCATTTTCCTCCGGCTCAATCCTGCGTTCGGACTGTTTCTCCTGTGCCGTATCAAAGAGAGTCCGTGTCTGGCCGTTTCCGGCTGTCCTTTCTGTTATGCCCGTTGTTCTGTTCCGGGCATCTGCGAGTCCTTCTGCATCCCGTATCACCACTCTTGCTCCGCTTCTCGCAAGTTTCTGAAGGAAAGTATCGAGCTGGCTGACTGGGAATGTCACGGAAGCCGTAAAGCCTTTTTTCATGTCAGCCTCGTGCTTCTCCATTTTCAAGGCAAGCGTTTCCGTTACCTTGACGGCATCCTCGTTATAAGCCGTATAGTTGTCACCGGTTCTTACAAACTGGATAGCGTCCGGGTGTTTGGCCTTTATCTTGTCCCAAGCCTCTCTCTGCGGACTGACGGATTCAACGGTACGCTCTTCTCCATTCTGTCGGCTGACAGCTTCTCCCTGCCGTATCTCGGTTTCCTTCTCCTGCTTTTCCCCGGCGTGTTCCTCCTGCGACTGTCCCTTTTGCAGTATATCGGCAAACAGCGAGGCAGCCAGGTGCCGTTTGTAGCTGTCACGGTCTTCCGCCACCCACATGCGCTGCCATTGTTGCGGTGATACACTGCGCGGCTGCAGTTTCTGCCCGTCAATCGTTACGGCACACAGTACACCGTCCTGCTTGGTTTTGAACACGGACACACGCTGTATCCGGTTCAGGTCCACGTCCTGTGTCCCGCTGTTGAACAGATCGACTTTCAGGTCGGGCTTGATTTCAGCAAGCGCGTAATATTTATGAGCCAGTTCCATGCGGACCTTGTCTATATTATCCATGGACTGCTTGAGTGTGGAAAAGAAGCGGTTTATGTCTTCCTTGTCGGGGTATATGCTATAACCTCTCTGATGCTCCGGCTTTATATAGAGAGCCCATCGGTTCTTGTCGTCCTGAATCATCTGGATCTTGTCAAATCCTACTTCGTTGGCCCGTTTTACTGCAGGACTCACGTTCAGGGTCGAAAGCACTTCCAGGGCCCAGTTGTTCAACCGTGCCAGAGAGACCTGTTTCTCGGCAAAATACTTGTCATCAGGTCTGTAGCCCAAGGCTCCGTCCGGATTGAAGAAACGCACAGTCTCAATGCCTTCCCGACGTAAAGCACGTCCGATACGGGCTTTGTTCATGCCGGGAATCTCGTTGTCCACCTCCGGTGATGCCCCGGCGGGAAGGATCACATCAGCCGACTTTGATACGGGATCTATGACAAGGACAATGGTTTTCTTGTCCTTGTCCGGACGTTTCCGTAACTCATCGGCCACGAAATAATGCTTGGGCAGCTGGTCCTGCATGTCAGATGTCTGTTTCCTGTTCCGCAAGGTGGCATATTCGATTTTCTCTCCACGTTCCGCTTTACGGATAACTTCGAGAGCATTGTTCACGTCACTCTCGAGGGCATCTATCATATTCGGGTTCTCTTTGAGTTCCCGGTCCCAATATTCCACCAAACTGAGACTTTCGTCGGACAAGCGGGCAGGCAGTCCCAACTCCAGCATCTTGATTCCCGATGCTATTTCCACGACCAGCCGTTCCTGTTTGACGGCATCGTCGGAAGGCGGCATACCGTTTTTCATCACCATTCCCTCGCGGGCAAGCCGCTGCTGATGCCCGGTGGCACTCACTATCTGGCGCAGGGTTTCCTGCACATAATCGTTGTAATGGTCAAAGTTCTTTTGGCGGGGCATATAGACAGCATCTTTGTCCGTTTCATAATGGGGCATTCCGCTGCCATCGTAACGGACCGGCACAAGGTTGTCACGCATTTTCAGCAAGAAATCATTGAAGCGGATATGCATACGCCGTGTGTCTGCCTCCGAATATCCTCGTTCCATGGCATTCCCATCCTGTTGCAGAACGGCCCTGTAAGCCTCTTCGTCCACATGGGGAAATGTCGTCTGGTCTATATTGAACAGAGTGCGTATCTCTCTGTTATGTACTCCCTTATATTGTTTCTTCTGCTCATCGTCCAATGTGAGGTAGGTTCCCCGGTTGATGAACTCTTCAGGATTGTTCCTGTGGACATATTTGTTCCAGTTATAGTACAGGAACGGCACACCCTGTTCATGCTCACGTACCGACGTGCCGCGGGCCTTGGCATCACTGAACAAGGTGAACAGGTTCGTATTGCATCCGTTCCGGTCGGAATGCAATGCCATGAACAGTGCATTGAACGGGCTGGCCGACACGCCGTGCGGGTACAGCCTCGGATACCTCTTTCCAGAAGCGTTGAGCCAGTAACCATTGGCCTTCGAAGCCTCTCCCAAAGCAGTGGAAAGCAGACTGATTTGCCTTTCCTCTGCATTTTTCTCTATTTTGGATTTTTCTTTCATACAGTATATGTTTTGGGGTTATATGCTACTGGATACCTCGTGTACGCACGATAGTCTCCTGTTGTCCGTTGTCGTAATTGTCCGAGGCCCTTTGACGGAGCTGTTCGCTTCTGGCGAGTACGGCGTTTGCCAGCGTGTTGAGCGGTAAGGCTCCGGCCCGGTAAGCGTCAGTCACGGTCTGCGATAATTGGATAGTACAGGGTACACGGTCAATTGTCGCGACAAGCATGTTGCCTTGAAGTACGGGATTCGTGATGCGAGGATTGAGCGGTTCGTCAGGATAATGGCGGTATTGGGCTGCACTTCTATTGGCCGTGTTCATTTCGCCTTCTGACCGTTCACGCAGCACTTCATGCCCGGCCTTGTTCAGCAGATTGAGTCCTCCCATACCGATAAGTATCATTTTCAGGATTGGATTCTTGACAAACATGCCTGTAACGATACTGGCAATAGGCATCATATTGTCCTTCAGATTGATTGACTTTGTTTTTCCCGTGAAGAGTCCTACAAGCATGTCAGGTAGCATGGCCAGTACATATCCGATATTGTGTCCAATGTCGCTAATGCCATTGAGTCCGAAAGAGGTCAGCAACCCTTGCCATCCGTCCATATTGGTCTGTTCCGGCTTCGGGGAGGTCTGTTCTTCTGTTGGTTGTTCCTCTTCGACCGCTTCTTCTTGTTCCGGTGCAGTCTCTGCTGATGAAGTCTTAGTCTGTGGCTTTTCTTCTGACTGCTTTTTCATTTTCTCCTGGTCTTGTCTATACTGTTCCTCGCATCCCGGGCGCACTATTGAAGGTATGTCTGAACGGTCTTCCTGTTTGTCAGAAAATTTAGATAACAGGAAGTCACCGCCGATCCATG
>ERZ780076.311-NODE-311-length-25746-cov-7.384142_pt1 | contig 25746 bp, 20 predicted proteins | sample MGYA00511022_ERZ780076 | MGnify/ENA primary metagenome ERZ780076 (study PRJEB29588, sample SAMEA2148733) | human gut metagenome | biome: human gut; feature: human-associated habitat; material: faeces | place: Denmark | collected 2008/2010 ... | reverse complement strand
AGAGAAGTTAAGCTTCGTCACGCCGATGGTACTGCGCAAGTGGGAGAGTAGGTAGCCGCCGTTTTAACAGGAGCCCTGAGGCAGAAATGCTTCAGGGCTTTTTTTGTATCCGTAACCCAGATTTTATTGTATCTTTGCAACTGGTTAAATCTAATTATATTGTTTTTTTAATTATCGAATAAGTATGAGAACACGCATCTTACACCGTTGTAAAACGGTTTGTCTAGGGGGATTATTGGGTATCTCGTCATTATGTGCACAAGCAGAGGGAACAGGCTATACGCCCGCTACAGAGAATCTGCAAGCCCGAAAGGAATTTCAGGATGGTAAGTTTGGCATCTTTCTGCACTGGGGAATTTATAGCATGTTTGGGCAGGGAGAATGGTATATGAATACCGACAACATTGATTGCCATGAGTATGCAAAGGCTGCGTCAGGATTTTATCCTTCACGTTTTAATGCGCAGGAGTGGGTAGCTGCAATCAAGGCTTCCGGAGCCAAATATATCTGTATTACTTCCCGTCATCATGATGGATTCTCTATGTTTGATACGAAATATTCAGACTATGACATCGTGGATGCCACTCCTTTTAAACGAGATGTGATAAAGGAGCTGGCGGAAGAGTGCCGCAAGCAGGGAATAAGACTGCATTTATATTATTCGCATCTGGACTGGACGCGTGAAGATTATTATCCGTTGGGAAGAACGGGGCATGGAACCGGACGTACCTCACATGGAGAATGGGCTACTTATTATCAGTTCATGAATCATCAGCTTACGGAATTGCTGACTAACTATGGTCCGATTGGTGCAATCTGGTTTGATGGAATGTGGGACCAACCCGAAGGTTTTGACTGGAAACTGGAGGAACAGTATGCTTTGATTCATAAATTGCAACCAGCCTGTCTGATTGGGAACAATCACCATAAAGCACCTTATCCGGGAGAAGACTTTCAGATGTTTGAACGTGATCTGCCAGGTGAGAATAAAGCCGGATTTTCCGGACAGTCTGTGGTGGGAAACCTTCCGTTGGAAACTTGCGAAACGATGAATGGCATGTGGGGGTACAAAATAAAGGATCAGAATTATAAATCGGTTACTGATTTGGTGCGTCTGCTGGTACGTGCGGCAGGTAAAGGAGCTAATCTGCTGATGAATATCGGTCCTCAGCCTAATGGAGAGCTTCCGGCTGTTGCCGTAGAGCGCTTGAACGGAGTGGGAGAGTGGATGGCAAAATATGGAGAAACCATTTATGGCACTACTGCAGGAAATGTGATGAGTGCTTCGTGGGGGACTACTACCCGTAAGGACAATATGCTTTATGTACATCTGTTAGCAGATCGTATGCCTCAGTTCGTGACCTTGCCGGTGACGGAAAAAGTCGTTTCTTCTACCTTGTTCGGTACCGATGAAAAAGTAAAATGGGAGAAAATACAAGGCGGAATTGTATTGCATACAGAAAATTTGAAACCTTCTGTAGACTGTATTGTGGCCTTAAAACTGAAATAATTTGAATTTAAAATAAGAAAAAAGGATTGTCTGACACTTTAATAGTTGTGACAATCCTTTTTCTTGTTTATATTTACCACAAGAAAAACAAAATATCATGGTGATAAAAACAATTTTGGATACAGATTTATATAAGTTTACTACTTCATACGCTTATATAAAATTATTCCCTTATGCCATTGGAACCTTTACTTTTAAAGATAGGGATGAGACTGAATATACGGAAGGATTTCTGGAAGCCTTGAAAAACGAAATCCATAATCTGGAAATGGTAAAACTGACATCGGAAGAGCAGGAATACATGACAACCCATTGCCGTTTTCTGCCCAGTGTGTATTGGGAGTGGCTTTCTTCCTTCCGGTTTGACCCGAATAAAATAGAAGTATGGTTGGATGAACACCATCACTTACAGATGACGGTGACTGATTACCTGTATAAGGTAACTCTTTATGAAGTGCCGCTATTGGCCATTGTTTCTGAAATAAAAAATCAATTCCTGAATCGCATTCCAGACAAGCAGACGATACTGGACAAACTGGCCGATAAGGTGAACCTGTCGAATGCACACCAGATGCCTTTCTCCGAGTTTGGTACACGCCGACGTTTCTCTTTTGACGTGCAGAAGCTGGTGGTGGAATATCTGAAGGAGCATGCCCAGTATTGTACCGGTACATCGAATTGTCACCTTGCCATGAAATACGATATGCGTCCTATGGGTACACATCCTCATGAATGGTTTATGTTTCACGGAGCTCAGTTTGGTTACAAACATGCCAACTATATGGCATTGGAGAACTGGGTAAACGTGTACGACGGTGATTTGGGAACAGCCTTGTCGGATACCTATACTTCAGATTCATTCCTCAGCAATTTCAGCCGGAAGCAGGCAAAGTTGTTTGACGGTGTACGTTGTGATTCCGGTGATGAATACGAATTTATAGAGCGGTTGATAGCTCGATACAAGGAGTTAGGCATTGACCCGACTACCAAAACGATTATCTTCAGTAATGCATTAGATTTCGAGAAGGCACTGAAGATTTATCAGTATTGCAAGGGAAAAATCCGCTGTTCCTTTGGGATCGGTACCAACTTGACGAACGACACAGGTTATCAGCCATCTAACATTGTGATGAAATTATCACGCTGCAAGATGAGTCAGAGTCAGGAATGGCGTGAATGTGTCAAGCTTTCGGACGATATGGGCAAGCACATGGGAAGCATGACAGAGGTAGAAGCCTGTCTGCATGAGCTACGTTTGCTTACAGAATGATAGATTTATAGTCTGTTGCTTTTGTTTGTGTGAATTTGTTGTTTAAATAATGAAAAAACTTTCTTTTTATTTTCTTATTTCAAAATATTGTATACCTTTGCAGCATCTAAAACGAAACGTATAAAACGAACGATTATGAACAACTTGTTTTTACATATTTTGCTATGCGGTCTGATTAATCTGCTGGAAAGCCCAGTGGGAAGTGAGTCGTGCGCATACTGATAGTAAAAATGAAATTATATCAAGCCTTTCTCACTTCCTTGTGCGAAAGGCTTTTTTTTGAGATAACAAGAAATAAAAAGATAATATTATGAGTGACAGATTATTTATTTTTGATACGACTCTTCGCGACGGGGAGCAGGTACCGGGATGCCAGTTGAACACAGTGGAAAAGATTCAGGTGGCAAAGCAGCTGGAAGCATTAGGTGTGGATGTAATTGAAGCCGGTTTTCCGATTTCAAGTCCGGGTGATTTTAATTCCGTGATTGAAATTTCGAAAGCGGTGACCTGGCCGACTATCTGTGCGCTGACTCGTGCCGTACAGAAAGATATTGATGTAGCGGCAGAAGCCCTGCAATATGCCAAGCATAAACGTATTCATACGGGAATCGGTACTTCTGATTCGCATATCAAATATAAATTCAATTCAACCCGTGAAGAAATTATTGAACGTGCAGTAGCTGCCGTGAAATATGCAAGACGTTACGTTGACGACGTGGAATTTTACGCAGAAGATGCCGGACGTACGGACAATGAATATCTGGCACGCGTAGTAGAAGCAGTCATCAAGGCTGGAGCTACGGTAGTAAACATTCCGGATACCACAGGCTATTGTTTGCCTGATGAATATGGTGCAAAAATCAAATACCTGATGGAGCATGTCGACGGAATAGACAAAGCAATTATCTCTACTCACTGTCATAACGACTTGGGCATGGCTACAGCCAATACCATCAGCGGAGTGCTGAACGGTGCCCGACAGGTGGAAGTAACCATTAACGGTATTGGTGAACGTGCCGGAAATACCTCGTTGGAAGAAGTGGCCATGATTTTACGTTGTCACCATGACATTCAGATTGATACCAACATCAATACACAGAAAATCTATCCTACCAGCCGCATGGTGTCCAGCTTGATGAACATGCCGGTACAGCCTAACAAGGCTATCGTGGGACGTAATGCCTTTGCGCATTCTTCGGGTATTCATCAGGATGGTGTACTGAAAAATGTGCAGACTTACGAAATCATTGACCCTAAGGATGTGGGTATCGATGATAATGCCATTGTGCTGACTGCACGTAGCGGACGTGCTGCTTTGAAGCATCGTCTGCATGTGCTGGGAGTGGAAATGACTCAGGAAAAACTGGATAAGGTATATGAGGATTTCTTGAAACTGGCTGACAAGAAAAAGGATATTACAGACGATGACATCTTGGTATTGGCTGGAGCCGACCGTAATGTAAACCACCATATCAAACTGGAATACTTGCAAGTGACAAGTGGTGTGGGCGTTCGTTCGGTAGCCAGTCTCGGACTGAATATCAGCGGAGAGCACTTTGAAGCAGCTGCTACAGGTAACGGACCGGTGGATGCCGCTATCAAGGCCGTGAAACAGATTATCAAACGCCAGATGACTTTGAAAGAGTTCACTATTCAGGCCATCAGCAAGGGTAGTGACGATGTGGGTAAAGTACACATGCAGGTGGAATACGACGGCCAGATGTATTATGGCTTTGGCGCAAATACTGACATCATTGCCGCATCAGTAGAAGCATATATCGATTGTATCAATAAATTCAGAAAATAATAAATTAAACGAGAAACGTATGGCTAATACATTATTCGACAAAATATGGGATGCACACATCGTGCAGAAGGTGGAAGACGGACCTACCCAGTTGTATATCGACCGTCTGTACTGTCATGAGGTAACCAGTCCGCAGGCTTTTGCCGGAATGCGTGCCCGTGGATTGAAGTGCTTCCGTCCGGAACGTATCTATTGTATGCCGGACCACAATACACCGACTCATGATCAGGACAAACCTATCGAAGACCCTGTATCTAAGGCACAGGTAGATGCGCTGGCAAAGAATGCAGCCGATTTCGGATTGACGCATTTCGGAATGATGAACAAGAAAAACGGTATTATCCATGTGGTAGGTCCGGAACGAGGACTGACGCTGCCAGGCATGACGATTGTGTGTGGTGACTCACATACTTCTACTCATGGAGCGATGGGAGCAGTAGCTTTTGGTATCGGTACCAGTGAGGTGGAAATGGTAATGGCTTCACAGTGTATCCTTCAGGCACGTCCCAAGACCATGCGTATCACGATTGACGGTAAGCTGGGTAAGGGTGTTACGGCAAAGGACGTAGCATTGTATATGATGTCGAAAATGACCACAAGCGGTGCAACCGGATATTTTGTGGAATATGCAGGTGAAGCCATTCGCAGTCTGACCATGGAAGGACGTCTCACATTGTGCAACTTGTCGATTGAAATGGGTGCCCGTGGAGGTATGATTGCTCCGGATGAAGTGACCTTTGAATACATCAAAGGACGTGAATATGCCCCCAAAGGTGAAGAATGGGATAAGGCCCTGGCTTACTGGAAAACATTGAAGAGCGATGACGATGCCGTATTTGACAAGGAGGTACGTTATGACGCTGCAGATATTCAGCCGATGATTACTTACGGAACCAATCCGGGTATGGGTATGGCTGTTACATCGAATATTCCTACCACGGAAGGTATGAGTGAAGTAGAAAAAGGCTCTTTCGAAAAATCCATGCAATACATGGGGTTCCAGCCGGGTGAAAGTCTGCTGGGCAAAAAAGTAGATTATGTGTTCTTGGGAGCTTGTACTAACGGACGTATTGAAGACTTCCGTGTGTTTGCTTCTATCGTGAAGGGAAGAAAGAAAGCTGATAATATCACTGCATGGCTGGTTCCGGGTTCTTGGATGGTAGACGAACAGATTCGTCAGGAAGGACTTGACAAAGTATTGGAGGAAGCTGGATTTGAAATCCGTCAGCCGGGATGTTCCGCTTGTCTGGCCATGAACGACGACAAGATTCCTGCCGGAAAATATTCAGTATCTACAAGTAATAGAAACTTTGAAGGACGCCAGGGACCGGGTTCACGTACCTTGCTGGCAAGTCCGTTGACTGCGGCGGCCGCTGCCGTAACCGGTGTGATAACAGATCCAAGAACGTTAATGTAAAAAATGAGTGTCATGAAACAGAAATTCAATATCATAACAAGTACTTGTATCCCTTTGCCATTGGAAAATGTGGATACTGACCAGATTATCCCGGCACGCTTCCTGAAAGCAACTACACGCGATGAAAAATTCTTCGGAGACAATTTGTTTCGCGACTGGCGTTATCGTCCGGATGGTTCGTTGAACGAGGATTTTGTGCTGAACAATCCTAAATACAGCGGACAGATTTTAGTGGCCGGAAAGAACTTCGGTAGCGGTTCCAGCCGTGAACATGCTGCATGGGCTATTGCCGGATATGGTTTTCGGGTGGTAGTTTCAAGCTTCTTTGCCGATATTCATAAGAACAATGAACTGAACAACTTTGTCTTGCCGGTGGTGGTGAGCGAAGAGTTCCTGAAAGAGCTGTTTGCTTCGATTGAAGCAGACCCTCAGACGGAAGTAGAGGTGAACTTACCGGCACAGACCATTACCAACAAAGCAACTGGAAAGTCTGAAACATTTGAAATCAATGCCTATAAAAAGCATTGTCTGATGAACGGACTGGATGACATTGACTTCTTGGTAGAGAACAAAGATAAGATAGAGGCTTTTGAAAAGGCACGCAACTGACCGTAAAAAAGAGTGATTATGAATAATCATCCGAGAATAGAGATAATGGATACTACGTTACGCGACGGGGAACAAACCAGTGGCGTATCGTTTGTCCCTCACGAGAAATTGATGATAGCCCGTTTGTTGCTGGAGGATTTGAAGGTAGACCGAATCGAAGTTGCTTCAGCCCGCGTGTCGGATGGTGAATTCAATGCAGTAAAAATGATTTGTGACTGGGCTGCACGCAGAGGTTTACTGCAGCGGGTAGAAGTTCTGGGATTCGTTGACGGAAAGATGTCGGTCGACTGGATTCATGATGCGGGAGGACAGGTCATCAACTTGCTTTCGAAAGGCTCTGAAAAGCATTGCCGCTATCAGTTGAAGAAGACTTTGGAGGAACATCTGGCCGACATACGGAATACGGTAGACTATGCGCACGAAAGAGGACTTGAAGTCAATTTGTATCTGGAAGACTGGAGTAATGGTATTAAGGATTCACCGGACTATGTATTCGGTTTGGTAGATGGTTTGCGCGACAGCGGTATCCGTCGTTTCATGCTTCCTGACACCTTGGGAATTCTCAACCCCTTGCAGGTCATCGAATTCATGCGTAAAATGAAGAAGCGTTATCCTGACCTTCACTTTGATTTTCACGCACACAATGACTATGATTTGGCTGTAAGTAATGTGCTGGCAGCTGTATTGAGTGGAGTGAAAGGATTGCATACCACCATCAACGGACTGGGAGAACGGGCAGGTAATGCTCCTCTGGCCAGTGTGCAGGCTATCTTGAAGGACCATTTTCATGCCATTACGCGCATCGATGAAAGTCGCTTGAATGATGTCAGTCGGGTAGTGGAATCTTATTCCGGTGTGACGATTCCGGCCAACAAGCCCATTGTGGGAGAGAGTGTGTTTACACAGGTGGCTGGCGTACATGCCGATGGAGACAATAAGAATAAACTTTACTTCAACGACCTGCTTCCGGAACGTTTCGGTCGTGTGCGTGAATATGCCTTAGGAAAAAATTCCGGGAAAGCCAACATCCGCAAGAATTTGGAGAGTATGGGACTGGAACTGGATGAAGAGTCCATGCGCAAAGTTACCGAACGAATCATTGAACTGGGCGACCGCAAAGAACTGGTCACTCCCGAGGATTTGCCGTATATCATCAGTGACGTGTTGAAGCACGATGGCATACAGAATAAGGTGAAATTGCTTAGTTACTTTGTAACCCTCGCCAAAGGATTGAAGCCGATGGCCACGCTTAGCATTGAGATTAACGGGAAGACCTATCAGGAAAGTTCCAGCGGCGACGGACAGTACGATGCTTTTGTACGTGCGTTGCGCAAGATATATAAAGGTACATTAGGAAGAAAATTCCCGATGTTACTGAACTATGCTGTGACCATTCCTCCCGGCGGACGTACGGATGCCTTTGTGCAGACCGTTATCACCTGGAATTATGAGGATAAGGAGTTCCGTACAAGAGGGTTTGATGCCGACCAGACAGAGGCAGCCATCAAGGCGACAATTAAAATGTTGAACATGATAGAAGATTTAAATTAAAAGCATACAATTATGGATTTTAAAATAGCAGTATTAGCCGGTGACGGAATCGGACCGGAAATCTCCGTTCAGGGAGTAGATGTAATGACAGTCGTTTGTGAAAAGTTTGGTCACAAGGTGGATTATAAATATGCACTTTGTGGAGCACATGCTATCGATGAAGTAGGTGATCCGTTCCCTGAAGAAACTTATCAGATTTGTAAGGATGCTGATGCCGTGCTGTTCTCAGCAGTAGGTGACCCGAAATTTGACAATGATCCGACCGCAAAGGTACGTCCGGAACAGGGATTGCTGGCTATGCGTAAAAAACTGGGACTTTTTGCCAATATTCGTCCGGTACAGACTTTCAAGTGTCTGGTACACAAATCTCCGTTGAAAGCCGAACTGGTAGACGGTGCAGATTTTCTCTGTATCCGTGAACTGACAGGCGGTATGTATTTCGGTGAAAAATACCAGGATAATGACAAGGCATACGATACAAATATGTATACTCGTCCGGAAATTGAACGAATCTTGAAAGTCGGCTTTGAATATGCGATGAAACGTCGTAAACACCTGACCGTAGTAGATAAAGCCAATGTGCTGGCTTCTTCTCGTTTGTGGCGTCAGATTGCACAGGAGATGGCTCCTCAGTACCCGGAAGTGACTACCGATTATATGTTTGTGGATAATGCAGCCATGAAGATGATTCAGGAACCCAAGTTCTTCGATGTAATGGTTACAGAAAATACGTTCGGCGATATTTTGACAGACGAAGGTTCAGTAATCAGTGGCTCAATGGGCTTGTTGCCTTCGGCTTCTACAGGAGAGAGCACACCGGTGTTTGAACCGATTCACGGTTCATGGCCGCAGGCAAAGGGACTGAACATAGCTAATCCGCTGGCACAGATTCTTTCCGTAGCCATGTTGTTTGAATATTTCGATTGTAAGGAAGAAGGTGCACTTATCCGTCGTGCAGTAGACGCTTCTTTGGATGCCAATGTACGCACTCCGGAAATTCAGGTAGAAGGCGGAGCAAAATATGGAACAAAAGAAGTTGGTGCCTGGATTGTAGATTATATTGAGAAGGCATAAGACGAAATATCTTATTAAATAGAAGAAAGGGAGGTTGCTTTATGGCAGACCTCCCTTTTATGTTTAGAACTTCTTGATTCGGATGTGGCAGTAAGGTTCTCCTCCTGTCTTGTCATAATAGTGCTGGTGATAATCTTCAGCCGGCCAGAATTCGGATGCCGGAGTAAGGCGGGTATTTACCTCGTAGCCTTTTTCTCTTAGCAGCTGGATGATTGCTTCTGCTTCAGTTTTCTGCGCTTCGTTTAAGTAGAAAATTTCACTTCGGTACTGCGGACCTATGTCAGGACCTTGTCCGTCTGTCTGTGCCGGGTCGTGTATCTCGAAGAAAAGTTTGCATAATTCCTTGTAAGTGGTCTGCTCCGCATCGTATTCCACTAATACAGCTTCAGCATGTCCTGTAGAATGTGCTTTTACTTCCTGATAAGTTGGGTGTTGTTCTTTTCCTCCCGTATATCCTACTGTGCTGCTAACAACTCCTTGGGCTCTCTCCATCTGGTGTTGTACCCCCCAGAAGCATCCGCAGGCAAAAATGGCTTTTTCTATTTTCATGATAATTGTCTGTTTAATGATTGTTCAAACTTACAAAAAAATATTGTAATCCCTCCTGAGTTAGAGGAAGAAATACTACCTTCGTCGCAAATTCAAACGAAAGAAGAAATGAAATACATTGTGTGGATTCTTTGTGTATGGGTACTCAGCCTTCCTTTGCAGGCCCAGTCATATAACGATGTGGTAGAGCAGGCAATGGACTGTGTGAAAAAGGACAGTCTTGTGCAGGCGGAACGTCTTTTCAGGCAAGCACTGAAAATGGAACCGGATAATGCCCGGAATGCCCTGCTGTTTTCGAATTTAGGTACGGTGCAGAAGCGCATGGGAAAGACGGATGAGGCCATTGAATCTTATACGTTAGCACTGAATATCATACCTTATTCTACCACCATGTTATTGAACCGGGCTGCTCTCTATCTGGAAAAAGACTTGATACAAAAGGCTTATCTGGATTATTGTAATGTGATAGACCTTTTGCCCAAGAATCTGGAAGCCCGTCTTTTTCGTGCCTATATTTACATGCAACGTCGCGAATATAAAGAAGCACGTGTGGACTACAATATAGTGCTGGAGCAGGATGTAAAGAACAAGACGGCACGTATCGGGATTATCATGCTGGATGAGAAGGAAGGACGGCATCAGTCGGCGATGGACGCTATGAACCTGCTGGTTTCAGATTACCCTCGTGATGTATCTATACTTCGGATGCGTGCCAATATGGAGTGGGAACACGGACAGGCAGAGGCTGCTTTGTTCGATTTAGATGAAGTCTTGAAACTTGACCCGCGGGATGCTTCTTGCTATGTGATGAAGGGAGATATTCATTTGCAGCAGAAAAAAAAGGCAGAAGCACGAGAGGCATACGAAAAAGCGTTGGAGTTGGGAGTTTCTCGGGCTGAATTGGCTGAAAAACTGAAACAATGTAAATAGTATTCAATAAAAACTTTCGTTTTTGTTTGTACTTTTTAAAAAGTTTTTGCTATCTTTGCCTGAAATAGGTGAAGTGTGATGCAAATTCGTTCGGTTATAAAATTGGGAGTAGTGCTTTCCGTGGTACTTTTTTGTATCGGGATTGCTTTTTATGGTTTTGCCCGTTTGAGTATGGCCGACAAGGAAAACCGTGTGGATATTTTTGAATTTGTTCCTAAAGACTGTGCGGGTATTCTTGAAACGGATAACATTGATAATTTTATGCATGTCTTTTCGCAGGCTGCATATTCTTCCCAGTTGGATACGCTTCATCGTGCGGGCTTAATGAATGACATCTTGAGTGATTTGAGCCGCTATTCTTCTGCAGCAGCCCATGGGCTTTCCTATCAAATGAATCATGTAGTAATCAGTTTTCATCGTCCTCATACTGCCATGGATGTGGTGGCTTATTTCCGCATAGGAAAAGAAGGGAAACACCAGCTTATTGAGGCGGTAAAAGGGAAGCATGGTGCTGATTTCGTACCCAAGAAAGAAACTTATCGTGGCAAGAAAATAGAAATTTATCCGCTCAGTTCTACGCGATATCTGTCAGTGTACACTACAGACGGACTGGTGGTGGTCAGCTATCAGAAAAAACTGATAGAACAGGTGATTGATGCGGTAAAGGACAATAATTCGCTTCGTGAAGATTCTGTTTTTACTTCTATTCATCATCCTCAGCCTGCAAGCTTTATTACAATTTATGGGCGTACACCTTCCGTTCCATTCTTAGGAAAAGAATCCTGTCATAGCTGGAGTGAATATGACATTCATTTGAACAGCGAAGTATTCTATCTGAGCGGGCAGATGAAAGAAGAACAAGTTGATTGTCTAGACCGTATGTTGCAGGCTGTACATACAGTTCCTGTGGTTTCTGAGTCGGACAGTTTGCTTGTGGTATCGGGTCGTGAACGGGTAGACTCTTGTATCTCCAAGGTAATCGCCTCTCCTTCTCATACCTTGTTTGATGAGTGTGTGTCAAATTTATCGCGTGACGCTTCCTATATTATGGTGACTGATATGGAAAAAGTGGCCGCTGCCCCAGAGCAGTTTGCTTCATATCTTCCTCCATTCCTTATTCGTCATGCCGATTTATTCCGCTCTTTTATTCTTTCTATACAGTTTACGGAAGTAAACAATCGCTTGTCGCATATCTTTGTGTTTACGTATAAAGAGTAATCGGATTTATCTTAATCGGTTCTTTTCAAAATGAGGCCCTGCTTTGAGGTGGAAATAAAGTAGTGATGCTACTGTCAGTGAGGCTCCGAACAAGTAGGCTATTTTGAAGGTAGCTATTTCGGCCAAATATCCTCCAGTAAGCATACCTATACCCAAACCAACATCCCATGAAGTTAGGTAGGTGCTGGTGGCTGTGCCACGCTGGCTGTTGGGGGCTAAGTTCACAAAGAGGGTATTGTAAGCCGGAAACATGGTACCAAATCCTATTCCTAATAGCAGTGAAATCAGAAAGAAAATTCCCGTAGTCAGTTCTAAATTCCACTTGACCAGCCATCCGCATGCGGTCAGGGCGAAGTAACATCCACTCACCAGATACAATCCTGCCGCAATTACTTTGGTGACTAATCCTTTGTCGACAAGCCGGCCACTGAACAGTCGACTCACTGCCATGCCGACAGCCATCAGCGTAAAGAAGAATCCGGTTTCTGCCGTAATACCTATGTCTTGCGCATACATGGCCACGTAGTTGGTAGTCATTCCATAAGGAATGGAGAGTAGCAGGAGGGTGAATCCTGCAGGAAGTCCTTTCAGCAGAATGAAGCGGTCGAGCGATATAGGGGCACGCTTCACTGGAGCCTTATAAGGTGTGCGGACGGTCCAAGCTGCTATAAATCCGATTACACATGAGCCGAGCGCATACGAGAAAATAGTCGTATAAGAAGCACCTCCACTGTGCAGGAACAGACCGAACATGGGACCGATAGACATGGCAATGTTATTGGTCAGTCCGTAGTAACCCAATCCTTCTCCCCGTCGGGAAGACGGCATGATGTCGATAACCAGCGTGTTTCCTCCTACCGTAACCATACCGAACGAAAATCCGTGCACAATGCGGAAGATAATGAATAAGGTCAGCGCCGTTGCAGTCATATAGCCGGCAAAAATCAGTGTAAAAATGAAATAAGCCAGCAGGTATAATGGTTTCCGGGCAAATGTATCTAGAATATACCCGGAGAAGGGACGGATACATAAAGAGGAAATCGTATAGCAGGAAAGAATGACTCCAATAGCGGTATGTGAAGTGTGGAATACTTCCGACAAGTAAAACGGAAGGATGGGAGTAAGGAGCCAAAATCCGAAATAGAGCAGGAAGTTGGCAGCCAGAATGGCACAGAAACTCGGGGTGACAAGTCTTTCTTTTTCCATATTTCGCCGAAAGAAAAAGGGGAGATGGCTGGTTTGAATAGATAAACACGGATTACACTAAGGAAGTCGATACCTCCGGTGTAATCCGTGTTCTTATGATGATGTTACGATAAATCAGTTAGCTGATTCAAATTCTTCAAGGAAGCGTGTGTCATTTTCAGAGAACATACGCAAGTCTTTAACTTTGTATTTCAGGTTGGTGATACGTTCTACTCCCATACCGAATGCATAACCGGTGTAGACTTTACTGTCGATACCGTTTGCTTCCAGCACGGCCGGGTCTACCATACCGCATCCCAAAATTTCTACCCATCCGGTATATTTACAGAACGGACAACCTTCGCCACCACAGATGTCACAGCTGATATCCATTTCAGCACTGGGTTCTGTGAACGGGAAGTAAGACGGACGAAGACGGATTTTAGTTTCCGGACCGAACATTTCTTGTGCAAACTGCAGCAACACCTGTTTTAAGTCTGTAAATGAAACGTTCTTGTCGATATACAGACCTTCTACCTGATGGAAGAAACAGTGTGCACGGTAGCTGATAGCTTCATTACGATATACACGTCCCGGACAGATTACACGGATAGGAGGCTGTGACACTTCCATCACACGGCTCTGTACAGAAGAAGTGTGTGTACGAAGAATGATGTCAGGGTGACTTTCAATGAAGAATGTATCCTGCATGTCGCGTGCGGGATGGTCTTCTGCAAAGTTCATGGAAGAGAATACATGCCAGTCATCTTCTACTTCCGGACCGTCGGCAATAGTAAAGCCCATACGGCTGAAAATGTCGATGATTTCATTGCGGACAATTATCAACGGATGACGTGTTCCAAGATTAACCGGGTAAGCCGTACGGGTCAGGTCAAGTTCGGCAGCTCCGTTGTCCTGGTTATCGAATGCTTCTTTTAAGGTTGCAATCCGTTCCTGTGCAAGGTTCTTCAACTCATTTAATTTCATACCTACTTCTTTCTTCTGTTCAGCAGGTACATTACGGAAGTCAGCCATCAGTGCGTTGATGGCACCTTTTTTGCTCAGGTATTTGATTCGTAACGCTTCCAGTTCTTCTGGGTTCTGCGCTGTGAGTCCTTTTACTTCCTGAAGCAACTGTTCTATTTTTGCTAACATATCTCTTCTTTAATTATTTTGTTTGCAAAGGTAAGGATTTAAACTGAAAAATTCAGTTTTTCATCCAACAAAAAAGAAAACTCTTGTTTCATGAAACAATGATACGAAAAAAAAGGTATTTTTGCGGCGATATTTGAGGAGACCAGATGAAGAGACTAATCATTGGGTGCTGTCTGCTGGTGCTGATGGCATCTTGCGGGGGAGGACAGAAGAAAGTCGATCCTTTTGCCGCATTGACAGAACAAATTGATTCCATGAAAGTTCTGCCTGATTCGATTCAGGATACCACTGTGGTGGAAGAACAAATACCTGCTTCGGCTGACGAGAGTTTTGCTGACTTTTTCTACAATTTCGCTTCGGATGCAAAGTTCCAGCGGTCGCGTGTGGTATTTCCTTTTTCATTGTACAAAGGCAAACAGGTGAAGCGTATTCAAAAAAAGGACTGGAAGCATGATCCTTTATTTAGTCGCGAACAGGCGTACACGGTGCTTTTCGATAAGGAAGAGGACATGGAAATGGAAAAGGACACCAGTATACATAGCGTACAGGTGGACTGGATTTTTCTGACAGAGAAAAAAATCAAGCGTTATTATTTTGAACGGAAAAAAGATTCCTGGTTTCTTGAAGCCATTAATGTAGAAAAAATGGCAGAAGAACACGATGGAAAGGAGGATTTTTATGCCTTCTATGAACGTTTTTCGCGCGACTCACTTTTCCAGCAGGAACGTCTGCATGAGCCTCTGTACTTTGTAACGGCTGACCCCGAAGATGAATTTCAGATATTGGAAACCACACTGGAGCCGGGACAATGGTTTGCTTTTCGTCCTCCGATGATAAAGGGTAAAATGACCAATGTACACTACGGCCAGCCTGAAAATATACATTCCGATTATAAGGTGGTAGAATTCAAAGGCTTTGGAAACGGCTTTAGTAATACACTCTATTTTGAACGGCGTGAAAACATCTGGCAACTTGTCCGGTTTGAAGATTTGAGCGATTGATGCATTATGAAAGACTATACAAATTACTCATTGCTTCCTTATAATACATTCGGAATGGATGTAAAGGCAGCTCGTTTCGTAGAATATGAATCAGTGAATGAACTGCTCTGCTTTTTGAAAGAGTGGAAAGCACAAAAGACTCCTCTTTTACATGTAGGAAGGGGAAGTAATCTGTTGTTTGTGTCCGATTATCAAGGAACCGTTTTGCATTCAGGTATTAAAGGAATGCAGGTGGTGAGTGAAACTGACGAATGGGTAGAGATACGCGTCGGTGCCGGTGAAGTGTGGGATGATTTTGTGGACTACACTGTCAAGCAGGGATGGTATGGTGTCGAAAATCTGTCTTTGATACCTGGAGAAGTAGGAGCTTCGGCAGTGCAGAATATCGGTGCCTATGGAGTAGAAGCCAAGGATTTGATTGTGTCGGTCGAAACGGTAGCGGTGAATGATGGAACTACTCGTCTTTTCAAGCAAGATGAGTGTGGATATGCATACCGTGAAAGTGTATTTAAACGGGGGTTGAAAGGGCTTTACATTGTGACTTATGTCACTTATCGCCTGAAAAAACAGCCGGAGTTTCATCTGGATTATGGAAATATCCGGTCCGAGCTGGAGAAGGAGGGAGGAGAATTGTCACTGGAAAAACTTCGTCGTGTGATTATACGTATCCGTGAGGCGAAACTTCCTGATCCGGAAAAGATTGGAAATGCCGGCAGTTTCTTTATGAATCCCATTGTACCGCTTGCACAATTTGAAGATTTGCTCAAGGAATATCCTGATATGCCTTTTTATAAAGTAGGTGACGACCGTGTAAAAATTCCTGCAGGATGGATGATTGACCGTTGCGGATGGAAAGGCAAACGGCTGGGAAATGCCGGAGTACATGACAAGCAGGCATTGGTGTTGGTGAATCTGGGAGGAGCTACCGGAAGTGAAGTGGTCAAGCTGGCAGAAGAAGTCGTTCGTTCTGTGAAAGAAAAATTTGGAGTAGCCATTCATCCGGAAGTGAACTTTATTGGAGTAAAACAATGAAAATAACAATTTTAGGAAGCGGAACGTCTACGGGAGTGCCTCAGGTGGGATGTACTTGTAAAGTATGTACAAGTTCCGACCCGCGTGACAACCGTTTGCGCTGTTCCGGTCTGGTAGAAGTAAACGGAGTACGTATTCTTATCGACTGCGGTCCGGATTTTCGTGAACAGATGCTTCGGCTGAATGATTTTCGTGCGATAGACGGAGTGCTGATTACCCATGAACATTATGACCATGTGGGTGGTCTGGACGATTTGCGACCTTTCTGTCAGTTTCGTGACATTCCGGTGTATGCGGAAGATTATACTGCCACTCGTTTGAAGAACCGCATGCCTTATTGCTTTACAGAAAACCTTTATCCTGGTGTACCTCATATTCCCTTGAATTATATTAAAGAAGGCGAACCGTTCGTCGTTTCTAATGTAGCCGGAAATCAGGTGGAAGTAATTCCTTTCCGCGTAATGCATGGAAAGCTTCCGATTATGGGCTTCCGTATCGGAGGTATGGCCTGGATTACCGATATGCTGCATCTTCCTGAAAGTTCATACGCGTACCTGAAAGGATTGGATTGTCTGGTGATGAATGCCCTGCGTATTGAATACCATTGGACGCACCAGTCTTTGTCCGCAGCATTGGAGCAGACAGCCCGTATTGCCGCTGGAAAAACCTACTTTATTCACATGAGCCATCAGATAGGTTTGCATGCGGAAGTGCAGGAACAGTTGCCGGAAAATGTGTTTTTGACATACGATGGACTTGTGATAGAATGGGATGAGGCAGGGGAGAAGAAATGACTCATAAGATAAATTAATACACCTATCATGCTTTTTTATTGATAAATCCGTATCTTTGTGCCCTATTAAGTAGACATTTAAGTAGAAAAAATCAAAATAATAGGAAAAATGGCACAAGAAGACGTTTTCAAGAAACTTGTTTCACATTGTAAAGAATATGGTTTTGTATTCCCGTCAAGTGATATTTATGATGGGCTGGGAGCCGTATATGATTACGGTCAGAACGGTGTGGAACTGAAAAACAATATCAAACAATACTGGTGGCAGAGCATGGTGCTGTTGCACGACAACATCGTAGGTATTGACTCTGCTATCTTCATGCACCCTACTATCTGGAAGGCTTCTGGTCACGTAGATGCTTTCAATGACCCTTTGATTGACAACCGTGATTCAAAGAAGCGCTACCGTGCCGATGTCTTGATTGAAGATCAGATTGCTAAATACGACGAGAAAATCAATAAGGAAGTAGCGAAGGCTGCCAAGAAATACGGAGAAGCATTCAATGAAGAAGAGTTCCGTAGCACCAATGCACGTGTGCTGGAACATCAGGCAAAACGTGATGCATTGCATGAACGTTATTCAAAGGCTATGAATGCCAACGACCTGGCCGAACTTCGTCAGATTATTCTGGATGAAGAAATCGTATGTCCGATTTCTGGTACAAAGAACTGGACAGAAGTTCGTCAGTTCAACCTGATGTTTACCACTGAAATGGGATCTACTGCAGACGGTGCCATGAAGGTATACCTGCGTCCGGAAACTGCTCAGGGTATTTTTGTGAACTACCTGAACGTGCAGAAAACAGGACGTATGAAGATTCCGTTCGGTATTGCACAGATTGGTAAGGCTTTCCGTAATGAAATTGTAGCTCGTCAGTTCATCTTCCGTATGCGTGAGTTTGAACAGATGGAAATGCAGTTCTTCGTAAAACCGGGAACAGAACTCGACTGGTTCAAGAAATGGAAAGAAATCCGTTTGAAATGGCATAAGGCACTGGGCTTCGGTGACGATCATTATCGTTATCATGACCATGAAAAACTGGCTCACTATGCCAATGCAGCTACGGATATTGAATTCCTGATGCCGTTCGGATTCAAGGAAGTAGAAGGTATCCATTCACGTACTAACTTCGACTTGAGCCAGCACGAAAAATTCTCAGGAAAGAGCATCAAGTACTTTGATCCGGAAATCAATGAAAGCTACACTCCGTATGTCATCGAAACTTCTATCGGTGTAGACCGTATGTTCCTGAGCGTGATGAGTGCGGCTTATCATGAAGAAAAACTGGAAAATGGTGAAACTCGTGTGGTATTGAAATTGCCTGCAGCTCTGGCACCGGTGAAACTGGCTGTCATGCCGTTGGTAAAGAAAGACGGTCTGCCTGAAAAGGCTCGTGAAATCGTGAACGACCTGAAATTCCACTTCAACTGCCAGTACGATGAAAAAGATTCTATCGGAAAGCGTTACCGTCGTCAGGATGCTATCGGTACTCCGTACTGTATCACCATCGACCATCAGACATTGGAAGACAACTGCGTAACTCTGCGTAACCGTGACACCATGGAACAGGAACGTGTGGCTATTGCAGATTTGAATAATATCATTGCAGACAAGGTAAGCATCACCAGCTTGCTGAAAACATTGCAGTAATAAATTAAACTACATGAACAAGAACCTATTTTGGCTGATTGCCCTGCTATTTACTCTTTCTTTCGGCTTTATGTCGTGTGCAGAAGACACCGCTGTGGAAGATCCGTATGCGAATTGGAATGACCGTAATGTGCGGTATTTGGATTCCATTGCGGATGTAGCCCGTGCAAACGAAATTCCCGAACTTAATGAAGTTGAAAAATGGGTAATAAAGTGTAATTATAAAATTTCGAATGAAAGTTCGCTGAATCCGGGATTAGGAGGAAGTTCGGTTAGTTCGAATCCATTTGAAACTCCTCCTAGTGTGAATGATTCTGTATACATGAAAGTTTTGGAAGTGGGAGAAGGAAGCAATCGAATCTCTCCTTTATATACAGATACGGTAAGTGTGTACTATCGGGGAGAGCTGATTAACGGAACTGTGTTCGATCAGAATTATTCGGGAGATTTGGATACGGAAGTGCACGTGCCTACTCATTTTGCATTGCAGGCTGATCAGACAGATGGATTGATTGTAGGTTGGATTACTGCATTGCAATATATGAAAGAAGGGGACCGGGTAGAATTGTATATTCCGTCAGCCCTTGGATATGGTACGCAAAGTCAGTCATCTATTCCAGCCAATTCCGTGTTGAAATTTGATTTGAAGCTGGAAAAAGTGATTCATCCTGATGGCTTAGAAAGCTATAGCTTGAAAGTTGACTGATTATAAATAATAAGTACAGATTGGAAAGACGGTGAGGAAGTGGTTTCGAGACACTTCTTCACCGCTTTTTTTATGATATAAGTTGCTCTTGCCAGTACTTCCTTGGAAGTACTGGAGTACTGCTTAGGGAGTACTGAAGTATTTTCGAGGAAGTACTGCAGTACTGGCTTGGAAGTACTGAGACTTTGACTTTTCCTGATGCGACTCTTTTGTTTTTTAGGAGATTTCTTCGTATTTTTGTGCCCGACAGAAAAAGAATGAAGCAGATTTTAGGTACATATTGTTTGCTGTTGGTCAGCCTGTGGGTGCTGGTGGTAGGTGTGTTTCCACACCATCATCACAATGAGGCGTTTTGTGTCAGTCCGGATATGGAGACTTGCGCCGCGTCATCGCATGACGGGTGCGAAGGACGGCACCATTGTACAGGAGATGCCGACAAGCATGCGTGTGACATCAGTTGTGTCACTCACTTGTCTTTTTCTGTTCCTCATCATTTGCCGGATTTTACACCGGACTATACATTCTATACGTTGATTTATCTGTCATCCCTTTGTCTGGAAGCTCCATCTGTTTCCTTTGAGCGAGGGGATATGATTTCCTATTACATAGAAAAACTGCACGCACGGCATTTTTCTGCTGTTCGCAATTTCCGTGCTCCTCCTTTTGCTGTTGTAGCTTGATTTTTAGGGAAGTTACTGCACTTTGCAACCTGCTTGCAACGTGTAGGATTTATTTTTGCAAACAAAAAACAACAGTATTCAATGAAAAACTATATTTTGACAGGAACATTGTGTATGTTCCTTTTTGGGGGATGCGGAGAACACGCACACGACCATGAGCATGAAGGTCATGACCATGAAGCGGAAATACATGCAGAGGAAAAAACAGCTCATTCAGATGAAATCGTACTGACACCGGAGAAAGCAAAAGCGGCTGGGGTGGAAGCTGAAGTGGTTCACCCGGGAGCCTTTCGGGAAGTGATACAGGCTGGCGGACAGATTCTGTCGGCACAAGGCCAGGAGGCAACGGTAGTAGCGGCTTCTTCGGGAGTGGTGTCTTTCTCCCGCAAAATTGCGGAAGGAATTGAAGTGGGCAAGGGCAGTGAACTGCTGAGTGTATCTGCCGAGCACATTCAGGAAGGTGACCCCGTGAGAAAGGCAAAGGTGGCTTATGAAAAAGCCAAGGAAGAATACGAACGTGCAGAAAAACTGGTAGGCAGCCAGATTGTGTCGCAAAAAGAATTTGCGGCTTTGCGTGAGGCATACCAGAATGCCCGTCTGGCATACGAGGCTTTGCTGCCCAGCAAGTCGGGTAAGGGAGTAGCCGTGAAGGCACCTATCGGCGGGTTCGTGAAGAATTGTCTGGTGAAGGAAGGTGATTACGTAACGGTGGGACAGCCGTTGATGACGGTGACTCAGATGCGCCGCTTGGTGCTGAAGGCCGATGTGTCGGAACGTTATTATGCACAACTTCCCCGCATTGTGTCGGCTAACTTCAAGACACCTTATAATAATAAAGTCTACTGCCTGGAGAATTTGGGCGGAAAAGCACTTTCGTTTGGAAAATCATCAGGCGATACGTCTTATTATGTACCGGTAACATTCGAATTTGACAACCGTGGCGACATGGTTCCAGGTGCATTTGTAGAAGTATTCCTGCTGTCGGGCGAACGTCAGGGAGTTATCAGTTTGCCGGAATCGGCGCTGACCGAAGAACAGGGACTTTATTTTGTGTACCTGAAACTCGACGACGAGTGTTATAAGAAACAAGAGGTACAATTAGGAACTTCCAACGGAGAGCGGGTAGAAATTCTTTCCGGTCTGAAAGACGGAGATACCGTGGTGACTCGTGGTGCCATTCATGTGAAACTGGCTGCCGCTTCCAATGCCATTCCGGCTCATTCACACAACCATTAAAAGTGACACGCTATGCTGAATAAAATTATACAATTTTCGCTACAGAACCGCTTGCTGGTTCTGGTGGCTTCGGTGTTGTTGCTGATAGGAGGAACCTATACTGCTTTCCATACCGAAGTGGACGTGTTCCCTGACTTGAATGCGCCTACCGTAGTGGTGATGACCGAAGCCAACGGGATGGCTGCCGAAGAGGTAGAACAGCTGGTTACTTTCCCGATAGAGACTGCCGTAAACGGGGCTACTCATGTACGCAGGGTACGTTCTTCCTCTACCACGGGATTTTCTGTTGTATGGGTGGAATTTGAGTGGGATACCGACATTTACCTGGCGCGCCAGATTGTGTCGGAGAAACTGGCGGCGGCAGGCGAGGACTTGCCCGACAATGTGGGTAAACCGACATTGGGTCCTCAGTCGTCTATCTTAGGAGAACTATTGATTGTGGGATTGACTTCCGACTCTACTTCCATGCAGGATTTGCGTACTATGGCCGACTGGACCATTCGTCCGCGTCTGCTGTCTACCGGAGGCGTGGCTCAGGTAGCTGTGTTGGGAGGCGACATCAAGGAATATCAGATTCTGGTTCATCCGGACCGTATGCGCCACTACGGCGTGACGTTGGGCGAAGTGATGGAAGTGTCACGAGGCATGAACCAGAATACCAACGGAGGTGTCATTTATGAATACGGAAATGAATACATCGTGCGTGGAGTCATCTCTACCGACGATGTGCGTAAGTTGGGACGTGCCGTTATCAAGACCACTTCAGACGGGGCACCCATTACCCTGGAAGATGTGGCCGATGTACGTATCGGGTCACAGCAACCCAAGCTGGGACTGGCTTCTGAAAAAGGAAAGCCGGCGGTACTCATTACGGGGACCAAGCAACCGAATACCGGAACCATTGAGCTGACTGAAAAACTGGAAGCTGCTTTGGCCGATTTGCAAAAGAACTTGCCGAAGGATGTACATATCTCTACCGACATTTTCCGTCAGTCACGTTTTATTGAGAGCTCTATCAGCAACGTGCAGGATTCACTTTACGAAGGGGCCATTTTCGTGGTGATTGTGTTGTTCCTTTTCCTGGCCAACACACGTACTACGATTATTTCACTGATAACTCTTCCCCTATCGCTTGTGGTAGCCATCCTAACCTTGCATTACCTGGGACTCAGTATCAATACCATGAGTCTGGGTGGTATGGCCATAGCCATCGGTTCGCTGGTGGACGATGCCATTGTGGACGTGGAAAATGTATGGAAACATCTGCGTGAAAACCGTCAGTTGCCGTTAGCAGAACGGAAACCGGTACGGGAAGTTGTCTTTCAGGCTTCACGTGAGGTACGTATGCCTATTCTGAACTCTACGTTGATTATCATTGTCAGCTTTATTCCTCTTTTCTTCCTGAGCGGAATGGAAGGACGTATGCTGGTGCCGCTGGGTATTTCCTTTATCGTTTCTTTGTTTGCTTCTACGATAGTAGCTTTGACCCTGACTCCGGTACTTTGCAGCTACCTGTTGGGTAAAAATACGTCCAAGGGAGAGGGATTGCCCAAGGAAGCCTTCCTTGCTGTATGGTTGAAGAAATATTATGAGCGTGCCTTGCTCTGGGCGCTGGAACATAAGAAGACGGTGCTGGGAGGAACGATAGCTTTCTTTATCGTGGCGTTGGGAATTTTCTTTACCTTGGGACACAGCTTCCTTCCTTCTTTCAATGAAGGTTCCTTCACTATCAATGTCAGTTCATTGCCGGGCATTTCACTGGAAGAATCCGACAAGATAGGCCGTCAGGCAGAAGAACTGCTGCTTTCGATTCCTGAAATTCAGACCGTAGCCCGTAAGACAGGGCGTGCGGAACTGGATGAACATGCGCTGGGAGTGAATGTATCCGAAATAGAAGCACCTTTTGAACTGAAAGACCGTTCGCATGCTGAATTGCTGGACGAAGTGCGTCACAAACTGTCGGTCATTACGGGTGCCAACATTGAAATCGGGCAGCCCATCAGCCACCGTATCGATGCCATGTTGAGCGGTACACAGGCCAGCATTGCCATCAAGCTGTTCGGCGATGACCTGAACCGGATGTTTGCTATCGGTAACCAGATAAAAGAGGCGGTGAGTGATGTAGAAGGAATTGCCGACCTGAATGTGGAGCAGCAGATTGAGCGTCCGGAACTGAAGATTGTGCCGAAGCGTGAAATGCTGGCTAAGTACGGTATCTCGTTGCCGCAGTTCAGTGAGTTTGTCACGGTCAACATGGCCGGTGAGGTCGTGTCGCAGGTATATGAACAGGGAAAGACCTTTAACCTGGTGGTACGTGCTGCAGAATCCGACCGTGGTACGATGGAACGTGTCAAGGAACTGATGATTGACGATGCACAAGGCCGGAAGATTCCTCTTTCACACGTGGCAGATGTGACTTCTTCCATGGGTCCTAATACCATCAACCGTGAGAACGTAAAACGAAAAATCGTAATCTCAGCCAATACCAGCGGGCGTGACCTGCGCAGTGTGGTGAACGACATCCAGCACCGGGTGGAAGAAAAAATCAGCTTGCCGGAAGGGTATCATATAGAATACGGCGGACAGTTTGAAAGTGAACAGGCTGCCAGTCGTACCTTGTTGCTGACTTCCCTGATGAGCATTGCAGTGATTTTCCTGTTGCTGTACATGCAGTTCCACGATGCGGCAGAGAGTGGCGTTATCCTGTTGAATCTGCCTTTGGCCCTGATTGGAGGAGTCTTTGCCCTCTTCCTGACTACGGGTGAAGTCAGCATTCCCGCCATTATTGGTTTCATCTCGTTGTTCGGAATCGCTACCCGTAACGGAATGCTGCTTGTCACACACTACAATCTGTTGCGTGAAGAACAGCAGTTGGGAGTACGTGAAAGTGTGGTGCGCGGTTCGCTCGACCGTCTGAATCCGATTCTGATGACGGCTCTTTCCTCTGCTTTTGCATTGATTCCGCTGGCCTTGCGCGGCGATTTGCCGGGAAATGAAATTCAGAGTCCGATGGCGAAGGTCATTCTGGGAGGTCTGTTGACTTCCACTTTCCTGAATGCGTTTGTCATTCCTATTGTGTATGAGTTAATGAACCGGAAGAAAAACCTTAAAAGAACAGAAGAATGAAAAAAATAGGATGGATGTGGCTTGCAGGACTGGCATTTGCCAGCAGCGTGCAGGCACAGAAAATAGAAGAAGTATTGCAGTCTGTAGAGCAGAATAACAAGGAACTGCAGGCGGTCTTTCATTCTACGGAAGCAGCCAAGATGGAAGTGCAGATGCAGAATAACCTGGAAGACCCCAGTGTGGAGTACAGCCCGTTCTTTGCCAAAGGAGTAGACGGAATGGCCAGTTCGGAACTGGTGGTGACACAGGGATTTGATTTTCCGACCTTGTATGCGGCACGTAATCGTTCCGGAAAACTGCAGAAAGATGTGCTCGACCGTCAGCAGCAGGCGCTTCGCCGCGATATTCTGCTGCAGGCCAAGAATCTGTGTCTCGACTTGATTCGTCTGAATCAGGAGCAGGCTTTGCTCATGGAACGGCAGAAAAATGCCGATGCCCTGTTGCAGTTGTTTGAAAAGCGTTTGAAAGAAGGAGATGCCAATGCCTTGGAGGTGAATAAAATCAAGATGGAACGCATGAAGGTGCAGACAGAAGTGGCGCAGAACCATGCGGCACATCGTACGGCACTTCAGCAACTGCTGGCGATGAACGGTAACCTTCCGTTGGAGTTTGCAGAAGACCGTTATCCGGCAGTGGAAGCTATTCGTGACTATCATACATTGTACAACGAAGTAATGATGCAGGATGCAGACCTTCAGGCGGCAGATGCGGCTTCCCGTGCGGCTGCGGAACAGGTAAGCGTGAACAAGCAGAATTGGTTGCCCAAGCTGGAAGTGGGTTACCGTCGCAATACGTCGGTAGGTGAGAAAAGCAACGGTTTCCTGGTCGGAGGAAGTTTCCCGATATTCTCTAACCGGAAGAAACTGAAGATTGCCAAGGCACAGGCCTTGAGTGCCAATCTGCAACTGGACAATACCCGCTTGCAGGTGGAAGCAAGAATACAGGGACAGTTCAATGAAATGCAGCAGCTTCAGGAAGCAATGCAGGCCTACGATGTGCCTTTGATGCATCATACTCTCCGCTTGCTTTATGATGCCGTGACTGCCGGACAACTTTCGATTATTGACTTTTATGTAGAGGCCGATAACGTGTACGGCAACCTGCAAAGTTATATTACCCTTGAAAACCAGTATCAGAAACTGATGGCGGATATTTATAAAAACCGTCTTTGATAGGTTCTAAAAAAATCTGTGAGGCTGTCTCAAATAAACTTTGAGATGGCCTTTTTTGTGTCTGCAAAAAATCG